>Ga0070733_10002247_pt1 | contig 13957 bp, 13 predicted proteins | sample Coa_R1_9_FD_66450 | JGI IMG/M metagenome (GOLD analysis project Ga0070733, IMG submission 66450) | Surface soil microbial communities from Centralia Pennsylvania, which are recovering from an underground coalmine fire - Coalmine... | ecosystem: Environmental > Terrestrial > Soil > Unclassified ... | reverse complement strand
TGGCGCTACCCCTCCTCCGAGACCGCAAGCATTCCACATATTCGGCAAGCGCGATGGAATTCATCGGCGTCGCCGCTGCAGCACGCGTACGCGGGACTAGGTCGTCGCGGCAGCCAAGTCCACTCAATGCAATCGGCCGTATGGCGGACAGTTCTGCTGTCCCTGTGCACGATCAGCGCATTTTTCGCGGTGGCCACCGTGTTTTGCCTAGTCGGCATCGGGGGCGCGCCGCCGTGGAGCGGTCGCTGGGGATTTGGCTGGGGAAGGGCCGAGATTCCGTTCGGCCTACAGCTCGCTTTCATCGATCCCGGCGGCCCAGCCGATCGTGCGGGGCTGCGTCTCGGCGATACGATCGATCTTCGGAAAAGTTCCGTACAAGAACGGTATTGGGTTATGTTCCGAGCCCTCAACGGGAGGCCGGTAGCGCTTTCGGTTCGGCGTGGAACGGCGCAAAAGAAGATCGTCGTCGTGCCGACGCGTCTCTTTACAAACTTGAGCATCTACGGGTGGTGGAGGTGGTTTTGGATCTACTTAGCGCTCCCTATCGTGCAACCCGCCCTGGTGGTCTGGCTCGCGTTCTTCGCGGGCCTGATCGCGTGGCGTCGCTCAGGTGTCCCCCAGATGCGTCTCTTGGCACTGACTCTGCTCGTCTACAGCCTTACTTGGGTCCTTGGAACTTTCCACGAGTGGACGACTCCTTGGCTGTGGTCGAGTCTCTTGCAGGATTTTGGGAGCGACTTAGCCCCGGTTGCAATCGCGCTCTGGCTCGTGATGTCGAGCACGTTCGGCCGGCCGCTGTCGGCCCTCCGGCGGATATTGCAATGGGTGTGCTATGCGATGATCGCGGCGCAGATCGGGTTGAACGTTGCGACGAGCGTCGGATTCGTAACGCTGTGGTTCGATTGGAACGTGCAGACCTTATCCTTTCTCCATCTCCAGGAGGCCTCGATAATCGGGGCATTCATCTGCAGCATTTTAGCGATCGCCGCATCGCGCGGCGGCGAGCGCCAGCGCAGCGCCTGGATACTGCTGCCGCTCGACGTGCTGTTCCTATTTCCACTCGTCGAAGAAGCTTTGGTGCTGCTCTTTCCCTCAGTGGACTACCTTGCGAGTTTTGTTATAAGCGTCCGGGCGACGGCGCTGCTCGTGGTTCCTGCCGCCCTAACGTATGCGGCACTGAGCCGGCGCCTAATCGACGTTGGCTTCGTCCTCAATCGGGCGGCCGTGTACTCCGGCGTTTCCTTCATCGTCGTCGGCATCTTCATGCTGTGCGAGTGGGTGCTCGGCACTACATTTAGCCGGGCGAGCCATCTGACGAGCGTCGCGATCAGCGCGGCGCTCGCGGTCGGGCTGGGATTTTCGGTACGGGCCGTCCACCAGCGCGTCGACCGGGCGCTCGACCATGTCTTCTTCCGCAAACGGCACGAAGACGAGACGGCGATTCGCGCCTTCGCCGACGAAGCGCCCGACATCACCGATGATGCCACGCTGCTCCACCGCGCAAAGGAAATGCTGGAGACTCATGCCGATGCTTCGTTCGTAACGTTCGCTTTGGGCGATGGCGCCGGCCGGTTTGGTGACGTGAGCGAAAACGATCCGGCTATCGTCGCGCTGCGCGACCGGCGCAAGGCACTCGACCTGCAAACGCTCTCGACCGGGCTGCGGGGCGAGTTTGCTTATCCGATGAACGCGCAAGGGCGGTTGTTCGGGGCGCTGGTGCTTGGCCCCAAACGACACGGCGAGTCGTACGCCCCTGACGAATCGAATGCGATCATGCAACTTGCCCGTTCCGTCGGCGGCACGCTATGTACGCTTTCCCTCGCGAAAGTTCTCAAGGAGCATCATTTGCAGGCATGATCGCCGTTAGCACTTGTTGTTCGTCTGCTGCTTGCCCGTGTAGACCATGACGACCGCGCCCTCGTAGCTGTTGAAGTCGCCGCCTTTGAGCGGGTAGCCCAGCCCTCCGATCATCGCTCCGTATTTGCCGGTGGATGCCGAGGTATAGCAATACGGAAGAACCTGCCAGAGGCTACCCACATCCTTTGCGCCCTCGATCGTATAGACGGCGCCCGCCTTGAGGCCGGGACCGGCCAAAGTGGCTCCCGTCGCCAGGGTCGAGCCGAACTTGAAGGCTTTGTTGAACTTCAATTGCAGGTAGAAAATTGCACTCGTATAAGGCGGGAACGCGCCCGGATCGTACGCCGTCGTGCTGCTGATCACCGTCATGGCGACGCCGCTTCCGCTAAGCGACGGATATTTGACGGAACCACCCCAGTCCTGGAACTTTGGAGCACACGCGGTGCCGCCTTTGGTGCTGAGTTTTTGCGCCGGGGACTGTGCGTAGTCCTTAGTCGTCTTCTGCTTGGCACAGGCTGGAACCGACACCGCGGTCCGAACCAGACCGTCCTGGATCTGACTGGGCACGGTTGCGGAACCGCCGCCGCAGCCCGAAATCAGCACGCCGGCCAAGAACGGGATCGCAGCAGCGCTGCGAGTGGACAGGCTCATAATAATCTCCTAGGAGCGTCAAGAGAACGGGAAAAAGGTCATGACATCGATCTTGCCTTGCGCGTCGACGCCAAAGAGCAGCGCAAACCTTCTACCATCTGCAAACGTCATTAGGTAGCTTGCGAATCGACCGCCGTCCTCCGTGCCATACTTTGCCTGTTTCCACGCTACGGGTGCTCCGAGGGGTCCGAAGAAAGTTTTCGTCTTTTCCAGCATGGCATCCGGGTATTCGGCGTTCACCGAGGCCGTGAGCGCGGCGCGGTCAACGCGACCGTGCTCCAGTTCTGTAAAGGCGCTCTTGGCGCGCGCCAGCAGCGCGGGGTCCGGCGACGGCGCCGGACTTACCGCGAGCGTGGTCGCGAGCAACACGAGGCTCGCACCAAGTACGTAACGGCGGAAAGTGAGCGGCGTCATGGTTACCCCCCGGAACCTCGATTCACGATGCTGGGATGCGGCATAGGGAGTCTCTCGCTGGCTGGAGCATCCGGCAGGCGGGTATTCTTGGCATCGGCTGGGTGAGCCACGATGCGATAGTCGAAGTCAAGGTTTGAACGGCCGCCCTGAGTTTCACGTACCCGAAAGCCGGAGGGCGTCTTCAGGCTGACATACAGGCCGCGCGTGTCGCCCAAAGGGGTGAGGAAGACGTAATAGGAGTTGTTCCGATCGATGGTCGACGCAAACGTTCTCTGAATCAGCACGTTTGCCTCGCCGCGCACTATGCGTGCCCTCCCAAAGTCTTCGATGGTCGCCGACGTCGACTCCGATCCGTAGGCGATCACGCGATGGCCCGTGCTGGTGCGGTGACGAGTTTGCACGTCCACGCCGCCAGTGATCGTTCCCGAACAGGACTCGTTACCGTCGTAATCGATCTTGCAGAAGCCGCCGTCACCGGAATAACCGTAGAAGATGGCTCCAGTTGGAGCAGCCGCGAAGCTAACAAGGCCGTAACCGTATTCGGTTTCCCCCAAGACTCCGAAGGCACTCTCAGAGGCTCCATGGACGCCGTAAGACGAGGTAGACGCACCTAAGACACCCTCAGCCGAGCTCGACCTACCTACAACACCCTGGGTCTTGCTTGCAATGCCGTAGATAGCCGGGCCGTTTGTCGAGGAACCGTAGACGCCATAAGACGAGCCGGTCGTCCCGTTGGCGATGCCTGCAACCCCCGAGTTTCCGCTCGTCGAACTCGTGACGCCGTGAACGCCGTCGGCGCTTGACGAAACGCCTTCGACGCCGTAGTCTTTCGCGGAGTTCCCCATGACACCGACGACGTCGGCCGACGGTGAAGCTTCGATGCTTCCCTTGCAGGTGAGATTGGAGTTCGGATCGATAAGGCACGACGCGTGGGTCGCGCTGTTATAACCGTAGAAAATATCCGTAGCCGTCTCATCGGCCTTTGCAAATAGCGCGGCATACTTCCCACTCGTATCGTGCGATTCGCCATAAACGCCGATGCCGTCATCTCCAAGCTGCACGCCCGAAACGCCCGACCTCCCCGCGGCGCTGGATCGACCTTCTACACCGTTGCCGCCCGTTGACAGACCGTAGACTCCATACGGGCTGCCGGTGGAGCTGCCTTCTACGCAGGCCTTGCCGCTGCTGCAGCCGTAGCTGACGCCACCGGCCGGCTCGATCAAACGTTGCGCGCGCACGATCCCTAAGCACGAGACTGCGATGGCAATAATGATCGTGCCTCCGATAGCAACTCGCTTCGGGCGAATCGGAAATTCAAACACGGCGATCCTTTCTCAGACCCTCTAATGAGGAGTCTACCGGCCGTTCGGCCGGTTATTAGAAGACCAGTATACCTCGTCGCATCAGTATTAGAATTCTAGTTGACAAACGGGACGGGGTCGGCTAGAGTTGCTATTAGTTTACTAATAGCTAGCCGGAGGGCGCATGCCGCGCAAAAAATCCCTCGTGCTCACCGACCACGAACTGCGCCTAATGCAGGTATTGTGGGAGCGCGGGCGCGCGACCGTCGGCGACGTCGTCGAGGCGTTGTTGCCGCCGCCTCTGGCCTACAGCACCGTGCTGACGACGCTGCGCACGCTCGAGCAAAAGGGCTACATCGCGCACGACGAGGACGGCCGCGCTTACGTCTATCGTCCGCTCGTTGCGCGCGACCAAGCCGCGCGGTCGGCCGTAAGCCACGTGCTCGACCGATTCTTCGGCAGTTCGCCCGGGGCTCTCGCGGTCTCGCTTCTCGACGACACGCGCTTGAGCGACGGCGACGTTGCCAAAATCAAGCGCCTGCTGGCAAAGCATCGGAAAGGAAACGCACGATGATGGATACGGCGCTCCTGAACTCGCTGTGGCAAGGAGGGCTGGTAACGGCGATCGCCGCCATAGCCGCGGCGTTTCTTCCAAAGCATCATGCCGCGTCGCGTTATACGGTTTGGCTCACTGCGCTCGCGGGTCTCGTTGCCGTTCCGCTGATAACCGCGTTCCATGCGCCGTACGCCGCGGCACTGTTCCCGGCGGTCGTGACGCAAACGACGGTCGCGACGTCCGTCGCAACGCAGCGAGCCGCCGATGCCGGCGGTCCGTGGCTGACGATGCTGTGGGCGCTCGGCGTGCTGTTCTGCAGCGCACGCCTCTTGCTCAGCTATGCGCGAATTGCGGCCGTCGTCCGTGACTCACGCCCCGCGCTCGACCTGGGGCAAGACGTTCGAATCTCCGATAGCCTCACGGTGCCGATTGCGGCCGGCTTCGTACACCCCGTCGTAATTTTACCGGCGGCTGCGGTACGTGACCTCCCGCGCGCCGATCTCCGGGCCATCATCGAACATGAACGCGCGCATATTCGGCGCGGCGACCTCATCACAAACCTCGTTCAACGGTTCGTCGAGGCGGCGCTGTTTTTCAATCCCTGGGCGTACGTCATCGGACGGCAGTTGGTCAACGAGCGGGAGGCAGCGTGTGACGATTGGGCCGTTGCCGCAACCGGCGCGGCGGACCGATATGCGGCCTATCTCGCGGAGCTGGCACTTGCCGCCCGGGGAACCCCTACTCCCTTACTTACACCCAGCGCGCTCGGCTCAAAGCGACTCCTGCTCGGTCGAATCGCGCGGCTTCTTACCGGAAAGGTCATTGTCGTGAAAGCCAACTATGTCGCTGCCGCAGCAAGCCTTGCAGCGGTTGCACTTCTTACCCTCGCGCTTCAGAGCAAAGGTGTCGCATCGGTACAAACGATGCTTGCGGCAGATCCAAACCTCCCGGCGAAGTGTTATCACGACGTAACGGTCATCAACGCACCCGCACCCGATATTCCAAAAAGCGCGTCCGGCATTAAGGCTTCCGCCAACGCCCTGGTTACCGTTGGCGCCGACGGCCGTCCGGTCAGCGCCAGGATCGTCCTGTCCAGCGGAAGCAAAGTCATCGATAACGCGACGGTCGTCGCGGCGATGAAATCTACGTACTCGCCGGAGATGAGCAACTGCAAGCCCAAGGCGGGAACCTACCTCTTCCGCGTCGAGACCGGGGGCCCGTAAAGGAGCTGGGATGAAACGCTTCATTCTTCTCGTTGGTGCGGCGTTGGGGATCGCATGTACCGGCAGCGCCCCTGCCCAGCTTCCACACGATGCATTGGATGCCGTCGCTCCGGTAACGGCGGTTATTGCAGCCATCAAGTACGATAATGCGGCGGCACTCTCTGCCTTGTACGCCGACGACGCGGTCGTCGTAGACGAGCAAGCGCCGTTCGAATGGACCGGCTCCGACGCGGGCACCCAGTGGTTCGCCGCGTCGCGCGATTGGACCAAATGGAGTCACAGGGTCGCGCACTTCAGAGCGACGCTGGCAAACGTCCAGGTCGATGACGGCAGCAGTAGCGCTTACGTCGTGCTGGCAGGGACTTTCTCAAGCGCAGACCCGAAGAAGCCATGGCAGCAACACGGCACGTTGACGTTTACGTTACGGAAGACGGGCGGCAGATGGAAAATTAGCAGTCAGGCTTGGGCGCAAACGTTTATTGCGGGGCACTGATGCACGCTTCCTCGCACCATTCCAGTATCCGAGTTTGAATCGCGTCGCGGATCTCGCGCGTCATGGCAAGTCGCTCCTCCCAGCTTCCTTGCAAACTCGCTGGATCGGGGAAACTCCAATGCAGCCGCCGCGCGTTGCCCGGGAATACCGGGCAGCGCTCCGCGCTCGCCTCATCGCAGACCGTAACGACCAAAGAGAAAGCTTCTCCAGTCTGAATGAGGTCGGAAACGCTCTTCGTTTCGTTCGACGAGATGTCGATACCGATCTCGCGCATCGCCGCGACCGCAAGCGGGTTTAAGGTTCCGGGTTCCAGGCCGGCGCTTTCCGCCACGAAATCGTCGGGGCATATGGCATTGAGGAAAGCTGCGGCCATTTGACTGCGCGCCGAGTTGTGCACGCAAACGAACAGCACCGAGAGCTTCACTTGTGAGGAAGAAGCGCGGGGTCGAAGGTTTCCTTTGAAATCGGGGCGAGCCACGCGAAGGCTAGCGTGGCACACGCGGCGCCCAGGAACTGCGCGACGATGAACGCCGGCGCGTCCTGTGGGCGAATGCCCGCAAACGTATCGGAGAGCGATCGAGCAAAGGTGACGGCGGGATTCGCAAACGAGGTAGATGACGTGAACCAGTACGCCGCGGCGATGTAGGCCGCGACCGAAAAGGCGATGAACGGCGAACGCGATCGCGTGCTGCCCCAGACTATCGTTAGCAGGCCGAACGTCGCGATGAACTCCGCGAGCCACTCTGCCGGCCCGGTGCGCGCACGGTGGGAAATGAAGAACGGCGGGAGCCCGAACATCGCGTTAGCCGCGGCAACGCCGGCGCCTGCGCCGGCGAGCTGCGCGAGCCAGTATGCCGGAACCTCGCGCCAGCCCAGTCCGCCGCGCATCGCGTCGGCAAACGAGACGACTGGATTGAAGTGCGCGCCCGAGAGTGGCCCAAGCGCCGCGATCAAGCACATGAGCGCCGCACCGGTCGCCAGCGTATTTGCAAGCAGGGCGACGGCGTGATTTCCACCGCTCAAGCGCTCCGCCATGATCCCCGAACCGACGATCGCCGCAAGCAGAAAGGCCGTGCCAAGCGCTTCAACCAGGCTTCGCTTCAGCAACGTCATGGCCGGCAAAATCACGCGGTGCAGCAGGCGGCATCGGCGGACCCGTGTTCCTCGGCTTCCGCGTGGACCGTATAAACTTCCCACCTTCTGCCCGTAGGATCGGCGGCCCATACCTTGGTTTGATTGGCGTAGCAGCAGGTCTGCTCGCGCTCGACCGACACCGCGAAGCCCGACTTCGCGAGCCGGCGTATAGCGCGGTCGACATCCTCGACGCTCTCCGTACAGATGCCGTAATGCGCGTCCGTCGTCGCCGACGCCGATTCTGTAAGGTCGAGCGCAAGCTCGAGGGCGGGCTCCTCGGTAACGAAGAGCGCGTAACCCGGCAGCACCCTTTTCGGCTCCGCATCCAGAAGAACCGAGTAGAACTCGATGCTCTTTGCAAGATCGGTCGTCGCAAGGTTGAGGTGAGTTTTCACGCGTGAACCTTCTTTCGGAAGATGCCGGCCAACGCAGCGTTCAAGCGTCCGGGAGCATCGGCGGCCAACTGATAATAGACCCAGGTTCCCCGACGCTCGCACGTTACCAGCTCCGCTTCGCGCAAAATTCGCAGGTGATGCGAGACCGTCGGCTGGTTCAATGGAAGCGCATCGGTAAAATCGCAGACGCAGACTTCCCGATCGTTCGCGGCCAGGGTCGCCAGGATGGTCAGGCGATACGGATCGGCGACCGCCTTGAGAAGCGCCGCCGCGGATTCACAGTCCCGCCGCACAACCTTTGCGGGAGGACAGCAGCGCTGCATTGACATACTTCAATGCTACACATCATATCGACGTTCGTCAATACACAAAGGCCGCGAACTCCGAAAACGCTTACCTCGCAGTCAGCAGCCCGTGATTCCAAGAGGTCCGGTGTCCGTCGCAAAAGGCGAGCCCGCCCAGCGATATCATTCCCTTGGCCTTCATACTTTCTTCAGGGCCGCTTGCGATTATTGAGCAACCGACTCGCACGCGCGAGGCGGATTGCTACTGGAGGCAGACTCATGACCGTTGGAAACGCTCCACGCGCTGCCGTTCGGCTCGGCATCACCACGCTATTTGTGCTCGCGGCCGGCTGCAGCGGCAGCGCAGCCTCGCCGCCCACGACAAATACAAACGCCGTTACAACTCAGGCTCAAACCGCGATCACCCCGTTGCATTCCGGCCGGAAGCTCTACGTCTCGACGATCGACGGGGGCTCCGTGGTCGTCTACTCGGCGGGTTCCAAAGCGACCCTGCTTCGAAGGATCACCGATGGCGTTCCACGCCCGGGTGGCATTTGGGTCGACAAACATGGCGTGCTCTACGCCGTCAACCTGCCGGACGCGTACTACCAGACCAGTCTTCCGGAATACAAGCCCGGGACGTCGAGCCCATTCCAGACCATTACGGACGGCATCGTCAACTGTGGCGAAGTTGCCGTCGACAGCAAAGGGAACGTCTACGTCACGGGCATCGACACGGCGAATGGATCATTTTTTCTGGAGATCTATCCCAAGGGCCAGTTTAGCCCGTCGGAAACGCTGACGATCCCCCATACCGGCCTTGGTGGCCCGGCCGGTCTCGCGTTCGACTCGACCGGCGCGCTCCTCGTCGGCGAATCCTTGTTCGGCAGCAGCAGCGGGGCAGTATACCGCCTGCCGGCAGGTTCGCAGACTTTTACGAAGTTAAATTTAGACAAGGCTCCGGGCGGAGCGATCGCCGTCGACGCCGCCGGAAACCTCTACGTCGGCGGTGGCTACATCGCAGTGTATCCGCCAAACTCCCGGAAGCCAGCGCGGAAGATCGCCGTTCCGCTCGGCGTCGCGGCGCTCGCCCTAGGAAGCGACGGCGAACTCTATGTCGGGTCGTTTGAAAGCGTCTTGGAGTACGGGCCGAACGCGAAGAAACCGACCATCACGTTCACCGTACCGGGTCACGTTGGAGGTCTCGCCCTTAGCCCAAGTTGAAAATCTGTAAGCGCGCGGGAAGCTAGTGTTGTGAGCCATAAATGGCGTGACATTTCTCGATCTTGTCAAGGATCGTCTTTGCCGACTTCGTCCAGACAAATGGTTTGGCGTGAGTATTGCACTCTTCCACAAAGTCCGCAATCGCTTTGACGAGACGAGGAACGCTCGGGAACGAACCACGCCGAATGCGCTTGCTCGTGATTTCAGAGAAGAATCGCTCAATGGCATTGAGCCATGAGGAGCTCGTTGGCGTGAAATGAACGTGGAATCGCGGGTGCTTCTCGAGCCAGGCACGCGTGGTCGGATGCTTGTGGGTAGCGTAGTTATCCATGATGGCGTGGACGTCAAGCCGCTTGGGCACGTTGCGATCGATGTGCTTGAGGAATTCGATGAACTCGACGTGGGTGTGATGCGGCTGACAAGTTTGAAGGACCTTGCCGCTCAACGTGTTGAGCGCCGCAAACAGGGTCGTCGTGCCCCTGCGCGCAGGCGCTGGAACGGACCGCCGCGTGCCGCTCTTTTCATCAACACTCAAGACCACGGCATTGGTGGGCGGATTCATATAGAGGCCTACGACATCGCGAAGCTTCGTGGCAAAATCGGGGTCCGCGCTAAATTTAAACGTTTTCCAGCGATGCGGCTTCAGATTGTGAGCGCGCAAAATACGCTGCACAGTGCTTGCTCCCATCCCGAATCGCTCAGCCAAAGCCCGTGAGCTCCAGTGTGTCGCGTTCTTCGGGGGGCCTTTGAGCACTGCGCCGACCACCTTGGCGACAGTCGAATCGCGAATTTCTCGCGGGCGACCTCGACCCGGAGCATCGCCCAAGATGCTCGCGATGCCGCGCTCCTCAAAGCGCCGTCGGATGTCTGCCACGCGTTGGCGCGAGATGCCCATCTTGCGAGCGATCTCGGCATTCGAAACACCGTTAGCGGCGTCAAGCACGATGCGCGCTCGCTTCGTTGTTCGCTGAGCGGCGGTTGGCCTGGACAGAACTCTGACGAGTTCTCTTCGAATCTTCGGCTTGACTTTGAGAGGTGGAGCTGGAGGAAGCGGCATGATTCATGCTATCACAAAATCATTATATTAGCAACGTTATTTATGGCTCACAACGCTAGCTGTACAGCGACGAGGGGGCGCCGATTGGCTTGGTGGCCGAGAAGGCGAATCAAGCGTTACGTGACGAGCGCAACTCCGATAGGAGCGCTTCGTGCGACGCAGCGATCGCCGAAACAATCGCTTCACGTAAGGCTACGAGCGGATCGGCGGCCTCACGTTCGAGCGCGTACAACGCAGCGCCAACGCCCTGAGCCAAGAGGCCCAACGCTTCGTACTCGTCTGACGCATATGCTTCGCTGTCGCGCTTCGGCCCGCTGATCAACACGCCGACGAGCGTCCCGCGCGCGACCATCGGGAACGCGAATTCGCCGCGCAGCGCCGAGTTGGTAAGCGTATGAATTTCCACAGGCTTGTGCCACGAGCGCAATGCAACTATTCCGGGATCGTTCTCGCCCACGTCGGCACGCTCACCACTGGCCACAACGGAGACGTACGACCGCCGGGTGTCGTTTGGCAATAGAATCGAAACGTTTTGCGCATCGGTCCTGTCGCGAACTTCTAGCACCGTCCTGTCGAGCAGCGTTGCGCGATCCGTAATATAGGCGGCCTCGTGTGCGAACCGTCGAAGAGCCTCCACGTCTTCGTGACGCTTCCGAAAGAAAACGCGATCTACGAGGCGGTCGACGTTTCCATGAATGAATCGCAGCGACAATCCCAAGCCTAAGGCGACAACGAGCCCGACGATAGCGCTGGTCGTGTGAGTCATGCCCGCAAACCACGTGCTGGCGGCCCATTCTGCCGCAAAAAACGTGAGAACGACGATGGCGGAGACCATTGCGAAGGCGAGGGAACGGTTTAGCACAAAGCCAATGTCGATAATGCGACGGCTCAGCGCCGCATACGTGAGCGCTGCGGGTGCGAGCACCTGGGCCACTAAGGGCAGATCCCCTGCCAGCGTTACCGAGAAATAAGACAGTTTAGTGAAGGTGCCAAATAGTCCCAGTTGCGGCGCAAGCCACAGCAGCGCCAGCGATCCCAAAATCCAAGCGGCGCGCTTACGCTCGTCCGGGCGCGTGGCGCGCACGGCCAGAATGGTGGCGATGAATGCCGCGAGAAGGGGAATGTAAAACGCCCACGTGGTGCCAGTGATTGATTGCGCAGGGATAACCGGCAAGTTCCAATCGTACCAGAGCGTTGCGAGTCCAACACTGCGGCAGAGGCTTTGAGCTACACAAACAACAAGCGCACCGTAGCCGAGCCAAGCCACGATGCGGCGGCCGGTTGAAAGCGGCCGGCCAAAGGTACCGGCGAGCGCGATCCACAGCGCCAACGCTAGCTTGTCCAAGAAGTCGCTGCCGATATCGCGTGCGACACCCGACCAAAGCCACGGTGTTGTCCAGTAACCACTGATAGCGTTGTTGGCGCCGAGCAGAATCAGCGCCGACGCGAGCAAACGCATCTCTCGCGATTCGGATCGGCGCCATGCTATGACGCTCGCGAAGAGGATGAGCCAGAGCGTCAGGACTACTTGAGCGTACACCGAAAACGTAAGTAAAAATCGAGACAAAGATCCATTCGCTGCTTCGGTGATGGCTACCGGCGTTACAACAATCTGCCTGTGCGCCGCTCCTCGGTCAACCCAAAGAATGATCGGGCGACCGTTAATGTAGCCGGCCTGGTCCATAAAATACCGATCTTGAAGCGAGCTGTGACGCAGATCGATCACGTCCCCCACCCGCAAACCGGCCTGCGCCGCGGGACCGCCCGGTTGAACCGTTAAAATGCGAACCCCGGATGGGTATGTATCCCAGTTAGCGCCGACGCGCCCTCTCCAGGGCGAAGCTCCGCCGATCCCCACTGCAGACAGAATATTCGCTATTGCCAGCAATACTACGAGCGCACACGCCGTGAGTAGCAGCGTCCGCCAAGCGGCTGAGCTCATATTAGCAGGCATTCCATGTGTGACTTTTATCGCCTCGCCGCCCGGCGCCCGGCCGGGGCCGCGTTTTGGAGGTCCGATTCGGCTAAGTCACCTCGCCACGGCCGGGCGCCTGGGGAGGCGGGCCTCGGTTTTAATAGGCTCCTTTCCCACGGTAAACGACCCAGCATAACGCGGAGGACGCATAACTTCGCTCTTCGGTCTCGGCCCTAGTTAGGTGCCCTTTTGCGCTCCCGCATAAAAGATCACTTTGAAAATCGCTTGCGGTACCGTGGTAAGCGTGTTTGGATCGCCATAGGCTAGGTAAATCTCGCTCGTGCGGAGCCGCAAGTGGTACGCTACCGAGACGTTCGAACAGCGGCCGATGCAATCGCCGCCGCCGTTGGGGATCGGCGGGTCGCCGATCACGCTTCGAATTCCGACGGCGAAGGACGAGTTGCTTCCTATCTGATAGGCGTAGCTCAGGCTCTCGAACCATTGAATGTTGTCGGGCCCGGGAGCCGGCAGCCATTGGGCCGTGTCGTCGAGGGCCAGCGTTAGCGCCCCGCGATTTCCCACGCGAATCGTCGTCGTGCGAAACCACGTGTCGAGCCGCCCGGTGCCGTATCTTCCCGTGTTGTAGCTGATCTGCGTCGGCGTCGACGACGTTCCGTGATTCGGAAAGTTTCCCGGATTGTTCGTCTGCAAGCCGCTGTCGTAGGTGAACGAAAAGCCGGCGTTCTGTGAAATCGGCGTCAACACGTCGGCAAACCGCCAATAGTTAGACCCGGTGAAAACCTGAAAATCCAGCGCGTTCTTGGTTAGGACGTCGAGCAGCGCTTGGTTGTCGCTCTGCGCGCTTCCCATCGACGGCCCTTGGTAGCGGTCGACGAATCCGGAGAGGCCGACCGCCTTGAGATCGCTGTTCCCGTCGAAATCCCAAATCTTTGCGGCGTAGAGCGCGTACCCGGCGATGCCCGGATGCGAGACGAATCCGTCCACGGGGTCGTAATACTCGCCGACCTTGCGCGTCGCGCCGAAGAAGCCGAAGGTTTGATTCGACCAGCCGCCGCCGAGATCGTAATACTGGGCCTGGTCGGGAGCCAGGACGTTGGTGCCCGAATCGTTGCCGTAGTTGAAATAGGCGCTGACGTGCTTGAGATCGGAGTACGCAACGCCTGTCTCCGTGGCGTCGTCGACTAGGCCGGGCAGGTTTACGGCGACGCGCTGCAGGCTCGCCTGCCACCTCGTGTCCGGCGACGTGTAGTCGAGCGTGCCGGCGAGATCGTTGCGATTGTCGCCGATGGCGTCGAACGAGGCAAAGCCGAGCGGGCCTTGTTTACCCTCGACGGCATACCCTTCGCTGGGCGTCGGAATCGCGGGCGTGTAGAGCGCCTGAATGTTCGGGCACGCATCGCAGTTGAATGCGTTATAGAAGTTCGCGGCTTGC
>Ga0070733_10002244_pt1 | contig 13969 bp, 17 predicted proteins | sample Coa_R1_9_FD_66450 | JGI IMG/M metagenome (GOLD analysis project Ga0070733, IMG submission 66450) | Surface soil microbial communities from Centralia Pennsylvania, which are recovering from an underground coalmine fire - Coalmine... | ecosystem: Environmental > Terrestrial > Soil > Unclassified ... | reverse complement strand
CACCACATTGATACGCAGTCCCTTAGGAAGCTCAATTGCGGCAGCCCGAACAAAAGCTTCCAACGCGCCCGAGACGGTTGAAGCCGCGACGCCGGCGAGGATCGGTTCGTCATTGAGAATACCCGAAACCAAAGTGAAGGATCCTTTTTCTTTGATGAACGGGATCGCCTCCTGAACCAGATTGATCTGACCCATGAGCTTGCTTCCCAACGAGAACCGCCACTTTTCAGCGGTGAGTTCCGAAAGCGGAGCAAATGCGACTGCACCTGCTGCAATGGCCACGGCATCAAACGAGCCGACGGCTTGATAGAGCTTCCTGACACTTTCGCGGCTCTCGATCTCGACTTGGAAATCGCCCGATTTGTGTCCGACCTTGACTATCTCATGGCCAGCACCCGCCAGTGCCTCTTGAACCAGTTCCCCGATCTTTCCGTTTGCGCCGACCAAAATAAGTTTCATAAAGACACCTTTCTGTTCCTGATCTCAGGAGTTATTTGTTCATTGTCAGTTTAGGGAGCGAATCCCCACGAGAGCTTGCAGATGTGGACTTGCTGGCAAGCCCTTTACCAAGCAGGTCTGCCAATAGCTTGCGCGAAAGAGAGGCAGGCACCAGGGCGTTCATGATGCGGTTCAGCCGGCCTGGAACGACTCTGGAGCGGTTTTTGCGCAGACCGCTAAGGCCCTCAGATACGCACTGCTCGACGCTCATCGGTTTCATCGGCATGCTCTTCGGATCGAGGCCGAATTTGTAAATCACCGCTGTGTTCGTGACCCCGGCTGCCAGTACAGTGACATAGACGCCTAGAGGTTTGAACTCATAGTGAAGCGCCTCGCCAAGACTGTGTACATACGCCTTTGCGCCTCCGTCGTTCGCCATACAGGGAATGCCGTTTTCCGCACCCAGCGCCCCCACGAGGATGATTCCGCCCCGGCGCCGCTCGCCGAGTTTCTGACCGAAATGGTGGGTGATGTCCAGATGCGCGATCGTATTAAGCCGCAAGGTCTCGTGAAGCAACTGCCGATCATGCTTCAAGAACTCGCCGGGATTTCCCGTGCCGGCATTGGAGACGACAAGGCCGATGTCGAGATCGTCAGTGACGGAGGTGAGTTGCCCGATGAAATCCTCCCGAGAGACATCAAGCACGACGACTCGATGCTCCACACCATAGCGCTTGCTAAATTCGATGCCTGTTTCCTTAAGCAAGCCCTCCCGCCGCGCAACGAGGACAACGTTGATTCCTGAAGCTGCAATCTGCCGCGCAAATTCCTTGCCTATTCCGGACGAGGCACCCGTGACGAGCGCCCAGGGGCCGAACCTCTTTTTATCGAGTGCTGCACTCATCTTTTTGCTCCGTTCTGCCTGCTTAGGGCTTGTTGTGTTCGTTGTGTCGTAAATTACTCACCAGCTATTGACGTAGGTTGTGAGGCAGTTAACTGACTTAGTGACCGGTGGCAACACGTCGATTCTTTTGTCAATCCGTATTCTTGTGATGTTGCGGGGCGGTCTTCAAATAAACGCTGGAGTCAGCTCAATCTCAGAAACCGCCCACCCAATCTTTGAGCCGCTTCGTTTCCATCGCCACCAGCTCCGGATTACCAGACCCGTGAGCCACGACCGATACTCCCTGCAATGAAGAAAGAAGTTGGGTAGCAAGCTTTCGTGAGGTGTCTCCTCGTCCAATCGCCCGAAATTGGTCCTCCATCCAGCCCAGCAGCTCCGTGAAGAGCGCCGTCGCCTTCTTCGCTAGAGGCCCTCCCTCCTTGTGCAGTTCGGAGCACAGAGTCCCGACGGGACATCCTCCGCGGGCTAGTAGATCCCGGTTTTCAAATGTATTCTCGATACAGGCAAGAAGGCGTTCTTTCGGGGAGCCCCTCAGGTCCCACTGTTCCTGCAGCGTCCGCAATTCCAATAAACGTTGCTCCACAATGGCCTCGCCGATCTCATCCTTCGTCTTGAAGTAGTAGTAAACGTTCCCCACCGGGACTTTAGCTGCTTCCGCGATATCGGCGAGACTCGTCGTCCTGAAGCCATGCAGGTACGCCAATTTCACGGCGGTCTGAATCAGCCGCGATCGTTTGTCCGTTTTCGTCTTTGGCATTAGTCCTCGTTAGTTAGTCAGTCAACTCACTTAATTGTATACCTGCCACCTCGTTCTGTCAATACCTCATGCAGGGCAGTCAGAATCACTATGAGCGAAGCGTGGCTGGTGAGGGTGGCGGAAGGGACGTGCTTTCCAGGGCGAATCCGCCCGGAGGCGCGGCCCTGAGCTCTACTCGCTGGCGCTCGCCTGAGCCTCAGCGGCGGCGCGGCAGCGCCGTCCGCTGCAACCGAAGGTTAGGCTTCATTGTTGCCCTTGGCGCCGGAGTACAACATGAGTGGCTTTCTCCGACGCAACGAACTGAACGCATTCGTATCCCAGAGCGCGCACGTCAATCCCCTCGAACAGTCGCTCTCCCCCGCCCAGCAGGACCGGCGAGATAGCGAAGTGCAGCTCATCGATGAGGCCCGTACGAAGATATTGCTGGATAGTGTCAGGTCCGCCGCCAATGCGCACATCCATTCCGTTGGCTGCGTCGCGCGCCCGGTCAAGCGCCTCGTGAATACCGCCCGTCACGAAGTAGAATATCGTTCCGCCTTCCATCTGGATGGGCGGGCGCGCGTGATGAGTCAAGATGAAGGTTGGAACGTGATAGGGTGGGTTGTCCCCCCACCAGCCTTTCCAGTTCATGTCGGACCAGGAACCGCGAATCGGTCCGAACATGTTTCTTCCGAGAATCCAGGCGCCAACATTCTTGAAGCCCCGCGCAGCGAAGTCGTCATCGATCCCCGTTGTGCCACCGTCGGCGCCAAACAGGGTCCGTTGGAACGTGCGTGTAGGGACTAACCACTGGTGCAAATCTGTCCCGCCCACGCCGAGAGGATTCTTGATGTCCTGATTCGGACCAACTCCGTATCCGTCAAGCGAGATGGTAAAGCCCTCAACCCGGACGCGTGTCATTTTCATGCCTTCCTTTCGATTGACGCCTAACGTAGGGCGAGACGCATAAATTAGTTCTAGCGCAAACGCGACTCGGCGGTCCAGACGTTGACGGGCGGCGTTGCTGGCGTTTGCGTTAACTCGCCTACCGCACTCAAGGCAGACGGGTATAACTTTTATGAAAACTGCGGGGTCCTTCAGCAATACCGCGCCGACGCAGTCAGGGGACATCACGGTAATCAAAAGCTCTTCCTCGCGGGGACGGGACGCGACCATCCTCTTGGGACATCGAGGAGCCGCAGGGCCGGCAATGCGTAGAGGCATTCACGCCCACTTTGCGACGCTCAGGCGGCCATAGATGCCGGCCGAACCAGCGCTTCATCACGCGTCGAGCCCGGTCCTTCATTCTTCGGTCATGCGCTCGTCGCAAAGCTCGCTTCCCGCCCATCACCTGTAGTCTCCCTCTTTTAATGGGGTGGCCTTGAGGGCGAATCCGCGCGGGGGCGCGGATCGGGCTCTACTCGCTGGCGCTCCCGAGCCTCCCGTTTTTAGATTGCCGCAACGCGGCGGGCGGGAGTCTCGGCCCTTTCGGGTGACGATCCCTTTCGCGAGTGCGGCGAGGGTTCTTGCGACCAGAGAAGCCGCGTAGCGCCACCTTTTTTCAGCAGATAGACAACCACCTGCGCTCTCTTATTGCCTTCAGGCAGGATTCGCAAGCCTGGGTCGTTTCGAAACATGCACGTGCACCCCTGGTCCGTACCACGATCAGATGATCTTTAGTCGGATGGCAGAGTTTAACGCGGCGGATTGAACTGGGAACACAGCGCGAAGGTTTTCTCGATATGTTCGATGAAGACGCGTACTTTGGCGGACGGCCGGCGGCTGGCAGGCCGAACCGCAAGGATCGGCACAATTCGTTCGAACGGAGTCAGAAGACGGATGACAGTACCTTCCCTGAGTTCCGCGGCGAATAGCCACGCCGGCGCCTGGGCGATCCCCAAGTGTTCGAGGACACCTATCCGCATCTGTTCAATATCGCTGGTTCTAAAGACTCCCGTGGGAATGACACGCCTCGCGTCCTGTCCGGAGCCAAAGCTCCACGGCTGTACGGAGCCCCGCTCAACAAAAACGACAGATCGAAAGCGTTTGAGATCGTCCGGCGATTCCGGTGCGCCGTGCCGGGAAAGGTACTGAGGCGTGGCCACGAGAATGACCATCGTCTGCGCGAATCTTCGGGCAACCAAGGTGGAGTCTGGGAGCTCACCTGAGTGGATCGCTAAATCGAATCCGTCTTCGATGATCGTTGACGGGCTCTCCGACGCCGCCATCTCAACTGCCAGGTCGGGGTAGGCGGCAAAAAACGCAGCCAGCTTCGAGACCATATGGAGGCGAGCGAATGTGGGAGGAACGGTAACGCGAATGAGGCCTTTCGGTGCGGTTTGGCCCCTGCCGATTCGTGAAGTCGCGCTCTCATAGTCGTCGAGAATACGCAAAGCAGACTCGTAAAAGTCGCGACCCGGCTCAGTTAGTGCAATAGAGCGAGACGTGCGGTGAATCAATTCGGTGCCAAGCTCATCCTCAAGCGCGGAGATCTGCTTGCTGACGGCAGGTTGGCCAATTCCACGTTCCTTTGCTACCGCGGAGAAGCTCCCTTTTTCGACTACTCGGACGAAAATCTGCAGGGCATCAAATCTGTCCACACGCACCTCCGTATTCCTCTATGGAATAGATTCTATCCACTGAGAAACGATTCTGTCGTGCGCTGTCCGTTAAGAGAAAAACAGGTAAAAGACACTTCCTCTGTCCGTCATGCATTCCTGTTCGGAATAGCCGGTATTCCTCAGAGTGCCAAATCTGATCGCCATGCTGGCACATCAACTTACCAGGCGATTGAAATCAGCTAAGTGCTGAATCGGTCATCACAAACCACAGGAGAACAAATGTCGACATTAACTCAGAAAGTTGCACTCGTTACCGGCGGTTCGCGCGGCATCGGCGCAGCGATAGCGAAAAGACTGGCTAAAGACGGCGCAAGTGTGGCCATCACGTACGCGAAGGACGACAAGGCGGCTTCCGCCGTGGTCAAAGCCATTGAACGCGATGGCGGAAAGGCTGTCGCGATCCAGGCTGACGCCGCCGACGTCGAAGCGGTCAAGAGCGCGGTTGAAAGGACGGTTACGACCTTCGGACGGCTTGACGTGCTTGTGAACAGTGCCGGCACGGCCATTCCAAAACCGTTCGAGGAGGCGACGCAGGAGGAGATGGACCGCGTGATTAACATAAACCTCCGAGGTGTCCTCGCCACCACGCAGGCGGCGCTGAAGCACATGAAGAGCGGCGGCCGCGTCATCATGATCGGTTCGGCAGTAGGCGAGCGTGCCGTCGCGCCAGGGCTTGTGCCCTACGCGGCCACGAAAGGAGCCGTCAAGATGTTCACTCAGGCGCTTTCCAGAGAGCTCGGGAGCCGCGGGATCACGGTCAACAACGTCCAGCCGGGTCCGATCGACACGGACCTGAATCCGGCGTCCGGTGATTGGGCAGTGCCCCAGAAAGCCGCCACAGCGCTCGACCGCTATGGGCGTGTTGAAGAGATCGCTGCGATGGTCTCGTTCGTTGCCGGTCCGGAGTCCTCCTACATGACCGGGACGAATCTTACCGTCGATGGCGGAATGAATGCCTGACGTGCATGAGCCTCCAAAATCAGGGACGGCATCGCCATGAGTTCACCCGTTGTTTTGATCACCGGCGCACTGACAGGCATCGGTCGCGCTTCCGCACGGACGTTTGCGCAGGCGGGAGCACACCTTGTTGTGTCAGGTCGTCGAGATAAAGAAGGACAAGAGTTAGTAGCCGAGTTGCAAGGGCTCGGAGCAGAGTCTATTTTTGTTCATACGGACGTCCGTGATGAAAATGAAGTGCGGGATTTGGTAGATCAGGCCGTCGCGCGCTTTGGTCGTCTGGACGTTGCCGTCAATTGCGCGGGGACTGAGGGTAAGCCCGGCCCGGTCACGGAACAGACGGCTGAAACCTACGCTGCGACTTTCGATACAAACGTCCTGGGTACACTGCTCAGCATGAAGCATGAGATGCGCGTGATGCTCAACCAGGGAAGCGGAAACATCGTCAATGTGTCGTCCACCTACGGGCGTACCGGCGCTGCTGGCGCCTCCGTATACGCCGCGAGCAAGCATGCAGTGGAAGGACTGACCAAGTCGGCCGCGCTCGAAGCCGCCGCATCGGGGGTACGTGTCAACATGGTGGCCCCAGGTCCAATCGAGACCGGGATGCTGGATCGCTTCACCGGGACCCCTGAAAGAAAGGCGGGCCTGGCGGCGACGGTGCCGCTCAACCGGGTAGGGAGACCGGAAGAGATCGCTCAGACCATCATGTTTCTTGCGTCGGACAAGGCGTCGTTCATCACGGGAGCATCGTACGTCGTCGACGGCGGCAAGACGGCCAGGTGATTCCTTGGGCGGATCGGCTGCCCTGCGGCGGGTGCCTAATGCGTCCCTCAATCCGTCGTTGTTGAAGTTGCATTCAAGAGGATAGAACATGAATGAAAAGCAGGTCAAGCTTCCAGGTCCAGATCATCCGATTTCCATCGAACGCAATCCTGCTCGCGTCATTGTCTCCGTCGCGGGCCGTGTGATTGCCGATACGCGCAACGCGCTCACGCTCCGGGAAGCGGCGTATCCACCCGTTCAATACGTTCCAGGCGAGGACGTTGATTTCTCACAGTTGGAACGGACGGATCACGTTACCTATTGCCCTTATAAAGGCGATTGCCACTACTACAGCGTCCCCGCTGGAGGCAAGAAGTCAGTGAATGCAGTGTGGTCATATGAGAATCCTTTTCCTGCCGTTGCGCAGATTGAGGGGCATGTTGCGTTCTATCCCGAGCGAGTAGATGAACTAGGGGAACATCTTCCGACCTGAAGAAGATCCCGGACATGTGGGAATTCTCCGCATGATTGTCCACCGGACAGAATAGTGTGGTCGAGTGGTGTGACTCCCGCCGCCTTGATCCTTACTAGCACGCGCCCTCCGAAACTTGCGGTTTGGGAATGTCCGCCGGCTTCAGATCCCCATAGCCCTGAAACCTTCTGCTCGCATTGCGTGCATATCACCTTCTCCTTTTTCTTTCTTCGTATTACGGCTTGGCAGCACGCGCCGATCCCCATAGCGAGCCCGGGTTGGCGCGATTCGGATGGAGCTGCAGCATCTCGTCGTACAGTTCTCTGGCTGTTGTGGTCATCCCGGCCAAACGGTCGAAATCACGGATGTACTGCCGGGTCTCTTCTATAATCCTGGGGTTGTCATTCTTCTCGGGTTTCTTGTGTCCGGCAATCACCGCAAGCGGGTTCAGTGATTCGATGGTGTCCAGGGCGGCAATCCACTCGCGGCGGGTTTCGGTGTTTGACTCCGCGAGATAAAGGTGGACGTCGTTGTAAGCGGCATCCCCTGCGACTACCAAACCTGCTGAGGGGACGTGCAGACACGTCGTATGCTCAGTGTCTGTATGCCCGACTTCCACGACGAGAAGGTCATGCCCTTCGAGCTGGATTACATTTCCCTTGAGTTCCTCGGCGATCACCAGATGTTCGGGGATTTGGCCGGGATAGCGTGCTTTCCAGAAACTCGAAACGAATTCCGGCGAGGCCTGCCGCCGCATTGATTCCACCACATCGGGCGTTGCGACCGCTCTCGCTTTAGGAAAGCGATTTAGGAGCGCTCCTATGCCAAAAAAATGGTCCCCATGGCCGTGAGTGATATAGATCGTGGTCAGGTTCTTGCCGCTCGCCGCGACCCACTCGACCAGCGTCGCAGCCTGCTCGATCGTCAAAAAGGCGTCGACGAGAACGGCATCCTGCTGGCCGAAGATGAGGGTGGCCGATGTGGGCACCCAAGTCCACTGCTCCTTGCCCGGCGGCAGGTCGCGGACGAGGCCTTGGCGATTCGTTACTAAAACGTCCCACTTCACGGTAGGACTAACCGGGGTGGCTGGCATCGCGCTCCTCCATTAAATTCGGCGCTGAACTCGCAGCAAGACAAGTTGCCACGGCTAAGACGGCCGTTGATCGCCCACACTCGCCGGTGAGTGACTCAGACGAAGATCGTCGATGGTTAGAGGTCCGCCGGTTTGCTTGTGATCGTAATGGCTCTCGTATACCACGCGAGAATCAGCCCATCGTCGAAGAGTGCACCAGGAAATCTCGCATTTCCTGCCTGACACCCCGATCAGATCAACCGACCAGGCCGAATGTGTCTCACCTGCCGTGTCTCCGTGAATCGGGCTTTCTCGAATCTGCACCCGCAGGCCGCCAATCTCAGCCATCACGTGAATCGGAACGAGGAATTTGTAAAGGAGTGCGCGCATCCGCTTCTTGTCAAATACCGCGCTGCTTTCCGTCCCGTCGGTGATCTCGACATCATCGGCGTAGAAGGCGTCAAAAATCTCAAGATACTCTTCCCAGCCGCTGCTGATGTCGGCGGCGATGATGGCGGAATTCAGGACCTTCTCTCGTGCGTATAGATCGCGGTCGGTGTGCTTGAACGAAGCCAAATGCTGTTGAGCAATCATTGACACTTCTCCTAACCGGGGGAGCCGCTTAGACCTGCGCTCTGCCCCCATCAACGAAAAGTTCGATACCTGTGACAAAACTTGAGTCGTCGCATGCCAGATACAGCGCGGCCTTGGCAACTTCATCGGGTTCGCCCATGCGACCCATCGGAATAGTGGACACAATCTTCGCAATGACGTCCGGGGCTTGCCGGTTTACCAACGGCGTCTTGATTGGACCTGGGCTAACGACATTTGACCGGATATGACGATCTTTGAGGTCGGTCGTCCAGGTACGCACGAAAGAACGAATCGCCGCCTTGCTGGCTGCGTAAACACCAAAGGCAGCAGTGCCCTTTACACTCGCGACGGAACCCGTAAGAATGATGGAGCCGCCATCGTTCAGGAGGGGCAATCCTTTTTGCACCGTGAAGAATGCGCCCTTTACATTGATATTGAGCAGCTTGTCAAAATGTTCTTCGGAGACGTCGCCGAAGGGTAGGAATTCGCCGACGCCGGCGTTGGCGAAGATAATATCGACTCGCCCCTTCACTTTGCCGACTGTCTTGTAGAGAAGATCAAGATCGGCCATTTTGGCAACGTCGCCCTGAACACCGGTCGCATTGGACCCGATTGCCTTCACAGCCTCGTCGAGTTGCTTCTGGCGGCGCCCCGTGATGAAAACATAGGCACCCTCTTTGACGAACAGTTTTGCTGTCGCCAGCCCGATCCCTTCTGTTCCGCCGGTGATGACGGCGACCTTGCCTTCGAGCTTTTTCGTCATTGCCATTTCCTTTGTTGCTGAGCTAAGAACTCTCCGGCGACCTAACGAGTGTCGAGCCACTCCCGGATGTTCGAAACGGTGTCCTCATAGAAAGTCTTGTAAAGACCCTGCGAGACGTAGGCGATATGCGGTGTTGCGAGGATGTTGTCCAGCGCCCGGAAGGGGTGATCCGGAGGCAGCGGCTCAACATCGAATACGTCGATCGCCGCGCCGGCGATTTGCTTTTTCTTCAACACGCTGATCAAAGCTTGTTCTTCGACGATTGGCCCGCGCGACGTATTGATCAACCGCGCCGTCGGCTTCATTCTCGCCAGCTCCGCGGCGCCAATCAGGCCGCGCGTTCGGCTGCTCAGCACAAGATGGATCGTCAGGATATCCGCCTGCTCGAACAACTGATTCTTGGAAACCAAGGTTGCGCCCGCAGCTTCGGCGGCCTGGGCCGTCATGTTCTGGCTCCAGGCGATCAAATTCATCCCAAAAGCTCTCCCAATCCGAGCGACCTCTGATCCAATGCGCCCAAGCCCCAGAACGCCTAGCGTCTTTCCGCGCAGATCGGTGCCCACCGTTTTCTCCCAGCCGCCGGATCGTACAGAATTGCTCTCCGTCACGATATGTCGCACGGAGGCCAAGATCAGCGCCCAGGTAAATTCGATGGCCGGGTCCGAGCGATACCCCGTGTGAACTACCGCGATCCCGCGCTCGCTGGCTGCGGCGACATCGATCGACGCGTTTCCAGCTCCCGTTGAAGCTATGAGCTTGAGATTAGGAAGACGTTCAATGATGTTGCGAGGCAGCGGGGACCGCTCGCGCATGACACAAATGACATCAAAAGGCATCAACCGCTCAATCACGGCCTCCGGATCGGCGAGGTGGTCCTGAAAGACGGTGATGTCCGCTCGCTCGTAGAGTACCGACCAATCGGCGCTCTCAAGCGCCGCATTTTGGTAATCGTCCAGAACAGCAATCTTGTACGTTTTCATGGCATCCATTAGATGATTTGATTCGAGCTTTAGCCGTCGCCGATCATTCCTCTACCCGCTGGGACGGAGGCGCCCGTGACGACTCAACTAATCCTGTTCAAAACAAGCCCGCGCTATCCTATACGTTGGCCCGGGCCACTTCGAAAGTGTTCAGAGCTTCTCTAAACAACTTGATCTTTCCGTTCTCGGCAACCAGCCTCGAAAAGAAGAGTTGATGAACGGTTCGTCCCGTTTTGCTCGACACCGCAGTAGCCTCGAATTCTGCAAAGACCTGGTCGGGAGTATCGATCAGCACCTTGGTATTCTCGAATTGGAAGCCGGGATAGATATCGAGCACGGATTGGAAAAAGGCGGCGATCGCGTCTCGGCCTCTGTACTCGGTAGGAAGTCCGAACGTCGCAAGATACGGCAGCTCAAAGGCGCCATCTTCGGTGAACATCTCCGCCGCCTTCTTCGGATCTCTGAACGAGAAGGCGGTGTATTCAAGCATGAGTTCCTTGGCGTTTTTCATAGATATTTCTCCTGTTCCCGACCATTAGTTAGTCCGAACTGTTTACAGGGTTCCCGGAACTCTCGCCTGCAAACAGGCGCACCCGGTGTCACCCCACGGGCTGAGCCTATCCGCGCCCGGTTTGCAGGGTGATCCGCACGGATTTTTGAAGCAGATACACCACGAAGAGTTGGAGGACAGCGATAAAAAGCGGCCCGGCGGATTTCCCTGGATCATGCTCATACAGCCCGATTCCGGCATCCAGCAATTGCATGAAGCCGGCGGCCGCACCCAGGATGAGCAACTCTGGCGTCGCCTGCTTGTAGACCGCCCAGATTACTGACAACGCCAAAGGGATTCTCGGCGCCGCCGCGTACATCGCCAACAGCAACGACGCCTCCGTTGGAACGGCGGCAGGGACAAGGTATTGCGGATTGATGATCGCCGCGATGGAAAAGCCGGTCGCGACCAGGACATTGATTGCCGTAACCACCGAAGCCAGCCGCATCGCCTTTATTGTTGCCATTGATTCATCTCTCTCTGGGTAAGCTCGTCCGGGCCTAAACGCTGGAAGCCTTCTTTTTAAACGCAGGCGCAAAAGCATCCTGCACAAATTGTTCTATCGAAGTAGGTGTGGTGTTCTCTTTCGAACGCGCTTCCAACGGAACGAGGACGCCTGCATTGATGGATTTGTACATCTCGATGTACATAGCAGCTCCCTTCGGCGGAACACCCAATTGCGTTAATACCTGCTGCACCTGTTCGTACGGGAACTGCTGATAACGGAGGTCCGGTTTGCCGATGCTCCGCGCAATCACCGCGGCAACTTCCGTCATCGACAAATCGCGCTCGCCAAGCACCTCGCGTGTTTGTTTACCGGAAAAATCCAGATTGAGGAGGCGCTGCGCCGCGTAGATGCCTACATCGCGCGTCGCCACCATGGGTAACTTCAAGTCGGGTAGCAGTGCATTTCCGAAAATCCCCATGTGATGGATCATGCCGATCGCCGCCAGATTGTTCTCCATGAAATACGCGGCGCGCACGTGCAGAACGTTCAAACCGCTGATCGCGTTCAGTTTTTGCTCCGAAGAATGCAGCCCTGAAACTGGACCCGCGCCTTTCGCAACCTGTGCGCCGTAGCTGCTCAAATGCACCGCGTAGCGAAGGCCAGAATCCTTCACGGCCTTGGCGACCCCATCGCTATCTCGCTCCTGCTCTTCCGGAGATTTCGCCGGTGGCAACAGCAGGTATGCGGCACGCGCACCGCTGAAGGCTTTGGCAAGCGTAGCGGCATCGCTCATATCGGCCGTGAACGCCTCCGCGCCTTTGTCCACAAAGCGCTGCAGTCGTCCCGCGTCGCGCCCAATGACGCGCACCTTCTGGCCCTTCGAGAGAAGGAAATCGGCGACGATCGAGCCGGTATGGCCGGTCGCCCCTAAAATCACATACATTTCATTCGAAACAACGGGTGAACTCATAGTTGCTATCTCCTTGGTCTTGTTAAAGGTGCGTCGAACGCTTTCAGGGTCATCGCGTTGTCTTCGGCTGTCATTTGGGGAATTTGTCTCCGAACATGGGAAGGCCGCTTACAGATTCGGCCTTGGTCGCCTCGTCCTGTAAAACGTCCCAATGCTCTTTGAGAACACCGTCTTCGAACCGGATAACGTCCGCTGCAATCCAAGCGGCGGGCCGTCCCATCCGGTAAAGCGGCCATGCGCTATGACGTAATCGCCTTCAGCGATGATGAGCTGGTTTTCGTAATGCAACGTTTCCGGCACTGAGCGGACGAGATTGAACAGTCCTTCGCGCCCGGGTGGTATATGGGCGCTGTGCTGGATGTAGTTCGGTGACCAGAAGCGTTCCGCCGCGACGTAGTCACGCTTGTTAAACAGCGTTTCGAATGCTTCGAGCACGATTGCCTTATTTCGTTCTGGGGACGACTTGCTCATTGCCTCTCCTGTGCTTGCGGGCGTTGACCTCCCGCTTCACTATTGTAGAGTCTGATCATACTCCAGAAGTTTCAAGAGTTTTATTTAAACGTGGTTTGTTCGTCGTTTGTTCATACTCCGCCGCAGTGGCTATCAGCGGTAGCTATGATCTTCTTTCATCCAAAACTAGACGGTTTGCATCTAGATCCTGTAGAGTATGACAATACTCTATCGGTTCTATCTACATGGAGCGATCCATGCGGATTCTAGAAGAAATGGTGATGGCAGATGGGTTATTCAAAGAGTGACAAGGCGGAGACACACACTCGGATCGTCAAGGTGGCCGCCAAGCGATTTCGTGAACGTGGTCTCGAAGGCATCGGCGTTGCCGACGTGATGAAGGAAGCGGGCGTGACGGTTGGGGGCTTCTACAAACACTTCGGATCGCGCGATGAACTGGTCGTGGAGGCGCTAGCGACGGCATTCAAGGACCTTGACGTTTGGGAAGAGCATACGCCCGATATGGCGCACCTTCTCCAGAACTACCTGACGGAGGCACACCGCGATGAGCCGGGAACCGGCTGTGCAATGGGAGCGTTATTAGGCGACATGACCCGTGGGAGCAAATCAGCGCGGGCCCTGTACACCGAGCGGGTGAAGCGAAGCCTGGCATTCTTCGGCTCCCTTCTTCCATCGAGCCAGCGCTCGGATAAGCGCGGGCGTGCCTTGCTTATTCTGACCGCTCTTCTTGGGGCGCTCAATCTCTCCCGTGCTGTGTCCGATCCGAACTTATCGCGAGAGATCCTCCAGGGGGTTCGCGAGGAGCTTATTGGTCTGGTGAAACCGGAATCTCATACGGGCTAGGGAACCGTTTAGATATGCGTCAAGTGACGGGATGAGCACGGCAGAGGTGATTCGGGCGGACCATTTCTCCGAGTCGGCGACAATCCGCCGGAGAGGGAGGTGGCGTTTCAGCGAACTCCGCTTACAGACGACAACGTCCTTTATCATGCATTATTCCGACTAAGAAGCAACCCGCCCATAAAGCTGACAATCGCTTTGGCTAGCTCGTGAGGCTCATCAATCGGGATCAAGTGGCCGCTCCCCTTGATGATCTTGAACTCGGCGTTCGGAAGGTAAGCCAGGACTTCGGTCTTGTGTCGTTCGATTGAATCGACCTGATCGAGCTCGCCCGCGAGCAGCACCGTTGGAACGTTGATATTCGCGACCTCGGCCGAGATGTCCTCAA
>Ga0070733_10002243_pt1 | contig 13974 bp, 10 predicted proteins | sample Coa_R1_9_FD_66450 | JGI IMG/M metagenome (GOLD analysis project Ga0070733, IMG submission 66450) | Surface soil microbial communities from Centralia Pennsylvania, which are recovering from an underground coalmine fire - Coalmine... | ecosystem: Environmental > Terrestrial > Soil > Unclassified ... | reverse complement strand
GCATGATCGAGAGTCTGATCAAGGCCGGCGCGATGGATTCGGTGAGCGGCACTCGCGCGCAGCTCTTCGCCGCTATCGACAACGCCATGGAGAGCGGCGCGCGAACGTGGCGGGATCGCGCCAGTGGTCAATCCGGCCTTTTCTCTGCCTTGATGGAGGAGACCGCGCCGGCGGACCATCCGCTTCCGAAAGTCCCGGAGTGGGGCGGCCAGGAGAAACTGACCGCAGAGAAGGCCATGCTCGGCTTCTACATCACCGGCCATCCTCTGGATCAATACATGGACAAGGTGCGTGAGCTTGCGACGCACGGCACCTCCGGCCTCGAAGGCTTGGCCAAGAGCACGGAAGTCGCCATCTGCGGCATCCTCACCGGCGTCGTGCAGAAGCGCAATAAGAAGGGTGAGCTGTGGGCCGCGCTTCAGCTTGAAGACCTGGAAGGGTCGGTGGAGGCGATGGTTTTCTCCACGCAGTATGAGCGTCTTCTGCCGGCGTTGCAGGAAGACAAGGCGGTGCTGGTGCGCGGATTAGTGCTGCCCGAAGAGAACGCTCCGCCCAAGCTTTCCGTGCAGGATATCGTACCGCTGGAAGTGGCCCGCGTGAATCTGCCGTCGCTGATTTCCATCCGCGTTCCGCTTAATGGATCCGGTGAAAGCAGGCGCGCCGCCGCGCTGCATGAGCTGTTCGCTCGCAAGCCCGGCGAAACCGAGGTCCGGCTTCGGCTCGAAAAGACCCGCGATTTCTCGGTTATCCTGGACGTGGGCGCCAAGGTGCGCCCGGATAAGGAATTTCGCGCCGAAGTGGCTCGCATCTGCGGCGGTGAGGCGATGGAAGTTCTCGCCAACTGATCGCCCCCACCACTTCGATTAGAATCCGCATGCCCGATCCGCAGCCCTCGATTCCGACCAACCCCAGCTGGGAGCGCGTGCTCCTTGCCCGCCATAGCAAGCGTCCCCATACACTCGACTACATCCAGCGGTTGATCGTCGATTTCGAGGAACTGCACGGCGATCGCGGCTACGCCGACGATCATGCCATCGTCGCTGGCATGGGCTGGTTTGAGGAACGGCCCATCATGTTGGTCGGCCAGCAAAAGGGCCGCGACACCAAGCAGCGGCTCTTCCGCAATTTCGGCATGCCCAAGCCCGAGGGCTATCGCAAAGCCATGCGACTGATGGAGCTGGCGGCGAAATTTTCGCGGCCCATCGTCACGCTGCTAGACACGGCCGGCGCGTATCACGGCATCGATGCGGAGGAGCGCGGCCAAGGTGAAGCCATCGCCCAGAACCTGCGCGAAATGTCGCGCCTGGGAGTTCCTGTCATCGTGGTTGTGATCGGCGAAGGCGGCAGCGGAGGCGCGCTGGCGCTGGGCGTGGGCAATCGCATTTACATGCTGGAGAACGCCGTGTACAGCGTGATCTCGCCGGAGAGTTGCGCAACGATTATCTATCGCGATTCCAGCCGTGCGCCGGCGGCCGCAGCGGCGCTGAAGATGACCGCGCCGGATCTTCTCGCCCTGGGCCTGATCGACGGCATCGTGCCGGAGCCGGGCGAGGGCGCGCATTCGGATCCCGATCAAGCCGCCGAGTCATTACGCCTCACGCTGCGGTCGGCGCTGGCGGAGCTGAGCCGTCAGACTCCTCAGCAGCTTATCGACGGGCGCTACGACAAATTCCGTCGCATGGGCTCGTTTTTCTCCGAAACCGGGGCGGCCCTTAAGAAGCACGTATGAAGAAGCCCGTCCTGATCGGCATCATTTTCGCCCTGGTGGTACTGGGTGTGTTGGTGTATTCTTCGTTTCATCTCGCCACCTACGGCGTGGAAGTGTGCATGGACTACAACGGACAAAGCGCGTGCGCCACCGCCAAGGGCGCCTCCAAGGAGACTGCACTGGAGACCGCCATCCAGACTGCCTGCGCCCAGATCGCCTCCGGCGTCACCGACACCATTGGCTGCGGACGCACCGCCCCGAGCAAAGAAACCTGGCTGCCTTAAAAGCGCGGAATCCTGAACGCAGCGAGATCACCGACTACGTCTCGCAGTTCGAGGACATCTTGGCTGGATGAATGCCCTCAATCGGGATAATCATTTTGCTTCTTGGGCGAAGATGGAAACTCTCGTTTTGGCTTGTCGAGTCTCACAAACTCGCGACGAGCCTGCTTCAGGTTTCCCTTGACGTCGCGAATATCATCGGCAGGAGGCAAACTCTCTGGTGGCGTGCCGCTTAGCTCTATCATCGTTTTGCGAACCGTTCTACCGACATCATGAGCAGCCTTTTCGAGTCCTCCCTGGCCACGGATGGACTCCTTCTCGATCTTTGCCTCTGTCTGTGTAATGCGGAAAAGATTCGCTGCCAACTCTTGGCGTCCCATGAAGTCCAAAACCGACCGCCCCTGCACGACGCCCTTAACCTGGCGCAACTGAACCAGGTCCATGCTGTACATTCCACGATAGCCAGCGTTTTGAAGAAAAGGATAGGACTCCACGCCCGCGGTGGAGGCCACTGCGCTCAGCGAGCGTTCCCGCTCTGAGAGTTCCTCTCGAATCTGAACTCGTTCAACTTGATCCGTTCCTTGGATGAACTGACGGAAGGCCTCGGCCATCGTCACGAAATACGCTTGAGCCGCTGCAACTTGCGGCTTTTTTACGTCCCCGTTCACGGCGACCAGATAACAAGCAAAGCGTGTGAGCTTTATGTCTTGGACGTTCTCGCCCTCGATCTCCCTCCGCACCTGCTCAAAGTTCTCAACCACGGGAATGTTGAGCGCAGTACAGGTGGCGATGGCTTTGTTTATCGGCTTCTGAAACGCTTGGTAGCTCTCATAGCCCAACATGTGCATAAAGTCGCGGGCATACCAAAACTTGCCCCCGTTTGTCTGGCCGAGTACCTCAAAGCTAGGCCTATCGTCGTCCACGTGAAAGAGGTTCATTTGGTCCCGGCGACCCTTTGCACCGAACCGAGAACGAGTCATCGATTCATAGTAAGGCATCCGCGAGAATCCCGGGGGGCGACGGAACCAAATAAACACTTCACGATCTCCCTGTCTGGAGAGATCCAACTTGCCTCCTTGCATCCCGCCCCGTTTTGATATTCTAAAGGTGGATGTTGCTCCTCCCTCCGCGCTCGCGGAACTCCGGTCCAGCTGGCACCCTCCTGTCCCTTCGTCTTGAATGAAGTCCAGCGTCCAGATTAGCCGCGGCATCGAGTCCCTGTTCGGGACCCGCGACGAAAATATCCGGCTGATCGAAAATGGACTGAACGTGCGCGCCCGCCTGCTCAATGACAGCCTTGAGATTGAAGGCGACGATTCCGGCGTCGCGCGCGCCACCGGCATTCTGAACGATTACGCCGCGCTGACTCGCGAAGGCCACGTCTTCAACAACGGCGACCTGAACAGCTTCCTGCGAGTGGTCACCGCCGATGCCGAAACAACTCTGCGCGGCATGGTGGAGAGCGGGCGGCAGCGCAGCTTCGGCAAGAAGACCGTCGCTCCGAAAACCATCACGCAGCGCCGCTACGTGGACGCCATCGAACACTTCGATCTGACCTTCGGCATCGGTCCCGCCGGCACCGGCAAAACCTATCTGGCCGTGGCCATGGGAGTTTCGGCGCTGCTGGCCAAGCGCGTCAGCCGCATTGTTCTGACACGTCCCGCGGTGGAGGCGGGGGAACGCCTGGGGTTCCTGCCGGGAACGCTACAGGAAAAAATCGATCCGTATCTGCGCCCGCTTTATGACGCGCTGTACGACATGCTGGAGGCCGAGAAAGTCGAGAAGCTGCTGGAGCGCAACGTCATCGAAATCGCGCCCATCGCATTCATGCGCGGGCGGACGCTCAGCGACAGCTTCATCATCGTGGACGAGGCTCAGAACGCGACGCGGGAGCAGATGAAGATGATTCTCACGCGCCAGGGCTTCAATTCCAAGATGGTGGTGACCGGCGACCCCACGCAGATCGATCTGCCCAACGGCCAGCGCAGCGGTCTCATCGAAGTCATCGAGGTGTTGAGCGGCGTCGAGGGCATCCGCTTCGTCCAGTTCGACGACCGCGATGTTGTGCGCCACAGCCTGGTGCAGAAGATCGTCAAGGCGTATGAGCGTTACAACGAGCTCATCGGAGCCAACCGCCAGTTTTCGTTAAAGCTGACCGATCCGGCCGCCGCCGCTGAGCCGGCCAGCTCCTCTCCCATAGCCGCACCCGCGGCGCCTCCAGCCGAAACCCCCGTGGCCTGATTCGAGGCCCCTATGCCAACCGAGGAGATCTCCATTTTATTTCGCCATCCTTCGCGCAGGATACTCAGGCGTCCGCTGCGCGAATTCTTGAGCGAAGCCACTCACCTGGTCATGCCCGGGCGAGGCGTCGCCTGCCTGATCACCGGCGATCGCGAATTGCGCGAGTTGAATCGCCGCTTCCTCCGCAAGGATTTCCCCACCGACGTTCTCTCCTTCCCGGCTTCGAATGGGCCTGGCGGGAATGGCGATCCAGGGGAACTTGCGATTTCGCTCGACCGCGCCGCTGCGCAGGCCGCCACCTTCGGCCATTCCATCGAAGACGAACTGCGCATCCTGATGCTGCACGGTTTGTTGCACCTGGCCGGCATGGATCATGAAATCGACGCCGGGGAAATGGCGCGTGCAGAGGCGCGCTGGCGCAAGCGGCTGAAGCTTCCGCCGGGCCTGGTGGAGCGGGCCGGCGCATGATCTCGCTGCTGGTGATCGTGGCCTCGGCCACCGCCGCGGTGGTCACGCTGGTGACGTGCGTGCAAATCCTGTACCTGGAGGCGCTGCGCATTCACGCCCGGGAGCTGCCCGCGCTCGAGTTTTTTAAGGCAACGCTGGAACCCAAAATCGGCTTGACCACGGAACGGGGCGCGCTCACGTTTTCCCTGGTCAAGCACATCGGGCTGGCCGTGACCGGCTGCTTGATTTTGGCGATCACCTATCAGGGAGCCTCGCTGGGCCAGGCGCTCGCGGTTGCCGCCGTGCTCTCCGGCGTCTTCACCATCGTGGGGACCTACATCGTGCCGCAGGTCCTCTATCGCAGAACCAGCGGACGCGGCTTGTTGCCCCTGACGCCGGTGTTCCGCGCCGTGGCCCTGGTGGCGCGCCCCCTCACCTGGATGCTGGAGTTCCTGCAATCCCTGTTCGACCTGGGCGCCTCGGAACAGGCGGCTGAGCAGCCCAGTCCCGAAGAGCACATCGGCGCGCTGATTACGGCAGGGCGGGAAGAGGGCATCATCGAGGAAGCCGACCGTGAGCTGATCCAGTCCGTGGTGGCGTTCGGCGACAAGACCGTCCGGGAAGTGATGACTCCGCGGCCCAAGATCGTGGGCATTCGTCAAGACGCCACGCTCGAGGAACTTCGCCGCCTGGTGATCAACGAACAGTTTTCGCGCATCCCCGCCTACGAGACCGATATCGATTCGATTTGCGGCTTCGTGCATGTCCGTGACATGTTCGAGATGAGTGAGGAACAGCGCGCCACGCGCACGGTTCGCGAGATTATGCGCTCCATTCGCGCCGTGCCCGAATCCAAGCCGGTGAACGATCTGCTGCGGGAGATGCAGGAAGAGGGCGCGCACATGGCGGTGGTTGTGGATGAATACGGCTCGACCGCCGGGATCGTCACGCTGGAGGACATGGTGGAGGAGATCGTCGGCGAGATCCACGACGAGCACGAGCCGGAGCGCGATTTTCGCCAGGATCCCGACGGCAGCTACGTCGTCTCGGGCAGCTTTGACGTGGACCGCCTCGCCGATCTGCTGGACTTCCATCCCCAGCGCGACCCCGAGTCCACCACCATCGGCGGACTGGTGACGGAGTGGCTGGGGCATGTGCCGGCGATCGGCGAGGAGACCGAGCGCGACGGCATTTTGATCACCGTGCTCGCCGCCAATGACCGCCGCGTCGATCAGGTTCGCGTCGCCAAGGCGGCGATTCAGTGAGTCAAAGCCGCGATTCAATGAGCCATCCCGCGGCGCCTCATCGCGCCGGCTTCGTATCGATTCTGGGACGGCCCAACGCCGGCAAGTCGACTCTATTAAATGCGCTGGTGGGACAGAAGCTGGCCATCACCGCTTCCCGCCCGCAAACCACGCGCACTTCCATCCAGGGCGTGCTCACGCTTCCTGAGGCGCAGATCGTGTTCGCGGATACGCCCGGGATTCACAAATCCGATTCGCTGCTGAACCAGCGCATGATGAATACCGTGCGGGCGTCGCTCGAGCCGGATGTGGCGCTGTTTTTAATCGACGTGGTCGCGCCCTTCACGGAACTCGACGCTCAGGCCGTGGACCTGGTAAAAAAAATACAAGCGCCGGTGCTGGCAGTGCTCAACAAGGTGGACGCTTTGCACCAAAAGCCGAAGCTGCTGGCGCTGATCGAGCACTATCGCGCGCTGCATGAATTCGCCGGATACATTCCGGTTTCCGCGCTCAAGGGCCAGGGCCTGGACGTCTTGCGCGCCGAAATCATCGCGCGATTGCCCGAGGGGCCAGCACTGTATCCGGAGGAGCACGTAACCGATCAGCCGGAGCGCTTCCTGGCCGCCGAGATTCTGCGTGAAAAAATCCTGCGCCTGACGCGCGAGGAAGTTCCGCACGCCGCGGCGGTGATGATCGAGAGCTGGGAGGATACGCCAACACTCTTGAGGATCGCGGCGTCCATCTATGTCGAGCGCCCGGGGCAGAAGGCCATTCTAATCGGCGCCGGCGGAGCCGCGCTCAAAAAGATCGGCACCTCCGCGCGCCTGGAGCTGGAACGCGTGTTCGGGAAGAAGGTGTTCTTGCAGACGCTGGTGAAGGTCCGCCCGCGCTGGCGCGAGGATCCGGAATTCCTGGCGGCCTCGGATTGGCGCCGAATGGCAGGGATCTGAATTTGTCCAAATCCAGGTACATTATAGACGGGACCTCTATGCGCGTACTCTCTCTCCTGCTGGTTTTCTTCCTGATCGTTCCTCTGCTGCCCGCGCAAGGCAAAGACGACGGCCGCATTCACGATGAGGTCCTGGCCAAGCTGGCCAATGACTCGGACGTCAGGGGCGGCGGCTTCGAAGTAGTCGTGAAGAACGGCGCGGTCATCCTGCGCGGTCAGGTGCACACTCAGAAGGCCAAGGAGAAGGCCGAGAAGCTCGCCAAGAGGGTCAAGGGCGTGACCAGCGTGGACAATCAGCTAAAGCTGTTCGGCTCGGATTAAGAGCCGAATTGCCGGTTGAACGCGCCGCGCACCCGGTTGCGGATGTCCCCGAGCTCCGTCAAGCGAATCGGCGTCCATCGCCGCAGCAGCGCGGCGACCGTATCGCGATGCACCTCGGACTTGGGGAGCTTGCCTTCGGCGTGTCCCGACAGCACCCGCAGCGCGTGGTCCAGCGCGCGGTAGAACGTCGCGGCGTCCAGCAGGAATTGCGCTTCGGCGCGATCCATATCGCCCATGCTCTCCAGAACCTCAATGCGCGCGGGCGTGTTCAGTACGCGGAAGAAAACGCCGGCGCTTTTGAGCCGCAGATACATCAGCAGAAAGTCGATGTCGTAGTATCCACCGCGTCCGGCCTTGAGCGGACGTAGCGGTCCCTGTTCCTTTTCCAGCCGGAGCCGCATCTGACGCAGGTCGGAGCGCGACCGCCCGCCTTGTCCGTAGCGCCTCCAGTCCTCCTCCTGAAGCTGATGCAGAAACGTTTCGGCGCGCGTGGGATCGCCGGCGACGGCGCGCGATTTCATGTATGTGATCCCCTCCCAAGCCTCTGCCGTCTGCTTGAAATACTCCGTGACCGCGCTTTCGGTTTGCACCAGCGGGCCGCCGCCACCGTTGGGCCGCAGCCGCGTATCCACCGTGAGCAGCACGCCGTCCCCGGTATAGGCGGCGACCATGTCCACCAGGCGTTCGGCGACGCGGGTCCAGAATTGCAGCTCCGCGGCGTCGGTATCCGCCAGCACGAACACCAGATCCGCGTCCGAGCCCAAATCGAACTCGCGCGTGCCCAGCCGCCCCATGGCGATCACCCACATCTGGTTCGATGGAGCGTAGGCGGCGTTTTGCGGCGCGTGCGTCCGCAGCGTCTCGGTCACGGCAATCTGGTAAGCGCGTTCGATCACGGCGTCGGCCAGCTCGGAGGTGCGCGCCAGCGTGTCGAAGATGGGGCGGGAATGGCAAACGCTTTCGGTCTGAATGCGAACCATTTCGCGGCGGAACCAGCGCCGCAGCTCAGCCAGCTCACGCGGCGGTTCCTCGTCCAGCGACAAGGGGACTTGCGAACGCAGAACGTCGTCCACCAATTCCGGCGTGCGAATAAGCTCCTCGGCGAAGTAGGGGCTGTGCTCGAACAAATCGAGGGTGCGCTCAGCCAGCTCGCCGTTGGTGTTCAGAAGGTCCAGGCGGCGCGGGTCGCCGGAGAGGCGATCCAGAAAATGCTCGAAGGCGCGATACCCCTTTTGCAGATGCGCCCGCCCCAGGGCCGCCGCCAGCGCCGGCGCACGCTGATCCAGCGCGAGCACCACGTTGCTCGGACGCGAAACTCCGGGATTCGGTCCATCGTGATGCGCGGGCGCCTCGGCCGGAGCGCCTTGCGTGCGGACCACGCGCTGATAGATTTCCAGAACGCGGGTGAAGTGCCCGCGCAGCTCGCGCATCAGCCACGCCGAGGAACCGCCGCCAGGCATGCGCCGGGCCAGCAGCTCCAGCGCCTCCGGGTCCGCAGGCAGCGCGTGAGTTTGCAAGTCGTCCTCGAATTGCAGCCGGTGTTCCAGGTGGCGCAGGAACTGATAGGCCGCGGCCAGCCGCCCGTATTCCGCGCCGGAAAGAAAGTCCTTGTCTTGCAGCCGCGCCAGCGCCAGCATCGTGCCGCCATGACGCACCCACGGATCGGCGCCGCCGTAGAGGCGCTGCAGGCACTGCACCAGGAATTCGATGTCCCGGATGCCTCCCCGCTCCAGCTTGACGTCGATGGAGGCGCGCGTCCGGATTCTGGTGGCCAGGCCCCACCGGGCTTGCCGAGCGGCCAGCTTCTCGTTCAACCGCTCCCGCGTCAGCGAGAGCTGTTCCACTGCGGAAAAATCGAGCGTCGAGGAATAAATCCGCGGTTCCACAAAGTTCAGCAAAGCGCGCCCAGTGGGCTGATGACCCGCCGCCACGCGAGCCTTGATGAGCATCTGCAATTCCCAGTCGCGGGCGCGTTCGGCGTAATACTTGCGTGCGGCCGCGAGCGAGATGCACACTTCCCCCAGGCTGCCATCCGGCCGCAGCCGCAGATCCACCCGGTAGCACATGCCCTCCGCCGTGTAAGTCGACAGCAGCGCGGTGAGCTGATTCGCCGCCCGCTGGAAAAATTCCTTGTTGGTGATCCGTTCCGCGCCGTCCGTCCAGCCCGTTTTCGAGTACACGAACATCAGATCGATATCGGAGCTGTAATTCAGCTCTTTGCCGCCGAGCTTGCCCAGCGCGATCACCGCGAAATGCGACTCGCTGCCGTCTGGCTCCGAGCGCGGCACGCCGTAACGTTCGACCAGACCGGCGTGGATGCGCTCGTAGGAGACCTCTACCAGCACGTCCGCGAGGTCGGAGAGCTCGGCTGTGATTTCGGGCAGTGTGCCCAAGCCCAGGACGTCCCGCACCACGATGCGCAGAATCTGCCGCCTTCGGAATTTGGCCAGCTCCAGCGGATGCGGAACGCCGGACGGCAGTGCCCCTTCCAGTTGCGCGCGCAGAGTGTCGGGCGTAATCACGCTGGTCAGCTCGCTGGCGTCGAGAAGCTGTTCGGCCCAATCCGGGTGCTCCAGGACCTCCTCCGCAAGAAAACGGCTGTTGGCGAAGACCGCCACCAGATGCCGGAGCCCGGCGGTGGAACGCGTCAAGCGCTCGAACGCCGCCGGCTGGAGCTCGTGCAGGCGCACGAAGTACTGCAAGCCCAGCTCCGGCGCCGGCGAGGCCGCCAGCAGCATGTCGAAGCGGTCGCGCACGGCGGCGGGAAGGCTGCGCGCCATGTCCGCGATCTCGCGCATCGCGCGCGTGTGGTCTGTATAAGGAAGCGTAAGCAGACGCTGCATTCGGAGTTAGACGACTGGGTCCGGAACTGTATCCAGGAGGGCGACCTCATCGCCCACGCGGATGGAGCCGGGTTGAACCACGGACGCGTAAAACCCGCTCAAGCCCCACCGCGGCGACGACCAGTCGCCAGCCTTCACGTCTTGATCATATACCGCGTTGGGAACGCCCCACCCGTAGACCTGGATGGTTTGGCACGGAGCGCGGACCTTCGTCAGCTCGATCACGATCTCGCCCATGCGCCAGCGCTGGCCAAGGCGCAGCGAGCGCCGGTCCACTCCGCGGGTGGTCACGTTCTCTCCCAGCGCTCCCGCGAACAGCGGAAACCCCGCCGACATCAGTTCTTCGATCGCCTCCTCGCAAATCCACAGCAACGCCTGGTTCGGGCCGCCGTGAATTTCCGGATGCGCGTGGGCGTCGCCTTCAATACCCAGGTGCGTGACCACGGCCTCCACGATCGGAAGCTTGGGCACACCGCCTTTGGAAATATTGATCTGGACAATGCGCGGGGACACTGCACGTATTGTAAACGGCGCGGCCCCCGAACTTCTTAGAACGAGAAACGCGCGATCAGCGTGCCTGTGCGCGGCAGTTGGTACAACTGCATCACCACCGCGTTCTGCGTGTAGGTCGGCGCGGTCTGGGGACTGCCGATCGTCTCGTTGATGACTCCGAAGCCGCTGCTCAGGTAGCCGGAGATGCGACCCGGCGCGGCCGATGGGGTCGACGTGGTGGGATTGCCGATCTGCGTGCGGTTGAAAATGTTTACAAACTCGCCGCGAAGCTGCAAGGAGTATCTTTCCTTGAAGCGGAAGGTGCGGCTGAGGTTCATGTTCTCTTGCGGGCGGCGCGCCGAGCGGAAGTCGCCATAGTAGGTTCCCGTCGCCGGACCGAAGGTTCCACTGGCCGGATTGGTCCAGGCAGCGGGATTCAACACCTGATCGAAGTACGGGTTGATGCAGCCGCAATTCAGGTTCTTAAGGAAGAGAGGCTGCCCCGGAACCCGGAACTGCTCGCTGGTTCCGATGTAGTTGGTGGTGGTCGCCGCGGGAGGCGTTAACGGTAAGCCGCTGCCATATTGCAGGAACGCGCCGATCCCCCAATCCTTGACGATGGTCGCCACAATCTTGTTGCTGAACCACTTTTGCGTCGTGTAGATGATATTGGCGTTGAACAGGAAGGGCTGGTCGGTGGACTCCAGCGACTTGTTCGATGGCACGAACAAATTGGGGCGGATTCCCACCATGGACTTGGACCACGTGAATGTTCCGTTCACCTGCAAGCCGTGCGAAAGCCGCTTGGTCCCTTTCATCTGAAGAGAGTCGTAGAAGGTCCGGCCGGTGGGCGAGTTGGTGACGCCGATTGTGCTGAACTGTGGGAACGGGCGCAGAGCGTTCAACAGCGTATTGGTGGAAGCATAGCCGGAGTACGGCGTAAGGTTTCCGAAGCGTTGGACCACCGCTGTGCTTCCGATCGTGCTATTCAGCAGCAGGTTGTCCGCCGCGTTGGAATAGGGCGAGAACCCGTACGTCGAGAGCACTTGGGGCGATAACTGGTTCAGGTAGCCGAGCGGTCCGCTCCACCACACGCCGCGATTTCCCACATAGGCGGCTTCGAGCACGAAGTCGTGAGTGATCTCGCGCTGGAGCCCCGCACTCCACTGGTTCTGGCGAGGCGGCCGGGAAGCGCCTGGGTCGAGATAGGCGAGGAATCCGCTGGTGGTGGCGCCTGGCAGAGGTGTCTGACTCACGCTGAAGTTAGGCCACGTCGGTTGCGGGATGGTGCCCGGAACGTTCAGCGGAAGAAAGGCATTGACACCGGTGGGGGTGTTGGCCACATCCGCCGTGTTCTGAATGTTGATGTCCGGAGCGAATCCGTACGCGATGCCCCAGCCTCCGCGAAATATGGTCTTGGGCGTGATTTGATACGCGACGCCTAGCCGCGGACCGATGGCGTAGGGATAGTTCTTCACGAAAGTGCATCCGCAGGTCGCTTCGAAAATGGGCGCGCCGAGGCGTCCGCCAGCCGCCGGATTCGGCACGTTCGGACCCAGGTCCGCCGAGCGGCCGTACTCTTCCTGCGCCGCGGTGGCGTAATCCCAGCGCAGTCCGTAATCCACCGTCAGCTTGCGCGTCACTTTCCAGGAATCCTGAACGAACATGGCCCATTGCGTTTTGAACATCCGAGCATCCACGGGCGCATATTGAGTGGCCGAGGTAACATCCCCCAGAAGGAAACTCGCGTAGGGGAAACCGACGGTATAAGCTCCCGTGGAGCCTGGCGCCAAACCCGGAATGGAGGTCGCGCCCGCGCCGAACGTGAGCCCCACACCCGTTGGAGGAGCCGTGATCTGCGCCTGGAACCAGACTTCCGCGCCGGCCTTATAAGTGTGGCTGCCCTTGACCCAGGTCATGTTCGCATTCGCGGAAGGACGCTCCGTGTGCGTAGCCGTGTGCGCCAGAGCGTTGCCGAGCTGCTGCATGCCGCCGAGCGCTTCGGGGCTGGTCGTGTTTCCGGTGATGATGGTGGGGAAGTTGTAGCTGCCCTCGCAACCCTGGAGCTGGATCTGGCTCAAGCAGTTGAACATCCCGCCGTTCTCGGTGTAAGGACTGTGATCGTAGAAGTAGATCATCGAGTACCCAATTGCGGCGTGCGCCAACAAAGTGGGAGTGATGGTGTGGTCGTAGTTCAGCCGGATGGCCGGGCCGCCGATGGGAATGGAGCCGCGCGCCCCCGTGAGCAGCGGCGGAAGACCGTCGGCGTTGCCGTTGGGAGTCGTATATTGCGCGCTGGTATTGGTGTGTTGATAGTAGAAAGAAATCTTCTCCTTCGCCCCCAGGCTGTGATCGATTTTGATGGAGGGGATAGAGGTGATGCGCTGGCCCGGGTTGCTGCCGGCGTAGTTGTTGTACGGACCCGCGTTGGACAGCGGCGGCAGAAGGTTTTGGATTGCCGTCGCCACCGCGCTAAACCGCGCGACGGGAATCATGTTGTTCATGAAAGGAGTCGCGATTCCCACTCCGGCGGGCGTCGTCGAGCGGCTGGCGGGGTCGTAGATCTCGTTAGCGTAAATCGGGCGCCCCAGGGCGTCGGTTGCAACCGCGGTGGAGGGAACGCCCGCGGTGTTAAATCCGGCGCCCCCGTTCGGTGAGATCGCCGAAAAATTCCCCAACTGATATTGCGCGTTGGGAAGCGTATCGGTGAACGTCAGAGCCTGATTCTCGCGGAAGTATTCGTACGAGTAGAAGAAGAACGTCCGGTTCTTCCCGTTGTAGACCTTGGGAATCCATACCGGTCCGCCAAACGTGCCGCCAAAGTCATTGCGGCGGCTTCTGGGCCGGAACAATCCGCCCGAGGGATTGGTCTGGGTCCCGGCATTATACGAAAAGGGATCGCCGGCGTTCAAAGCCTCGTTCTCGAAATACTCATAGCCGCTGCCATGAAACTGGTTGGTGCCGGATTTCATGGTGATGTTGAAAAGACCGCCGCCCGCCTGCCCGAATTCCGCGGCGTAGTTGCTGGTCTGCACCGCCATTTCTTGAACGGCATCCGCGCTGGGCTGATTCTGCATGATCGCGTAGGCCACCGTGTGGTCGGTATTGTCAAGGCCCTCGATGCGGTACGCCGCTGTGTTCGTGGGCGCGCCGTTGATGATCATGTTGAAGTTCGCAAAGTAGCTGACTCCCGGAAGGAACACCGCGGAGTTAAACGGATTGCGGATGCCGTTGCTTCCCGCGTTGGCGGTGCCGATCCCCAGGATGGGCAGATCGTCCAACTGCGAAAGAGTGATGTCGTGGGCGAGGTCGCCGCTCTCGGTCTTCAGTAGCGTCGCTTCCGCCGTCACGGTGACCGACTCGCTTGCCGAGCCGACCTGTAGTGTCAAATCCAACGGCAGGGTCTGGCCCGCGTCGACCGAGAGGCCGGCTCGCACCAGTTTCTTGA
>Ga0070733_10002242_pt1 | contig 13977 bp, 12 predicted proteins | sample Coa_R1_9_FD_66450 | JGI IMG/M metagenome (GOLD analysis project Ga0070733, IMG submission 66450) | Surface soil microbial communities from Centralia Pennsylvania, which are recovering from an underground coalmine fire - Coalmine... | ecosystem: Environmental > Terrestrial > Soil > Unclassified ... | reverse complement strand
GTGGTCCGCGCCCGCAAGGCCGAACCGCAGAAGGTTGTCATCACGCGCGACGTGGTGAGCATTCCTCCGGTGGCCGACAAGATGATGGATGACGGCATCGGCTATGTGAAGGTCGAGGCTCTGACCAAAGGCAAGCAGCAGGAGATTGCGTCGAAGATCAAGTCGCTGGAGCGGTCGGGAGCGAAAAAGATTCTGCTCGATCTGCGCAACTGCGCCGAGGGCGAAGAGACTGAGGGGGTTGCGGTCGCGAATTTGTTCCTGAATCACGGGACGATTACTTATCTGCAGGGGCAGAAGTTTCCGCGGGAAGCGTTCAATGCCGATCCGGCGAAGGCGATCACGACGCTGCCGCTCGCAGTTCTTGTGAATAAGGGAACGTCGGGCGCGTCGGAGATTGTGGCGGCCGCGATTCTGGAGAACGCGCGCGGCGACGTTGTAGGCGATAAGACTTTCGGCGACGGATCGGTGCAGAAGACGATTGACCTGCCGGATGGCGGGGCGCTAATTCTTTCGGTCGCGAAGTACTATTCGCCGAGCGGAAAAGCGATTCAGGATAACTCCATCACGCCCAACGTGCTGGTGGCGGACGCGGATGACGCAGGCGACGGCGCGGGACCGGACGATGAAGATGCTGCACCAGCGTCCGCTTCGGACCAGGATGCGAAGCCGAAGCCGGCGGTGGACGATCAGTTGAATAAGGCTGTTGAAGTGCTGAAGAGCCGGGCGAGCTAAAGCAGGTCTGGTTCGGTAAGCGGACAGCAGGTTCCTCGGTTGCCGTCGCTTTCGCTCCGGCTGCTCTCGGAATGACAAGTTAATTGGGATCATCGCGCGCCAACTTGGCGCGCGATTTCTTTTTGCGCGCTCGACGTTGCCGACTCAATCTCGGCTTGGCAAGATGCTATCCTGACCTCGACCGCTCATGAAGTCTCTCTACGAAAATCTGCCGCCCGTGGAAATTGCCGGGCGCCGGCTGGTGGGGCGCGTGCTGTTTGGGCTGCTGGTGCTGGTGGCGGCGCTGGCCGGAGCGGCGGCCGGATTGATATTGGTCTACACCACCGACCTGCCGCAGGTGGACGCGCTGGAGAATTACCGTCCCAGTTCGATTACCGAGTTGTATGACGATCACGGGCGGGTGATTGGGTCGTTTGCGCTGCAACGGCGCGTGGTGGCGAGCTACGACGATTTCCCTCCGGTGTTGCGGGATGCGCTGGTCTCGATCGAAGACAAGGATTTCTACCGGCACTCCGGGATCAATTTCTTTCGCATCATGGGCGCGGCGTATCGCGACATTGAATCGGGCGGCAAGGTGCAGGGGGCGTCGACATTGACCATGCAACTGGCGCGCAATCTTTTCTTGTCGCCGGATCGACGGTGGCAGCGCAAGGTGCAGGAGGCGATGCTCGCCATCCAGATCGAGCGCCGGTTCACCAAGCCGCAGATTTTCACGCTGTATGCGAATCAGATTTTTCTGGGACACGGAGTATACGGGTTCGAAGCGGCGTCGGAATTTTATTTCAGCAAGCCGGCGAAGCAGCTGACGCTGAATGAAGCGACCCTGCTCGCGGGGCTTCCCAAGGGGCCGTCGGTCTATTCGCCGATCAACCATGCGGATAAGGCGCAGAAGCGGCGCAACCTGGTGATCAACGCCATGCTCGAGGATGGCAAGATCACGGCGGCACAGGCGGCCGACGCGCGCAATGCGCCGCTGGTGCTGCATTTGGCGCACGATCCGAATTCGCTGGCGCCGTATTTTGTGGAAGAAATCCGGCGATACCTGGAAAACAAGTACGGTACGGACCAAGTGCATGAGGGCGGATTGAAAGTTTATACGTCGCTCGATGTCGATCTACAGAAGGCTGCGAACCATGCGGTGCTCGACGGGTTGGCGGCCTACGAGCGTCGACACGGATGGAAAGGGCATTTGGAAAATATCGTTGCGGAAGGAGCGGTGCTGGAGAAATATTCGCATCCCGACTGGGACGATGAGCCGGAGGCGAACGGATACGTTCACGCGCTGGTGACCGCCGTGGGCCCGGGGATCGCGACCCTGAAATTTGGTCGCTATACCGCGGCGTTCGGACAGCCCGACGTTGCCTGGACGCAGCAGAAGATGGTTGATCTGCTGAAGCCGGGAGACATTTGCTACGTCAAGATTTTGTCGCTGGGCGCGAATGGCGCGGCGAAGGTGAGCCTGGAACAGGATTCGGGAGCGCAGGGTTCGCTGCTGGCGATCGACAATGCGACCGGCGGGATCAAGGCGATGGTGGGCGGGCGGGATTTCAACGAATCGAAATTCGACCGCGTGACGCAGTCTATGCGGCAGGTGGGGTCGTCGTTCAAGCCGTATGTGTATACAACAGTGATCGATCAAGGCGCAAGTCCGGACGACACGATTCTGGATGAGCCGGTCAGTTTCGAAACGCCTTCGGGGCCTTACACACCGCATAACTACGACGAAAAATTTGAAGGGATCATTACGCTGCGGCGGGCGCTGGCGCAGTCGCGAAATATTCCGGCGCTGAAGCTGGCGAATAAAGTCGGCATCAAGAGCGTGATTGAGTATGCGGGACGATTTGGAATTACGGCGAGGCTGCCTCCGTATCTGCCGGTGGCGCTGGGAGCGGCGGAAATCACGCTGATGGAGCAGACTTCCGCATACAGCGTTTTTCCGAACGATGGAGTGCGCGTGACGCCGCGCTATATTACGCGCGTGACCGACTACGAAGGCCGCGTGATGGAAGAAGATTTTCCCGACGTGAAGGACGTGATCAGCGAGCGCACGGCGCGCATTATGACTTCGATGCTGCGTGAAGTGGTGCTGCATGGCACGGGAATTGCCGCGTCGCGCATGCCGTTTCCGGTGGCGGGCAAGACCGGTACGACCAACGATTTTACGGACGCGTGGTTTGTGGGGTTTTCGCCGTCGATGAGTTGCGGAGTGTGGGTGGGCTACGACGAGAAAAGATCGCTGGGTGCAAAAGAGACAGGAGCGCACGCGGCGCTGCCGATCTGGATGAACTTCATGACGGTGGCGATGGCGGGCAAAGATGCGGGCGAATTTCAGCCACCGCCGGTCACGCCGCACTCCGCGGAGAAAGTGGATACGCCGGATGCGGCGCCGGCGACGGAAGAAGCGCATTAGCGGGACAGGGCAATAGCCTTTTATCGCGAAGGTCGCGAAGGGAATGCCGCGAAGGTCGCGAAGAAGAGCAGGGAGATTCGGTTCGCGGGCTGGGGGGAAGCGTGATCAAGATCGTTGTTTTGACGCTGGGGTGTTGCCTGATTTCTGTTTGCTCCAGTGCGCAGGGACCGCAAAGTAACGCGGTCGTGGCAGACGGGAAGGCCGCTGTTGAGCAGGTTCTGCACACGCAGCAGGAGGCATGGAACCGGCACGATCTGGATGCGTTCATGGCCGGGTATTGGAATTCTCCGGAACTGACTTTCTTTTCGGGCGCGAAGGAGCGCCACGGGTGGCAGGAGACGAAGGATCGCTACAAGGCGACGTATCAGAGCCCGGGGCACGAGATGGGCAAACTGGAGTTTTCGGACCTGCGCATCGAGATGCTGGGATCCGATGCGGCGTTCGTCCGCGGCGAGTGGCATTTGACGATGCCGGATGGGAAGGCTCCGCATGGGCTGTTCACGCTGGTGTTTCGCAGGTTTGCGGAGAGATGGAAGATTGTGCATGACCATACTTCGGCGGCGGACTAGAGTGGCTTCTCTCTCGCCTATGCAATTCCACTTTGCCGTTTCGGATGATGGCTTCGAATTCCTCTTGTGGTTGAGGCTGGGTTGAAAACCGCGCGGGCCGAGGTGGTCGCGGCCACATGGGATGCGGTTGTATCAGCGGGCGAGAGTGAGCACTCTCCGCTAATTGTTGCGGGTCGACTCGTACCAGGTGCGCCAGACCTCGGAAACGTTGGGTAGGTGCTGGCGGGTGATGTCGGTGAGAGCCTGGAAAGCCCAGATGTGAGTCTGAGTATCGAGCGCGGGGTCGTCGGTATCGTTGAGCAATTGGGGGACGGCACTGAGCCGCTCCTGGTGAGTAAACATGCCGGACTCGGCCAGACTGCATGCGGCGCTCTCACGAACTTTGGGCGAGGGATCGTCGTGCATGGCCTGCAGGAGAGGGGCGATCGTTTGAGCGCCTCCGACCAGGGCGAGACCTTCGACAGCCCAGTGGCGGGAGTCTTCGTCGGAATCCTTGAGATGAGCAGTCAGGACCTGCACAACGCGGTCGGAATCGACTCCCCGATTGCCCATGAGACCGAGGGCCCAGAGTGACCAAGTCTTCTGTTCGTGATTGGGAGAAGCAGCGGTACGCAGCAGGTAATCGAGGCTGGCGGAATTCTTGGCCAATCCGTAGGCCGCCAGTTCGACTTCGATTCCAGATTCACGCACCCGCATATCGCTGGAGTTGAGCGCGGCCGTGGTCAGGGTCGCGATCTGTAAATTCCACTTCAATTTTCCCTGCCAGCGATCGACTCGCGACGAAATCTGGTCGACCGCGCCATCGGAATGGCCGACGGCTTGTTCGAGCAGAGTTTCCGCCTGTTTTTGAGGTTTCAGACGATCGAGTTGGTTGGCGTCTTTGGGAACCGGGGGTGGGGCAACTTCGCCGCCGCGCAGTGCGAAGAGATTGGTGAAGCGATCCCACGCTGCATGGGCGCTGCCGATGCTGCATACCAGAACGGCCAACAAAACTCCGATGGCGACGGCAAACGCCGGGCCAACCCGGGTGGTTTTCGTGGAGCGATGGATTGGGCCCCACGATTCCTCCGCGTCGGGGGGCGAAAAATTAGTCCCTGGACGGAGCGTTTCATAATCGGGATTCGGCTGCAGACCAGGATCCGCGACCGGCGCGGAGTTCGACTGCGCATCTCGTTCCGGCGAAGATGGCGGGAATACGCCCATATAATAAGAGTCTAGGTTGGGCGTCGAAGTGGGGTAAAGTTACTTCGGTCCGAACCCTAGCGGGTTAGATGCCAGAGCTGTAATTCCGCCGGCGGGACGGAATCCGAGGATGCAACTGGCGGGTTCCACGCGAACAGAGGATTTTTTAAGGAGGCAGTCATGCTTACGAAATCGAAGTGGTGGGTGGGGGCAATCAGTTTGTCTTTGGCGGCGATGGCGTTGGCCGCCGCGGGTCCGGGATACCACGTGGTGACGACTTATAAAGTGGGAGGCGACGGGGGCTGGGACTACCTGACCGCCGACTCCGACGCGCGCCGGGTCTACATTTCTCGCGGCACCCACGTCATGGTCCTCGACGCGGATTCCGGCAAGGGTGTGGGAGATATTCCGGATACGCCGGGAGTGCACGGCATTGCCCTGGCTGCCGACCTGGGACGCGGCTTCACTAGCAACGGGCGCGAAGGGACGGTCAGCATTTTCGATCTCAAGACACTGGCCGTCAGCAGCAAGGTGAAGGTGGGAGATAATCCCGACGCGATTCTCTACGATCCGGCGACGAAACGCGTGTTCACGTTCAACGGGCGCAGTCAGGATTCAACGGCGATCGACGGGGCCAGCGGGAAAGTGCTGAGTACCATCAAACTCGACGGCAAGCCGGAGTTTGCCGCCAGCGATGCCCAGGGCGAGATCTTCGTCAACATCGAGGACAAGAGCGAACTGGTGGCGATCGATCCGAATAAATTGGAAGTAAAGGCGAAGTGGCCGCTGGCGCCGTGCGAGGAGCCGAGCGGGCTTTCAATTGATCGCAAGAGCCGGCGGTTGTTTGTGGGTTGCGGTAACACGATGATGGCTGTGGTGGATGCGGACAGCGGCAAGGTTCTGGCTACGCCGGCCATTGGGGACGGAGTCGACGCCACCACATTTGACCCTGCAACCGGGCTGGCTTTTGCCTCCTGCGGCCAAGACGGCGTGCTCACGGTAGTGAAAGAAGAGTCGCCGGACAAATTCAGCGTCGCCGAAACCGTCACCACACAGAAGGGCGCGCGTACACTCGCGCTCGACGCGAAGACTCACAACGTGATCGTCGTGACGGCGCAGTTCGGACCCAGGCCGGAGGCGACGGCAGACAATCCGCGCCCTCGGCCGCCAATGATTCCCGATAGCTTCGTGGTCCTCGTTGTAGGGAAATGAACTGGCTCTTCCATGCGACCTCCCGCCCGGGGAGAACCTTGCTCTGGCTTGCGGGTTTAATCGTGCTGCCGCAGCTTAGTGGGGCTTACTCCGTCCTGACCCACGAGCAGGTTGTCGATCTGTTGTGGGTGGATCGCATTCAGCCCATGGTGGAAGAGCGCTTCCCGGGTTTGACTGACTCGCAGACCCGGGAAGCGCATGGCTACGCGTATGGCGGGTCGCTAGTGCAGGACATGGGCTACTATCCGTTCGGCAGCCATTATTTCAGCGATCTGACGCACTACGTGAGGACCGGGGACTTCGTCGTCTGCCTGATCCAAGAGGCTCAGACCGCCAACGAATACGCCTTCGCCCTAGGAGCGCTGGCGCACTACGCGGCCGACAACACTGGTCATCCCATGGTGAATCAAGTGGTCGCGATGGAGTTCCCTGCACTACAGATGAAGTTCGGCGACGTGGTTACCTACGCAGACTCGCCCAAGGCGCACATTCGGGCGGAGTTCGGTCTTGATATGACTCAGGTGGCAAAAAATCGCTACACCTCCGACCGATTCCACGACTTTATCGGATTTGAGATTTCTCAAGCCCTTCTGGAGCGTGTATTCCCGAAGGTCTACGGCATCAAGTTCGACGACGTGGTGGGTGATGAGGACCTGGCAATCGGAAGTTTCCGGCACGCGGTCAGCAAAATAATCCCGGAGATCACGCGGGTGGCTTTACTGAACCGCAGGAAGGAGATTGTCGCGGATACACCGAGCGCGGCCGAAAAGAAATATTTGTACTACCTTTCGCGGACGAACTATGAAAAGGAATGGGGAACCGAATATCGCCGCCCTGGCTTCGGTACGAAACTGCTGGCGCTTGCATTGAAGCTGTTTCCGAAAAAAGGCCCGTTTAGCGGGTTGGACTTCAAGGTTCCAACGCGCCAGGCGGAGGATATGTTCACCAAGAGCATCGACGACACCGTCCAGAGCTACCAGCAATTGCTGCACGAGACAGAGGAGGGATCGCTGCACCTGCCCAACCGCGACTGTGACACGGGGAAGGAAACACAGGCCGGGGAGTACATACTATCGGATGTGACGTATGCCCATCTGCTGAACGACTTGTCAGACAGCGGTTTTAAACAAATGTCTCCAGAGTTGCAAGAGAACATTCTCGCGTACTACCGCGACCTGAATGCTCCCATCGCGACCAGGAAAAAAGCAAAAGACTGGAAGAGAGTTCAGGATGAACTGGTGCGGTTGAAGGCAGCGACCGCTGTGGCACAGGCTACTGCGATTGGGTCTGGAAATAGCGGCACTCGGCGGTCAGCGGACATCCCATTTCGCATAGCGGACGGGTACGCCTGCATAATTCCTGGCCGTGCTGCCGAAGAAGCTGGTGGGCGGCGATAAGCGCATCGCACCTGGACGGATGCTTGCCTTTCAGCACATCGAGGTGTGAAGGCAACTGATCGGCAAGTGCCTGCTGCACGCCACGATACGTGGCGGAATAGCTTTTCTTCTCTTCGGCGAAACCCAGACGCGTCAGCACGCGCAGGCCGTTCGATTCCAGTGCGAGTACAGGATAACTTCTGGTGAATAGAAGGATTTTTTCCGCGCCGGGATCGCCGATGGTGGGAAATCTTTTCAGGGATTTCTTTGCCTGGGGCAGCGGTTTCTTCAGTTCGGCTTCCAGGTCGTCCTTGAAAATGTAATGTACGAGTTCCGCGGTCTGGCGCAGGCGCTGGGCGCGGAGTTCGGGAACCATTCCGCCCATGCGGGTGATCTCTTCCAATTGCTTCTGCGAGGCTTTGAGTATCTGTTCGGGACGCGTGCCGATTTTCCTCTTTAGTGCGGCGAAGGCGGCGGAGCGTTTTTCGTCGGTGACGAGGTAAGCGACGTTTTCGAACAGGATGAGTCCCAGGGGATCGGTGATCTTCGGCGGTTTGGGGCGGCCGTAGAACTTCTCCAACTTGTTAACCATAGCGGTGAATGGATTGGACTCAGCCACGGAGTTAGCGACAACGCCTCTTCACAAAACGGCCGATTCCGGCTAGGATATCGCAACTCCGATTCACCGTACGACCGTTCGGTTGGAATTGCGCGAACGAGCGACGACGCCGGGCGTACGATTACACAAATTAATCCCGTTAATCGAATCGGGGGCGTCCAGTCTCTGGGCGCTTTGAGATTTTTGACGGGAAATTTTAACGGTGAGGTGAGATGACAACCCCTGATGAGAAGTTTTACCACGCGCAGGTCGCGAGGCGCATCGACTTCGCTCCAGACTTGTGGATGTTCCGCATCCGCAGCGGGGGAGAATTCAAGTTTGTGCCGGGACAGTACGCCACTCTGGGCGTGGAGAAGGACGGGAAGCGAGTCGAGCGGCCGTATTCGATTGCGTCGTCACCGGCGGAGGATGAAATCGAGTTCTTTTTTGAACTGGTTCCCGAAGGTGCTCTGACTCCGCTGCTGCATAAACTGCAGCCCGGCGACCCGTTGCTCATGCGAAAAGTGCCCAAGGGCCGGTTCTCGCTCGATTTGAACAATGGGAAAACGAATCACCTGCTAATTTCCACGGTGACGGGCGTGGCTCCTTTCGTCAGCTATGTGCGCTGGTTGAACCAGGAGTGGAAAGAAGGACGATTCGACGGCACTCACAACCTTTTCCTTCTGAATGGCGCGAGTCGGCCGTGGGAATTTGGCTATCTCGAGGAATTGAATCAGTTCGACAAAGATTTACCGTGGTTCAAATATGTGCCGACGGTGAGCCGGCCGTGGGATCATGCAGACTGGCCGGGAGAGATCGGACGCGCGGATGACATTCTGCGCAAGTATGCCGATCATTGGGAACTGGACGCCAGCAATACGATGGCCTATTTGTGCGGACATCCGGACATGATCGAGCACAGCAAGGCGATTCTGAAGCGGCGCGGGTTTACCGATAAGGGCGCGGTGAAGGAAGAGGTTTACTGGGTGCCGGCGAAGTAGGGGCGCGGTTCCGAGTTGCGCGTACCGGGTAACGAGCGCCGAAGTATCGACCGGTCAGACGCCGACCACCGCGCTTCTTCGCTCCAGCAGGAGCACGTCTCTCCATGTGTCGCCGAGTTGACCAACGTGCCGGCGGACGCCAACCTCCCGAAATCTGCAAGACTTATGCAGCGCGATGCTAGCCGTGTTCTCCGGGAAAATTCCAGCCTGCAGAGTCCAGATGCCGTTTAATTCCGATTCTTGCACGAGCTCTTGCAGGAGAGCTCTGCCAACGCCACGTCCGCGCTCGGAGGCAGCCACGTAGACGGAGACCTCTGCAACTCCTCGATACACACGACGAGTCGAGACGGGGCTGAGGGCGGCCCAGCCAAGGATGTTGAGCCCTTGGAGACCGACCGCCACCAGCTCGTCGGCGGTGTTCTTGGGTTCGAACGTCTCATCGGCGACTAGTCGACAGTCCTCGCGATGGCTGCCATCCCACTTCTTCCAGTCGGGGATCTCGGTTTCGAACGTGGCGTTTCCGGTCGCGATACCCTCACGGTAGATTTCGCGAACCGCGGGCCAGTGGTTCGGAAGCATGGGGATGATCCTGTAATCCATGACGGTCTCGTGCGGAGTCTAACTTTCCGGGGGCGCGAAGAAAACCAGCAACGCCAGTTCTTCCGTAACGTCGTGGAAGCGATGCTCGACTTCGGCGGCGACGAAGAGCACGCTGCCAGCGCTGATTTCGCCGTCCTCGTCGCCGGCGCGAAAACGGGCGCGGCCGCGGACCACGTAGTAAATCTCATCTTCGTGATGCGGCTGTTGCAGATCGGTGGCCCCGGCCGCGAGCACGTACAGTCCCGCGCTCATGGCCGGCACGCGCAGAAATTCGTGGTACAGTTTGCCGCTTTGCGCCCGCTGCCCGGCTATCTCGGCGATGGTCGCGAACAGCACCTTCACAGAATGCCTCCGAAGACCAGAGCGGTAAACTGCGGGATCAAATTGTTCGCCTGCAGCTCGCCTTCCGGCTTGTACCACTGGTAAATCCAGTTGATCATGCCCAATAAGGCGAAGGCCGCAGCCCGCGGGCTGACGCGGCCCGTGGCCTGGCTGGAACGGTGAGGATCTTTTTGAGAGTCGGCCTTTTGGACGTCGGCAATCAAGCCTTCGACAAAGTGAATGTATTCCTTCTTGCGGGAGTTGATGCGCTTGCGCAGGGCCGGCGGAAGGGGATGGTTTTCGTGCAGCATCACGGTGATTTCGCGGTCGCGCGGGCTGAGAACGACTTCGAGGTGCAAGCGGATGAGGGCGCGCAGGCGTTCTTCGGCGCCGACGATGCTGCGCACGGGCGTGATGACGCGCTCCTGGGTCAACTCCATCGCGTGGTTCATGATTTCGAACAGGATTTCGTCTTTGCTCTGAAAGTGGTGGTAGAGGCCGCCTTTGCTGAGTTTGAGCGCCGCGGCGACGTCGTTCATGGAAGTCGCGTCGTAGCCGCGCTGCTGAAATAGGCGCGCGGCGGTACGCAGAATTTCCTGCCGGGAATCGACGACGGTTTCGCGGGGCATCGCGTGACATGGTAAACAGTTGCGCGGAGGAATGCCAACGGCAGCTCCGTCGTAGCGGGCCCCGGCTGAGGAATACAATCTGAAGTCGATGGCTAAACCGCCGTCTGAGTCAGGCGATCGCTTGGTCCTTGAGGGGCGGGGCAACACTGCGCGGCCCCCTGCCAGTCAGTCCTTCATTACCTCATGACATTCCGTTCTTACGGCCGCCATTTTCGATGGCGCAGGCATGGTGAACGCCTCGCCCGGACGTGAGGACATGGCTCGCAGGCATTGCTCAAATGCCGGCTTGCTAAAGAAAAACAAAATCGTTGCGGGCTCGCGCGACGCATTTTCCACTCCTATCCAATTTCCCTGGGGGATGAAAACCGTAGCTCCCATTCCTGCCTCGTATTGGCGCCCGGCGAGCGTGACTCGGACCGAGCCCTTATGCACAAATATTACTTCGTCTTCGTGAAGGTGCTGGTGGGTCGGAATTCTGTTTCCGGGCGGCATCTCCTCCGTCCCGACCACCAGCGCTTCCGACCCAGTCGTGACGGGATCGACCTTGAAGATGAGCGGCTTGTCACCGAGCAGCATCCAGCGGTCACCTTCGTCTGCCTGAAAAACCGTAGGCGTCGGTTGCTTTGGTTCCGCCGCTGAATTCGCATTTGGCGCCTGGCGGTTCGCGGTCGATGCCGGCGGAAGTGCGGTTTGAGCCAATAAGGTTACAGTAGTCAGAAGCAGCAACGACGCAAGAGGAACGTGAATTGCCATATGCCCTCCGTTCGGTGATTTGAGATTGTACGCCGCATCGCACAAACGGGTTCCTGCTTGACACCCTGCGGGAGGGAAAGGTACCATCTCAAGAAGCCGACCGACCGGTCGGTTTGGAGCTAAGGAATCATCCTTAGTATGGCAAGGGCCTTCTTTCTCCCTTGTGCAACGCAAGATGTCTCATCGCAATATGTTGATTTGAGAGGAGCACACTGGTGGTTAAAATTTTTTATGAACGGGACGCGAAGCCCGAGGCGCTGAAGGGCAAGACGATCGCCATTCTGGGGTACGGCAGCCAGGGACACGCGCAGGCGCAGAATCTTCGCGACAGCGGATTCAAAGTCATCATCGGGCTCGACCCGAACCGGCCGAGCGCCGCACAGGCGCGGGCTGATGGAATGGTCGTGGTAGCGCCAGACGAGGCTTGCAAGCGAGCAGACTGGGTTCATGTGCTCACGCCCGACGAGACCCAGGGAGATCTCTACGAGAAACAGATCAAGCCGTATCTGCATCCCGGCAAAGTTCTTGGGGTTTCGCACGGCTTCAGCATTCACTTCAAGACGATCATCCCGCCGACGGACGTTGACGTTGTGATGATTGCGCCGAAAAGTCCTGGCCACCTGGTGAGACGGGTTTACACCGAAGGTCGGGGAGTGCCTTCGCTCATCGCCATTCAACAGGACGCCAGTGGTCACGCGCACGAACTCGCACTGGCGTACGCTCACGGCATTGGATCGACGCGGGCGGGCGTTCTGCAAACGACTTTCAAAGAAGAGACCGAGAGTGACCTATTCGGCGAGCAGGCGGTGCTGTGTGGCGGGCTGACGTCGCTGATCAAGAAGGGATTCGAAACTCTGGTCGAGGCCGGGTACGCGCCGGAGATCGCCTATTTCGAATGCCTGCACGAGGTGAAGTTGATTGTCGACCTGATCTACGAAGGCGGATTGGCGCGGATGCGGTATTCGATTTCGAATACGGCGGAGTACGGCGATCTGACGCGCGGCGAGCAGGTTGTGGGCGATGCGACGCGGCAGGCAATGAAGAAAACGCTGGCCGATATTCAGAGCGGCGAGTTTGCGCGTGAGTGGATTGCGGAAAACAAGAACGGTGGTGCGAAGTTCAATGCGCTGCGAGAGAAGGAAAAGCAGCATCCCATCGAGATCGTGGGCGCGCAACTGCGCGGCATGATGAGCTGGCTGCCCAAGGACGGCAAGAAGCCAGCGGAAACTCCCGCGCCCAAGCAGGTGGTGAATGCTTAAGGGGGCGGACATCGTCCTGCAGTGCCTGCGCGCCGAAGGGGTGGACTTGGTGTTTGGCTATCCCGGCGGAGCGATCATGCCGCTGTACGACGCGCTTGAAGGCAGCGGCGTGCGGCATATTCTCACGCGGCATGAGCAGGGCGCCGTGTTCGCGGCAGAGGGCTATGCGCGGGTCACTGGCAAAGTTGGTGTGGCCATGGCGACCAGCGGGCCGGGCGCGACGAATCTGGTCACCGGCATTGCCGACGCGAAAATGGATTCGGTACCTCTCGTCTGCATTACCGGGCAGGTGCGCAGCGCCTTGATTGGGACCGATGCATTTCAGGAGACCGACGTTTTCGGCGTGACGCTCTCGCTGACGAAGTGGAGCCGGCTGGTACGAACGATTGACGAGATTCCGGAAGTAATCGCCGAGGGATTTTATTGGGCGCGCAGCGGGCGTCCGGGGCCGGTGGTGATCGATATTCCCACCGACATGCTGAAGGCAAAGAAGGAGTTTTCCGGGCCAGTGAAGTTCACGCCGCACGCGCGGCCCGCCGACGCGAAAGCCGAGGGCGCATTCACCGACACGATTGTGGCCATGCTGCAGCAATCGTCGAAGCCGGTTGCGCTGGTTGGCGCGGGAGCGAAATTGTCGGGAGCGATTCCGGAGCTGCGGCGTTTGCTGGATGAGCTGAACATTCCAACCTTCGCCACGGTACATGGATTAGGCGCGGTTCCACCCGAAGCGCCGTATTACCTGGGAATGGTCGGCATGCATGGAACGCGGGCGGCGAATACTGCGCTGCACGAGACTGACTTGTTGATGGTATTCGGTGCTCGGCTCGATGACCGCGTAACCGGCGATCCGCTCCGCTTTGCGCCACATGCCAAGATCGTTCACTTCGAAATCGATCCCGCGCAACTGGATCGCGTGCGTCCCTGCGAAATGCCGGTGATTGGAAATTTGGCCGATACGGTTCCGGCGTTTCAGGCGGAATTGAGGCGGCATTCGCTTCCCGACTTCGGCGATTGGCGTTCGGTGGCGTGCGGTGCCGAGCGGGCGGAGCTTGATCCGCGCGGACTCGCGCGGCCCACGATTCGCTTTCTCGACGAGATCTTCAGCCGTTTGCCGCAGGATAGCGTGGTTCTCGCGGATGTGGGTCAGCACCAGATGTGGGCGGCCCAGCGGTACCGGTCGTCGTCGCCACGCGGATTCATTACTTCAGGCGGACTCGGAGCCATGGGCTTCGCTTTACCGGCCGCGGTCGGCGTTCAGCTTGCCAAGCCGGACGTGTGTGTGCTCTGCGTTTCCGGCGACGGCGGTTTTCAGATGAACATTCAGGAACTGGCCAC
>Ga0070733_10002241_pt1 | contig 13979 bp, 12 predicted proteins | sample Coa_R1_9_FD_66450 | JGI IMG/M metagenome (GOLD analysis project Ga0070733, IMG submission 66450) | Surface soil microbial communities from Centralia Pennsylvania, which are recovering from an underground coalmine fire - Coalmine... | ecosystem: Environmental > Terrestrial > Soil > Unclassified ... | reverse complement strand
TCGCCGCCACTCGCCGCGTTTCATCGGCGAGAACTTCGCGCGCAACCTCGAGCTTGTCACGCGCGTGCGCGCGCTGGCCGCCGACAAGGGCTGCACGCCGGGCCAGCTCGCGCTCGCTTGGCTCCTTCACCAGGGCGATGACGTGGCGCCGATCCCCGGCACGCGGCGGATCGCCTATCTGGAGGAGAACGTCGGGGCGCTCGAGGTCGTTCTGAGCGCTGCCGAGCTGCGCGAGGTCGACGAGGCCGCACCGGTTGGCGCGGCGGTCGGCGAGCGCTATGCCGACATGTCGGTAGTCAATCGCTGAGGCAGCGCGCCCACAAGCAACAAAACACTCAATTTGGGGGCCTAAACAGCCGATGATGGCCAAGGGGCCATCCGTTGAGCGATCTGCAACCCGACGCGCCTCTCCACATGCTCTCTCACGAGGAGATCGAGCTGCTGTGCCTGCGCAACCTGCTCGCCAATCGAGGCGAGCGGGTCGTCTTCAAGGACACGCAGGGACATGTGCTGCTGGCGAGCGCCGGCTTCGCCGCCGGCCTGCCCGGCCAGCCGAATGCCGAGGCGATCACCGGTAAGACCGCCGCCGAGCTGCTCGGCGAGTCGCGCGCCCACGCCGTCTTCGCCGACGAGGAGCGGGTCATGGAGACCGGCGAGCCGCTGATCGCGCAGGTCGAGATCGAGACCTTCCCCGACCGCCCCGACGTGTGGCTCTCGACCACCAAGCTGCCGCTGCGCGACGAGCGAGGGCGGGTCGTCGGCACCTGGGGGACCTCGCGCGACATCACCTCCCAGATCGAGATCGAGCGAGCGCTGACGGCGAGCAGGGAGCTGCTTGCCGCGAGCGACCGCCAGCACCGGATGCTGTTCGAGCGCAACCCGCAACCGGTCTTCATCTACGACCGCGACAACTTCGAGATCCTCGCCGTGAGCAACGCCGCGGTCGTCGCCTACGGCTGGACGCGCGAGGAGTTCCTGCAGATGAAGGTGACGGAGATCCGGCCTACGGAGGGACTCGCCGAATTCGTCGCGCACGTCCAGACGCCGGACGGCTCGACCCTGCGCGGCACGGAGATCGGCATCGCTTCGCGCCACATGTACAAGGACGGAACCGTCATCGAGGTCGCCGTCAACTCCGACGACCTGATCTTCGACAACCGCGACTGCCGGATGGCGCTGTGCATCAACGTCACCGAGCAGAACCGCACGGCGGCCGAGACCGCGGCGGCCCACGACAGGGCGGTCGAGGCGTCGAACATGAAGTCGGCCTTCCTCGCCAACATGAGCCACGAGATCCGCACGCCGATGAACGGCGTGATCGGCATGGCGGACCTGCTGCTTGACACCGAGCTCGGTGCCGAGCAGCGCGGCTACGTGGAGCAGGTCGCGCGCTCCGGCGAGCAGCTCCTGTCGCTGATCAACGACATCCTTGACCTCTCGAAGATCGAAGCCGGGCAGCTCGAGCTCGACATCTCCGAGTTCGACCTGCACGAGGCGATCGAGGCGGCCTGCGCGATGGGCGCGACCCAGGCGCGCTCCAACGGAATCGAGCTCGATGTCGCGGTCGATCCCAACGCGCCGCGGCGCGTGCGCGGCGACGCCCGCCGGCTGCGTCAGATCCTCCTCAACCTCGTCGCCAACGCGATCAAGTTCACGTCCGTCGGCAAGGTGACGGTGCGCGCCGGCGGCGGCCCGAGCCCCGACGGCGAGGGGCTGCTGGTGCGGATCGCGGTCAGCGATACCGGCATCGGCATCGACCCCGCCGTGCTGAGCCGGATGTTCGAGCCCTTCACGCAGGCCGATGTCTCAACGACGCGCATCTACGGCGGGACGGGCCTCGGCCTCGCGATCGTGCGCGAGCTGGTCGAGCTGATGGGCGGGACGATCGGCTGCGAGAGCGAGCCCGGCAAGGGCTCGACATTCAGCGTCGAGGTGCCGCTCGAGACGGTTGCCGAGCGGGCCCACGCGGAGTCCCGCGCCGCGAGCGCCGGCGCCGGCGAGTCGCTGTGGGAGCGCACCCCGCTTGTGCTGGTCGTCGAGGATTCCCCGGTCAACCAGGTCGTTGCGGTGCGAACGCTCGAGCGCTGCGGCTGCGCGACGGACGTCGCCGCGGACGGGCAGCAGGCGCTCGAGGCGCTCGCCGTACGTCCCTACGACGCGGTCCTGATGGACTGCCAGATGCCGGTGATGGACGGCTACGAGGCGACCGCCGAGCTGCGCCGCCGCGAGGCCGGCGGCCGGCGTACACCGGTGATCGCGATGACCGCCCACGCGATGAAGGGCGATCAGGAGCGCTGCCTCGAGGCCGGCATGGACGACTACGTGCCAAAGCCGATGCGGCGCGAGCTGCTCGTCGAGGTGCTGACGCGCTGGATCCCGGCCGAGGCGCCGGCGGCCGACGAGTCCGCGGCGGCGACGGCTGCACCCGGCGCATAGCCTCCGCGCACGCTGAGGCCTGCGCGGCTGTGTTACGCGTGCGAGGATGTCCCCCATGGACGTCCAGGAGGAGGCGCTCGGTCAAGGTCCCGCCGGATCCCCGCAGCCTCCCGAGCCGGGGCTGACGAGGGACGAGATGGTCGCCCGGGCGGTCGCGCTTCGCCCGGCGCTGGTCGCCGACCAGCAGGAGACCGAGCGGCGGACCTACTACTCGCACGAGATGCACGAGGCGTTCCGTGACGCGGGCTTCTACCACCTCTACGTGCCACGCCGCTACGGCGGCTACGAGTTCGACGTCCCGACCTATGCGAAGGTGATCAAGGAGATCTCGCGCGGCTGCGTGTCGACCGGCTGGTGCCTCGGGCTGGCGATGAATCACGCGCTCCAGGTCGCGTCGTGGTTCCCGATCGAGGCCCAGGATGAGATCTTCGCCGGCGGCGACTTCCGCTCGAGCTCGGTGGCGATGCCCGTCGGGCCGATCACGCCGGTTGAGGACGGCTGGCGGATCGACGGCCAGGTCGCGTTCGCCTCCGGCACGCCGCACTCGACCTTCTACATGGGCCAGGCCTTCCTCGCCGGGACCGAGAACACGCCGGAGCCCAAGGTCTACCTGTTCGTCGCGCCGCGCAGCGAGTGGGAGATGCTCGACGACTGGGGCGACACGCTCGGGCTGAAGGGCAGCGGCTCGCACAGCATCCGCTTCGACGGGACGCGCATCCCCTCAAGCTGGGCGCGCGAGGGCAGCATGATCGACGTCGACGTCGAGGGCGGCACGGAGGGCTCGCGCGTCCACGGCAACCCGATGTACTCGGGCCGCGGCATGACGATCTTCACGCTCTCTTTGGCGGCCGTCACGGTTGGCGCCGTCTACAACGCGCTCGACGAGTACGAGCATCTGCTGCGCACGAAGACGACGCCGCGGCCGCCGATCGGCCCGCGCCTGCACGACGCCGACTACCAGCGCTGGTACGGCCGGGCGCTGACGCACGCAAAGCTCCTCGAGGCGGTTCTCGACGACTGCGCCCGCCAGCACATGGAGCTCTGTCGTCGCAACGTCGAGGAGGGCCCGCCGTTCAGCTACGGCGACGACATGCTCCTGGCCGGCGTCCTGCGCGAGGTGATGATCCGCTGCTGGGAGGTCATCGACGCAGACCTCTGGCAGACGGTCGGAGCCTCGGTCGCCCGCGAGGGGCAGCGCATGGAGCGCATCTTCCGCGACATGGCGGTGGCGATCGCACACCGCAACCCACTGCTTCGCGACTGGGCCTACGGCGAGGTCGCGCGCGAGGCGCTGGGCTTGCCGCGCTCCTTCTAGCGGCCGTACCCTCAACCCAAGCTTGAGCCGCGCGCTATCCTTGATTGACGCTATTGCTGCGCGACCGCCCAAGCGGTTGAAGTGCGCGGCTCAGAAAGGGATCGCGTGATCCCCACCGCCGCCAACAGGATCCGCAGCTCCGCGCCCCGGAAGGCGACCCGCTCGTGAAAACCGCGCGTGAACGAGCCGAGGAGCGCCGCGACGAGAAGCTCGAGCTGATCCGCGAGCAGGTCGAGGCCGGATCGCTGGTGATCCGGACGATGACCGACGAGGAGCGCGAGCAGTACCCGCCGCGCGCCGTCGCGACGCGCCGCCGGCCCGCTTCAAGCTAGTTCAGGCGCTTTTCGCCGCCTGGCGGCGGCGACGCGAACGACGCGCGGCGTGGTTTGCCGGCCGAGCGCTTCGCTCGGGACGCCTGTGCGTGCGCTCCGTGGCGCCGGCAAGGCCGTGCTCGATGCCGAGCTCGCCGGCGAGGCGCGCGACGTCGGCGCGGTCCGGGCCGCCGACGAGCGTGATCGCCGTGCCCTGGCGGCCGGCGCGACCCGTCCGCCCGATCCGGTGGACGTAGGTGTCGTGGTCGGCGGGCAGGTCGAAGTTGATGACGTGCGAGATGCCCTGCACATCGAGACCGCGGGCGGCGACGTCGGTGGCGACGAGCGTGTCGACGCGCCCGGATTCGAAGCGTGCCAGCGCCTGTTCGCGCTGGAGCTGGGATTTGTTGCCGTGAATCGCGGCGGCGTCGACGCCCTGAGCGCCGAGCCGCTTGACGAGGCGGTCAGCTCCGCGCTTCGTCCGCACGAACACCAGCGCGAGCTCGCGCTCGCCGGCCAGCGCCGTGACCAGCGTGTCGACGCGGTTGTCGTCAGAGACTTCGACGAAGCGGTGCTCGATCTCGCTCGGCGAGCGGCGCTTGGTGCTGCCGTGCTCGCGCAGAACGGCCTTGGTCGTGTACGCCGCCGCGACCCTGCCGGCGACGCCGTCGAGCGTCGCCGAGAAGAACAGCGTCTGACGCGAGCGCGGCGTGCGGGCGACGATGCGGTCGACCGCCGGGCGAAAGCCCATGTCGAGCATGCGGTCGGCCTCGTCGAGGACGAGGATTCGAACGGCGTCGATCGACAGCGAGCGCCGCTGGAGCAGATCCTCGAGCCTGCCCGGCGTCGCGACGACGATGTGCGCGCGGGCCGCCTCGGCGGCCTGCTTGTGGAGGCCGACCCCTCCGTATACGGCGGCGACCCGCAACGCCTTCGCATGTGCGACGTCGCGAAGCTCCTGCGTGATCTGGGTCGCGAGCTCGCGGGTTGGCGCGAGCACGAGCGCGGACGGCCGCGGGTCGGTCGACTGCGTGCATTCGACGATCGGGATGCCAAAGGCAAGCGTCTTGCCCGACCCGGTCGGGGATTTGACGAGAACGTCGCGCCCGGCGAGAACGTCAGCGATGACGAGCTCCTGGACCGGGAACGAGTCGGTGATGCCGCGGCGGGCGAGGGCGTCGCAAACAGCGCGCGACACGCCGAGCTCGGCGAAGGACGGTGTAGACATCTGGGAACTCCTTTTGGGCGGCACGTGAGCCGCGTACGGTTCGGAGGCTGTTGCTGACCCGAACCGCGTTGCGCGGGACTCAAGCGAGCTGCCTCGCGGCCAAGTTGACTCGACCGCTGCGTTCAACTTAGCAGGGCGCCCGGTTCGGCCAGGCCGTGCAACGCACGTGGCGCGGTTTCCAATCGTCGCTCGGAAGCGGTTGCGGGGTGCTACCGTTTGCAGATCAGGTCGAGATCAAGTCTCGATGCACTAGTGCCAGCGCCCGTCGTTGCTACCGGCAATGTTCGCGTTCGCAGCACACCATGCCGGAGGCAGAACAATGGCTACAGGAACCGTGAAGTGGTTCAGCGACGACAAGGGCTTCGGGTTCATCACACCCGACGACCAGTCCAAGGATCTTTTCGTACATCACAGTGGTATCGCAGGAGACGGCTACCGCTCGCTGCCCGAGGGCGCGAAGGTCAGCTATGACGCTGAGGCCGGGGACAAGGGTCCCAAGGCCGTCAACGTCCAGGTCATCTAGCGCGCCCACCTGAGTCGCCGCCGCACGCGCGGCGGCGACCTCGGCGCGAGCTAAAACTGATGGCCCTCGATGGGACGCGCGACGACATGGTCGCGATCGAGCACCCGGGCGTCGGGCGCACCGCGAACGTAACCGTCACGCTCCTCCCGCCGCTGCTGCTCGGCTTCGCGATCTGGCGCGCCTGGGGCGGGGCCCTGCACTGGCAGGATCTCGTTGTCTTGGCGACCGGCTACGGGCTGACGGGCATGGGCGTCACGGTCGGCTTCCACCGGCTGTTCACGCATCGCAGCTTCAAGACACGCGTGGCGGTTCGCGCACTGCTTGCGATCCTCGGCTCGGCGGCCGCCGAGGGCCCGCTGATCGAGTGGGTGTCCACGCACCGGATGCACCACCGCTTCAGCGACCGTCCGGGCGATCCGCACAGCCCCCACGTCGACCGCGACTCGGGCTGGAGCGGCGCGCTGCGCGGACTGCTCCACGCGCACGTGGGCTGGATCATTCGCGCAACCGACCTCGCCTCGCCGCAGCGCTACGCCCCCGACCTGGTCGCCGACCGGCTGACCCGCTGGGTCGATCGCACGTTCGTGGTCTGGGTGCTCGCCGGACTGGCGGCGCCGTTCGGGCTCGGAGTCGCGCTGACGGGGACGCTCACCGGAGGCCTGACCGGCCTTCTGTGGGGAGGGGCGGTTCGCATCCTGCTCCTCCATCACGCGACCTTCTCGGTGAACTCGCTGTGCCACTTTTTCGGCCGCCGCTCCTACGACACCGGCGACCACTCGCGAAACCTGGCCTGGCTCGCGCTACCGACGTTCGGGGAGGCTTGGCACAACAACCACCACGCGTTCCCGACCTCCGCGCGCCACGGCCTCACCCGCTGGCAGCTCGATCCGAGCGCCTGGGTGATCGGCGGCCTCGAGCGCGTCGGCCTTGCCTGGGACGTCATCAACGTCACTCCGGCGCGGAGGCTCGCAAAGCTCGACGCCGCCGAGTCGACGTCGCCTTGACGCTCCCGATCCAGCGCGATTTGGTCCGCTTGCTGCCGGCGCCCGCCTGGCGCGGGGGGCCGAGCGAGCCGCTAGGATGGCTCGACGCGATTGGAAGCGTCTCGGCCGGAGCGGCTGAGCGCGCGGCCACGGAAGGGGATCAACAGATCCCGGCTGGACTCCTCGAGGCAGGCGCCGCACAGCAACCGCCGCGAGCGGCACGTCGGTTTAGCCTGCGATCGCGAGCGGGTCTTGCGCTCATCGCCACACTCGGCGCGGCGGGGGCGCTCATCTTCGTCCTGGTCGGCCGGCGCGGCCAGTTCAGCACCGCTGTCCTGACCGCCCCGATCTGGCTGCTCCTGATCGCCGCCGTGCTGCATCTCGCTTCGCTTGTGACGCGCAGCGAGGCTTGGAACTTCTGCATGCGCTCCGCCGGCGGCAGCACCCCGCGTCGCGTCGTCTTCCGAGCGGCGGGGTTGGGAGCGCTGGCGAGCGTGCTGAGCGCCCAGCTGGGGGTTGCGACGCGGATCGGCACGATCCGCCGCACCGCACCGAACACCACGCCCAAGGCTCCGGCGCTTGTCGCGGTCGAGGTTCCGATCGTGGCCGTCGAGGCGATGCTCGCCGCGCTGTTCACTTTCACCCTGATCGGCCCGCTGAACCTGCCCGCCTGGACACCGGTGCTGGTGATCGCGGCAATGATCGGCGTGCTGCTCTTACTGCGGCGCACCGCCCGCAGACGGCGCTCGGGGTTGTGGGGCGGGCTCGCCGCCGTGCGCGAGCTGCGCGGCCGCGGACGCCTGGTCGCGCTGATCGTGGCCGGGATCCTCGCTCAGATCGCGCGCAACTGGCTGGTTCTGCACGCGGTCGGCGTCGACACATCGCTGCTGAACGCGATCGCCGTGCTGATCGTCAGCGTGAGCCTGAGCCCGCTGCCGTTCGGCGCCGGTGTCGGCGCCACGGCGACGGTGCTGATCCTTGGATCGCACGGCTTGGCGGACACCGCCGCCGCCGGCGTCCTGCTGACCGTCACGGGCACCGTCGCGGCACTCTGCTACGCGGCCTGGGCCTGTGGCGACCATGCGTTTGCCGCGGTGCGTATGCGCCGCGCGGCGGCGGTGATCTGATCGCGGCCGTAACTCCTCCTCGCCGGCCGCGCGCGCCCCTTCTGCTCTCGAGGAGCCAACCCGGAGAGCTCATCTGACGGCTCGCCTGCGCGCGCCGGCACCAAACGATCGGAGAACAGCAATGGCCTCACGCGGCAAGAAGAAGACGACGATGGCGAAGCTCAACCGTGAGACCAAGCTCCGTGAGCGGCGTCAGATCAAGGAGGCCCGTAAGGAGGCGCGTGAGCGGGCGCGCCTCGAGCCGCCCGTGGAGGACGTTGTGGACGGGTCCGAGGACGAAGCTCAGGAGGAAACTCGCGAGGGGGAGAGCGCGCCGTCCGCCGACATCGTCTCGACGGAGGCGTAGGTCACGCTGTTCGCGCCCGCAGCGTCGGTTTAGACGAGCGCCGGCGTGTCGGGGCCGGCACTCAGCGGAGTGCTCTCCGAGCGCGTGGCGACGGCGATCTCCTCCGGGGTGACGTTCTGGGGGAAGTGACAGGCCGCGAGATGGCCGTTGCCGTACTCGGTCAGCTGCGGCTCAACCTGTGTACATATGTCGGCGGCCCGCGGGCAGCGGGTGTGAAAGCGACAGCCGCTCGGCGGAGCGATCGGATTCGGCGGCTCCCCAGCCACGAGCGGCCGCTCGCGGCTGCGGTTCTCGACCGGATCCGGGATCGGGATCGAGCTGAGCAGCGCCGAGGTGTACGGGTGGATCGGCTTCTCGTAGAGATCGTCCGCCGGCGACACCTCCATGAGCTTGCCCAGGTACATGACCACGATCCGGTCGGAGACGTGGCGCACGACGCTGAGGTCGTGCGCCACGAAGATGTAGCTGAGGTGGAACTCCTCCTGGAGCTCGCCGAGCAGGTTGATCACCTGCGCCTGGATCGAGACGTCGAGCGCCGAAACCGGCTCGTCGAGCAGGATCAGCCTCGGATCGACGGCGAGCGCGCGGGCGATCCCGATCCGCTGGCGCTGCCCCCCTGAGAACTCGTGCGGGAAGCGGTTCACGTGCTCGGCCTGGAGGCCTACCTTGGTGAGCAGCGTCTGCGTTTCCGCCTCGGTCTGTTCCCGCGCCACGCCGCGTATCCGCAGCGGCGTAGCGATGATCTGGCTCACGCGTTTGCGCGGGTTAAGCGACGCCTGCGGGTCCTGGAAGACCATCTGCATCTCGCGGCGAACCGGTTCGAGGCCCTTGCGCGATGCCTTCGTGATATCGGAGCCGCGGAAGCGGATCGTCCCGGAGGTGGCTGGGATCAGGCGCACGAGCGCGCGGATCAACGTCGTCTTGCCGCACCCCGACTCGCCGACGATCCCGAGCGTCTCTCCCTCGTGAAGCGTGAACGACACATCGTCGACCGCGTGGACGTGTCCGATCGTGCGATCGATGATGACACCCCGCTTGATCGGAAAGAGCACGCTGAGGTGGGTGACCTCCATGAGCGCCGGGGCGGCTTTTGCGGCGCCGCCATCGATCGCCGGCGCGGCGGTGGTTCCGTCTTCGGGTGGTCCGGCGTCGGCGCTCATGAGATAACCGGCTCCGGGTTCGCGAGGCCGATTTGGCCGTCAACCATGCGCAGTGCGCGCTTCTCATCGAGCCCGAGCCAGCAGCGATCAAGGTGCTCCGCGTTGTCGGGAATCCGAGCGGCCAGGGGCGGATCCTCAGTACAGCGGTCGAACGCATGAATACAGCGCGGACGGAAGTGACAGCCCTGTGGCGTGCGCAGCAGCGATGGTGGCAACCCCGGAATCGCGGGTAGGCGCTGCGCGCGGTCCCGATCGACTCGCGTTATCGACCCGAGCAGACCCCAGGAGTATGGATGCATCGGGTCGTAGAACAGCTCGTCCAACGTCCCCTCTTCGACCACGCGTCCGGAGTACATGACCACGACTCGATCGGCGATATCGGCGACGACCGCGAGGTCGTGGGTGACGAGGATGATGCCGGCCCCGGTCTCGTCGCGAAGCGTCCGCAGCTCGTCGAGGATCTGGGCCTGGATCGTCACGTCGAGGGCCGTCGTCGGCTCGTCGGCGATCAAGAGCTTCGGCGAGCACGACAGCGCCATCGCGATCATCACCCGCTGGCGCATACCGCCTGAGAATTCGTGCGGATAGGAGCGCAGGCGGTCGGCGGCGCGCGGGATGCCGACGCGCTCCATCAGCCCGACGGCGCGCGCCATCGCCTCCGCCTTGCCGATCTGCTCGTGGGCGCGGATCTGCTCAACGATCTGGTCGCCGATCCGGTAAACGGGATTGAGCGAGCTCATCGGGTCCTGGAAGACCATCGCCATCGCGCCGCCGCGGATCTGGCGGAGCTCCCGCTCGGAGGCCGAGAGCAGCTCCGTCCCGGCAAACTGAGCGCGGCCCTCGATTCGCGCGTTGTGGCCGCGCGTGAGGCCCATCAGCGTCATTGCCGTTACGGACTTGCCGGAGCCGGACTCGCCGACGATCGCCAGCACCTCGCCCGGAGCGACTGAGAACGAGACGCCGTCGACCGCGCGGACGAGCCCCTCCTCGACGGCGAACGACACACGCAGGTCCTGGACCTCCAGCAGTGGCGCGGAGTCGCTCATTGAAGCCGGACGCGCGGGTCGAGGAAGGCGTAGATGATCTCCGTGATCGCCCCCATGACCACCACCGCCAGTGCCGTCAGCATCACGATCGAGAGCAGCGTGACGGTGTCAAGGCGACCGATCGCCTGGTAGGCGAGGTAGCCCACGCCGTGGAGGTTGTAGACGGATTCGGTGAGGATCGCGCCGCCGCCGATCACCTGGGCGAAGTCGAGGCCAAACAGCGAGATGACCGGGATCAGGCTGCAGCGCAGAATGTGGCGGGTCAGGACCTGGCGCTCGGAGAGGCCCTTCGCCCTCGCGGTGCGCACGAAGTCCTCGTTGATGACATCGAGGATCGTCGAGCGCAGGACTCGCGAGTAGATGCCGATGAAGAGGATCGACAGCGTGAGCCACGGCGCGAGCAGGTGCCAGATCCACTGGCCTAGCCCCTGGGACCACGGGACATACCCGCCGAGCGGGATGATGCCCGCCTTGTAGCCGGCGTAATAGATCAGGATCGCGCCGAAGAAGAATGGCGGCATCGAGACGCCGATCATCGACAGCACGGTCAGTACCCGGTCGGTGTAGCGCCCCGCCCTGATCGCGGCGAGTGTTCCGACGAGGATCGAGGTCATCAGCCAGATGAACCCGGCTCCGACCGCAAGCGACGCCGTCGCCGGCAGCCCGGCGAGGATCTCCTGGTCGACGTTGAAGCCCGACTGATAGGAGTACGCCGTCCCGTCGAAGATGTTGCCCATCGTCTTGACGTACTGAACCCAGATCGGCTTGTCGAAGCCGTACCTGAGGCTGATCAGGTGAACCTCGGAAGGCGTCGCGAGGCGCCCCGCGATCTGCGCCGCCGGGTTGCCGTTGGGCAGCGCGACGATGAAGAGCAGGAAGGTGACCAGCGAGATTACGAAGAGCAGCGCGACCATCACCAGCACGCGGCGGGCGAGGAAGCGCGCCATCAGCGGCCGGCCCTCATTGCTGCTCCTTGCCGACGCGAATCTTCGACCGCGGATCGAGCGCGTCCCGAAGGCCGTCACCGAAGACGTTGATCGAGAGCACCGCCAGCACGAGCATGATCCCGGGGATCAGCACGTTGTGGAAGGCCGCGGGAATCGCGTTGATCCCGTCGCTGATCATCGTTCCCCACGACGGGTTGGGCGCCTGGACGCCGGCGCCGAGGAACGTCAGGGCGGCCTCGGTCAGGATCGCGTTTGCCAATATCAGCGGGATGAACACGATGATCGTGCTGGCGAGGTTGGGGAGGATCTCGCTCATCATGATCCGCACGTGGCTGAGCCCCTGCTGGCGCGCGGCGTCGACGAACTCGCGCTCGCGCAGGGTGAGCACCTGCGCGCGGATCGGCTTGGCCACGTAGGGGATGTAGACGAACCCGACCACAAACGCTGTCGAAAGCAGGGTCGTGCTGTGTAACGGCCCGAGCCCGTGGATGTTCAGAACCGTGCTGAGCGTGATCCCGAGCAGGATCGCGGGATAAGCCCAGATGACGTCGAGTGTGCGGCTGATGATGCCATCGGTGAAGCCGCGGAAGTAGCCGGCGAGCAGTCCGCAGATCGTCGCCAGGATCATCGTCAGCAGCGTCGCGACAGCCCCGATCTCGAGCGAGTTGCGGCCGCCATAGAGCAATCGCACCGCGACATCGCGGTTGTTGCCATCAGCACCGAGGAAGTAGGGGCCGAGGTGCCAGGTCGGCCCGATCGGAATCCCAGTGATGCTGATGACGTACTCGACCTTGTTGCCGATCTTGAAGGTGTAGGGCGTGGCGTCGGGCCCGATGTGGGCGATGTCGTTTGAGTAGACCGGCGCCAATAGGCACAGCAGGAGGATCAGGAAGAACAGCCCGCCGAAAGCCAGCGCAACGCGGTTGCGTCGCAGCCTTCGCCAGGCGAGCTTGTACGGACCGGCGCCGACGGCGAGCTCGTCGAGGTCGAGCTCGACCGGCTCGGTGAGGGCCTCGGCGCGCGGCATGGTCATCGCGGCACCGCCGTGGTCAGCGCGACGGGCCCTCTCGCGCGAGGCAACCCGACATTCAAAGCGCCGTTGCTAACCATGCCGAAGAGAACAGGGCCGGCGAGGCGGGGGCGGACTGTCCGCCCCCGCCAGCCGAAAGCCCAGCTACTTCAGATCGAACGCGGTCAGATCCCAGCCGTAGATGGAATTGAAGACCAACTTCGACCAGTTGATCCGCGTGGAGGTGAAGAACGGGAACTTCTGATACCCGAACACCCCCAGATACGCCTTCTTGGCGACGTATGCATCCAGGGCTTGCCACTGCTTGGCGATCGTTCCGAGCTCCGTCGTCGGCGTCGCGCCAAGCTTCGTGACCTGGGCGTTGAGGTACGGGTCGTTGACCTCGCCGAAGTTCAGGTTGTTCGTCGGCGTGATCGCGTTGCCGTCCAGGAGAACCCCATAGAAGTCAACCGGGTTGGGGAAGTCCTGATTCCAGTCCTCAAAGCCGGTCTGGGGATGCAGCTGCTTCTCCTCGCCGACGGTCGTGAAGTACGTCGCGTCGGCGATGATCTTCTGCGTAGCCTTGAACCCGATCGAGTTCAGGAACTGCGTGTAGTAGGTCATCCACTGCACGCGCGGTGCGCGCGTCTCGCTCCACACCGTGATCGGCGTTCCAGCCATCCCCGACTGCTGGACGAGCGCCTTCGCCTTCGCGAGGTTGCCCACTCCCGGCGCGCCGTACGGGCACTTTGTGGTCGGGTGGCCCACGACGGCCGGCGGCAGGAAGAAGCACGCCGGGGCGAGGGTTCCCGAACCGAGCCGGGACATCTCGTCCTGGTTCAGCCCGATGACGACGGCCTTGCGTGCGAGGAAGCTGCTGAACGGCTTCTCCCGGGTGTTCATGAACACGTAGTACGTGGAGCCGCCGAGGTTGATCTGCTTGTAGCGACCGACCGCCTTCTGCTGGACCTGGGGCAGCAGGCTGCCCGGGATCGTGTCGGCCCAGTCGAACACGTCGGCGCTGTTTTGCAGTACCGACAGCGCGTTCGCGCTGACGTTCGAGGAGAACTTGACCTCGATGTTGTCGTAGCCGGACGGGATGCCGGGGATCTTCTCCGCGGCCCAGTGCGGGTTCAGTTGCATCTCGACCGACGTATTGGGAACGACGTTAGTCAGCTCATACGGCCCGACACCTGGCGCCGGGTTGGTCGGCTGCACCTTCATCGGGAACCCGGTCGGGATCAGGCCGAGCGACGGGAAAGCGAGAACGTTGTCGAACGGACCGTACGGCGCGGTCAGGTGGATCACGATCTTCCCGGTCGCGTTGTTGGCCGTGATGCCGCTGATCGTGCTCGCCTTGCCGGTGGCATACGCGTTCGCACCGACGATGATCGGCGTGATGAACGTGCTCGCGCCGCCCCACGGGATCTTGACCGCGCGCTCGACGGTGTAAATGAAGTCACTCGCCTTCACCGCCGCGCCGTTTGAGTAGACAAGGCCCTTGCGCAGAGTTGCCGAGTAGGTCTTGCCGCCGTTCGAGATCACCGG
>Ga0070733_10002240_pt1 | contig 13980 bp, 13 predicted proteins | sample Coa_R1_9_FD_66450 | JGI IMG/M metagenome (GOLD analysis project Ga0070733, IMG submission 66450) | Surface soil microbial communities from Centralia Pennsylvania, which are recovering from an underground coalmine fire - Coalmine... | ecosystem: Environmental > Terrestrial > Soil > Unclassified ... | reverse complement strand
CAGCCAACGTTGACCCCGGCTCCTCGCTGGCGCGCGCTCTCTGACAGGACGACATCAGGAAGTTCACGAAAGAAAAGAGCGACGATCACTTGACACGGCCCCGCCCCTTCATGAACGGCGATATGTGACATCCGGAACCGATCTGCCGCGTGCGCGTAATGGGACGGAAATCCACCCGCCAACAGTCAGTCCCCAGTCTGGCCGTCGATGCCTTCGCGGATGAGGTCGGCGTGCCCGTTGTGGCGCGCGTACTCCTCAATCATGTGCAGGTAGATCCAGCGGACATCACGCGTACGCTCTGGATGGTCCCCGCGACTTGGCACGACGTCGTCGAGGCTCTTGTCCGCGACCGCCGACTTCGCCGCCGTGATTTCGTCGAGATAGGCCGCCAGATTGGCGACGGCGTCCGCCCCCTCGAGATCCTCGAAATCGGCGCCCTCCGGGTCATAGAGAAATTCCAGATCCTGCTGGTCTGCGTGTATGCGAAACCACCAGCGTTCGACTTCGGTCATGTGCCTTACCAGTCCCAGCAAAGACAGCCGCGAAGGCGGTACCGTCCGCTGCTTGAGTTGGTCGGCGGTGAGCCCCGAGCACTTCCACAGCAAGGTTTCGCGGTGGAAGTCCAGCCATTCATCTAATGCCTGTCGCTCGCCAGACTTGCGAGCAGGCTCGTGTCGATCTATCGCGGGCGCGACCCAACCCCGATCGCCGCCCTGATTCGTCGCAGCGTGTTTGGTCGTGTCGCTCATCCACGGATCGTAACCATCGGAGTGACGGGGTGGTCCACCGAATGGGGTCAAGCCCAAATGGAGCCCGAGGTGGGATTCGAACCCACGACCTGCGCATTACGAGTGCGCTGCTCTACCACTGAGCTACCCGGGCTGGGCGCGAACGGATCGGCTTGACGACCCGCACATCGTAGGTGGCGGCCTGCGACCGTTTCGACGAGCGGAGCTGTTTTTTGGAAGTGCTGTGCGGTCGGCGAGTGGGGGGCGGAGGGAGTGGGATTCGAACCCACGAGGCTCATCACCCAACGGTTTTCAAGACCGTCGCATTCGTCCGCTCTGCCATCCCTCCGGGAGAGCGACGTTACTCTGATGCAATTCCGAGCTACGGCTTGCGCGCGAGTCCCGAGCCGTTTCTTTCGCATCGGCCTGAGCGGCGGGCCAACGCCTGGCCGGGTTTGCCGATCGCCTGGCAGGATTGAGGCTCCGATGGATCAGCCCGAACTGTCTTTTCTTCTCGAGCAGGTTCGCGACGGCGCCGTTACGCCTCAATCGGCGTTCGAATTGCTCGTGGATCTCCCCTTCAAGGATCTGGGCTTTGCACGGGTCGATCACCACCGCTTTTTGCGCCAGGGAATCCCTGAAGCCGTATTCGCAAGGGGCAAGACGGAGTCCCAGTGCGCCGCAATCGTCGCCGAGCTACTGGAGCATGGAACTGGCCCCGTCGTTCTGACCCGCGCCGATGCACGTCAGGTAGCGGCAGTGCTCGAACGGTGCCCCGGTGGGACGGTTACCCCGTCGGGCGACGACAAGCCGACGATCGTGACGTGGCGCCACGCCCCGCCAAAGGAAGGGCAGGTTGTCGTCGTCACCGCGGGCACCGCTGACCTCCCGGTTGCCGGCGAGTGTGTGGCTACCCTCGTTGCGAACGGGTTCGCGCCGACGCTCTTGGCCGACAGCGGGGTGGCTGGTATCCACCGCATCCTTTCCAACGAGGCAGATCTTCAAAAAGCAGATGCCGTCGTCGTCATCGCAGGCATGGAGGGGGCGCTGGCGAGCGTCGTCGGTGGGCTCACCCCGGCGCCAGTCGTTGCTGTGCCGACCAGCGTCGGCTACGGCGCCTCGTTCGAAGGTTTGACGGCGCTCTTGGCGATGCTCGCGTCGTGCTCACCGGGAATCACGATCGTCGGCATTGACAACGGCTTTGGAGCGGCTTGCGCGGTGACGAGGATTCTTCGGTGAGCACACATCCATCGCGCCAAAGCAAGCGGGACCCGACTGTCCTCGAACACGCGAGGCGCATCGCGTGGTTCCACTGCTTCGCCGGGATCGCTGGTGACATGGCGCTTGGCAGTCTCATCGACGTCGGAGCAGATCTCGACGAATTACGTGGAATCCTTCGCCGACTGCCAATCGGCGAATGGTCATTTGAGGCAACGCCAGTTCTTCGTGGTGGTATCGCCGCCACTCACATCGTCGTTGAGATCCGCGAGACCGGAGTCGTCCGCACGTTTCCGCACATTTTGGGAATACTCGATGCAGCGAAGCTTCCCGACAGAGTTCACGCCCGATCGGCGGCGACATTTTCCGCGCTCGCCGAAGTCGAGGGCCGCCTGCATCGCAGGCCGACGACTCAGGTCCATTTCCACGAAGTTGGCGGACATGACACGATCCTCGATGTCGTGGGCACCGCCGCGGCACTCGAGATTCTCGGTATCGATGAAGTCGCCTCGAGTCCCGTCGCACTCGGCAACGGGATCGTCAGAACGAGCCACGGTTTGTTGCCAAACCCCGCCCCAGCAGTGATGGCGTTGCTTTCTGGCGCTCCGGTGTGGGGAAGAGATTTCAATATCGAGCTGACTACCCCGACTGGGGCGGCGATTGTCGCCGCCATCGCGACGCGGTTCGGGCCACTGCCCGCGATGACGGTCGAAGCGACCGGGTATGGCGCCGGTACGCGCGAGATCGATGGACTGCCCAACTGCACTCAGGTCGTGCTCGGGAACGCGATTCCCAACAGCGTCGGTGACGACGAGTTCGGCCAGCCGCTCATAGTTCTCGAGGCAAATCTTGACGACGCAACCGGCGAGACCCTTGCCGATGCCGTCAGCGCACTCCTTGAGGCTGGTGCGAACGACGCTTGGGTCACCCCGGTTGTCATGAAAAAGGGTCGCCCCGGCTACATCATCAGCGCGCTCTGCGACCGTGCACTCGTTGATCAGCTCTGCCGGGTGCTCATCTCCGAGACGGGAACCCTTGGGGTTCGAGCGACGAGCGTCGGACGAAACGCCGTCGCGCGACAGGTAGACGAAGTGGTGGTCGACGAGAGCCCCATACGGGTGAAGGTCAGCGCCGGTCGTGTCAAGGTCGAACACGACGACGCCGCCGCGCTGGCCCGCCGATCGGGCCGACCAGTCCGCGAAGTCGTTTCTCTCGCCGAGCGTGCTTGGTGGGAGAGATCCGGCATGACTCCTGATGAGCCGAGCGACGCCTAATCGTCTCGGTGATCGAATTCAACCTCCAACTTCGATCTCGATCGAGCGCCTGACCGCCCGCCGATTCGAAAGGGTCGCCGTCACGAGCAATTTGTAAGAAGAAGAGCGGGTGACGGGAAGTTTCGCAAAGACAAGGTATGCGGAAGCGCCAGGCTCGAGCAGCGGCACGGTTTGCTTGGCGCTCGTCAATTGGTGGGCGGATCGAGAGGTGGGCACCAATAGCACCACCACCCGAGCGCCCCGGATCTCGACGTTTCCGGTGTTCTGTATCACGGCGATGACCCGCACGTGTCGAGTCGCGGCGATGATCGACAGCGAGCCCGAAGGGGGGATCTGCGATGTGGTGGTCGGACCCGGAAGGGTGCTGGTCGTTGTCGTCGACGTGGTCGTCGAAGTGGTCGCAGGAACCGTTGTCGACGAGCCGACTGCCGTCGTCGTAGTCGTCGTCGAAGAGGTCGTCGTCGAAGAGGTCGAGGGAAGCGTTGTCGTCGGCAACCCCGTTATCCGTAGTGGCGGCGGCTCGAGGGTCACCGCGACGATGGCGATCGCCGGCGCGGCCTGAAGATTCGGAGCCGCGCTCAGGGTCCGCGCCCAGGCGCCAACCGTCGAGGAGGACCATTGTCCGGGACTCGTGATCCACGCTGAATCGGGCAGCCCGCTATCGACGTTCCTGTGACCCACCAGCTTCACTGCGTGGCGGTAGGCGGAGTCCGCCGCGACCAGCCGTGCGCCGGCGGCAGCGAGCGTCGAGGTCGCGGCGGCGTTTCTCGCCGAAAGGGCGAGCATGACTCCGTGGGCGAGTTCAGAAAGCCCATCGGCCCGCCCCGTCAGCGCATCAGCGACGAGTGTCCCCGCCATCGCCGAAGGTGCTTGGAATCCGAGCGTCTCGAATGCGGTCGCCTGACCCGACGACGCGCGCGCAAGATCACTCAACGCAAGCTCGAGTGTCTCTCGGTCATAGGAGGCACCGTCTGTCGCATGTGCTCTGACCGCGTGCAGCGTCTGAGCGAGCGTGTTCGACTCCGCGATGATCCCGGCCACGGCGGCTATCCACGTTGCCTCGGTCCGCCGTGCCGCCGGCGGTGAGGAGTTGACGATGTCGTTGATGACCTCTCCGACAACGACGGCAGCGACGATCCCGATCGCCGCCCCGATCGCGATGCGACGGTGGTCACGCCTGTGAGTTTCCGGCGTCCGACGGGACCGTGGGCCGAGCATCGCGACGACGCTACCGGTCGATCAGGCGTGCAATCGGAGCCGCGGCAATCGGAGCCGCGGCACTCACTTACTCGCCGACCGCTCCCCCACTAACGCTCACCTCGGACTTCGTCACGCGCCAGTTCACCGTCGGTCGGATCGCTTCGGGATTGACGCGGTGTTTGTGCTTGATCGCGATTTCAACGAGGGACCCGACGTGCTCGTCGTTGAGCAAGTGAGGCTTCAAACCGAGCTCGGGCAATTTCGTCGTCACCGCGTGGTAGTAGTGCTCCTCTTTCTCCACCCGCGGGTCGGGAATCGACTCGATCGTGACCGGCATCGAAGCGACACGCTTCACCCATTCGGCAAGCTGGCCGACTGAAAACGACTCGGTGAACTGATTGAAGACGCGGTACTCGCCCATCTCGGGCGGGTTGATGCACGCGAGCTCGACACATGCGAGCGTGTCTCGGATGTCGAGCATTGCCCGGGTCTGGCCGCCCTTTCCGTAAACGGTGAGGGGGTACCCGACGGCGGCTTGAACGGCGAACCGATTGAGAACGGTGCCGAAGACGGCGTCGTAGTCGAATCGAGTTGCGAGGTCCGGGTGGAGCGTCGTCTCTGGGGTCTGTTGGCCATAGACGATTCCTTGATTCAAGTCGGTCGACCGAACACCCCAGATCTTGCAAGCGAACTGGATGTTGTGACTGTCGTGGACCTTCGAAAGGTGATAGAAGGACCCGGGCTGCTTCGGGAACGGCAGCAGGTCCGTCCTTCCTTTGTGCGTGATCTCGATGAATCCTTCTTCGATGTCGATGTTGGGGGCCCCGTACTCGCCCATCGTTCCGAGCTTCACGAGATGGATCGCTGGATTGAGGTCGGCGATGGCGTAGAGGAGGTTCAGCGTTCCGACCACGTTGTTGACCTGTGTGTAGACAGCGTGCTCTCGATCGATCATCGAGTACGGCGCACTCCGCTGCTCAGCGAAGTGAACAACCGCGTCGGGCTCGAAAGCGCGCAGGGTCTGAAGGACGAATTCATACTCGGTCAGGTCGCCGATGAACGGTTCTACGGTGTTGCCGCTCACTTCCTTCCACGTCGTCACCCGGCGCTGGAGCTGGCGGATGGGGACAAGAGAGTCCACCCCCATCTCGTTGTCATAGTGCCGACGAACGAGGTTGTCAGCGATGCCGACGTCGTGACCGCGCTGGGAGAGATGGAGCGCCGTTGGCCATCCGAGGTAGCCGTCGCCTCCGAGAACAAGGATCCGCATCTAGCTTTCCTTCCTACCGTTCGCCTGAACGTGTCCGTGATTGGGGTGTTTGGATCGCCGCCTCGCCCTTCGAGCTCGGGCTCATCGTCCGGGGCGCGCCAATGTCTGGGGTTTTATCTCAGTGGATCGGGTCGAAATTGTAGTCGCGACCTTGAGAGAAATGGCGGGGGGAGAGGCCTCCGCCCCGGTGAGCGGTGACAGACGCCGGTTTGGCGTGCCAAGCTCAAAGGAGACGCCGGTGTGGCGCAGCTGGAAGCGCAGGCGACTTGTAATCGCCAGGTCGTGGGTTCGAGTCCCACCACCGGCTCGGTTCTCGTGCGGCTCACCGGTACTCGCGGGGAATCCGGTAGATGCCGTCCGAGACGGGCTCCGCGCCGACGAGGGCGGCTTTCACATCGACCTCGTCGATCGGGACCGGTTCGAGCTCGTCGTGAACGTAGCCGGGGTACTGAGCGGCGGGAACGGCCTCGTAGCCCCCTTCTTCTGAACGAATCACGATATTCGGACGCTTGCGCTTGCCGGCGCCTGGGGTCGCTTGCAGCTCCTTGCAGATCTTGTAGGTAACGGGAAAGACGACCAACGGAACCACTATGCAAAGGATTCGGAAAGACCAGAGCACGAAGTTGAGCGAGAGCGACAGGTAGTTGGCGAGAACGTCGGTCGCGCTCGCGCCGAACAGGACAAAGTAGAACGCGAAGACCGCCGCCCCGGTTGCCGTTCTCAGCGGTCGGTCACGTGGGCGATCGAGAAGATGGTGCTCGGCCCGGTCTCCCGTCAGCTTTTCTTCGAGGAACGGCCAGAGATAGATGAGCGCGAAGGTGACGCCCGGCATGAGCACACCCGGGAAGAAGGCGTTCGGAATCATGTGACCGGGGAAGTGGATCTCCCAGCTCGGCATCACGCGCAGAGCACCGTCGAGCCAGCCCATGTACCAGTCGGGCTGGACGGCGTAGCTAACGAGGTACGTCTTGTACGGACCGTACTGCCAGATCGGGTTGATCTGGACGAGTGCGCCGAGCAACGCCGTCACGCCGGTGATGAGGAACAAGAACCCGGTCGTCTTGGCGACGAACACAGGCCAAAGCGGCGATCCGATGACATTGTCCTCGCGGGCGCCCTTGCCACGGAATTGCGTGTGCTTTTGATGAACGAGCATCCCGAGGTGGGCGCTTAATAGCCCAAGGATGAGAAGCGGAAGGATGAGGACGTGGAGGATGTAGAACCGCGGAATGATTGACGTCCCCGGGTAGTTCCCGCCGAACAAGAAGAATGCGAGGTACGTCCCGACGAACGGTATCGACTCGGTGATCGAAAAGGCGATGCGGATCCCGGTCCCGGATACGAGGTCGTCGGGGAGGGAGTAGCCGAGGAACCCGTTGAAGATAGCGAGGATGAGAAGCGTCGAGCCGACCATCCAGTTGACTTCGCGTGGACGACGGAACGCGCCGGTGAAAAAGATCCGCAGCATGTGAACGACAATCGATCCGACAAAGATGTTCGCTGCCCAGTGATGCATCTGTCGCATCAACAGTCCGCCTCGAACGGCGAACGTGAGATCGATGGTCGACGAATAGGCCTCTGAAACCTTTGTTCCGCGAAGCGGCGCGTACGACCCGGAGTAGACGACTTCGTGGGCAGAGGGAACGAAGAACAAGGTGAGGAAGACACCCGTCGCCAGCAAGATGACGAACGAATAAAGGGCGATCTCTCCGAGCAAGAACGACCAGTGGTCGGGGAAGATCTTGTTAAGTATCGTGCGACCCCCGCGCGACAGGGCGAGGCGATCGTCGATCCAGGCGTAGAGGCGCTCGATCACGTCGTCCCGCCCCGGTACCAAAACCCTGGCCCGACGGGCTCGTCGTAGCCTGCTTGGGCACGCAGGTTCCCTGAGCCGTCGACGTACAACGGAAGCTGGGCGAGCGGGCGCGGCGCCGGGCCGAACACCGGCTCGCAGCCGATGCGAACGTCGAACAACGACTGGTGACACGGGCACAAGAGCTGCTGTGTGAGCTCTTCGTACAGCCCGACCGGGCAACCGGCGTGGGTGCAAACCTTCGAGAAGGCGACGTAGCCGTGCGGACCCCAGGTCTCACGCCCCTTCCTCGTCACGATGTCGCCGGTTTCTTGGAGCCTGATCAGCACCGTTTGGGAGAGCGCGCCACCAATGTCGTCTTCTGGGAAGACGGTGAGGATCGAACCGACGTCGATGCTCTTCACCGTCACGCGCTTTCCTTCGAGAGTCGTTAGGTAGGAACCCTTTTTCCACTTGGTCTTGTCGAGCTGCTTGTCGGGTACCGGACCGAGCGATCGGATGAGCGGGAACGCGACGACGATCCCGAACACGGTGGCAGCGGCTCCCATGATCTTGAAGAGAAAGCCGCGGCGTTCGATCGCCACCTTGCCGCGCGAAGCGAAGTCACCGATAACGAGCTCGCGCTGTTCGGGCTTGACTGCCATGAGCTTGCGCGGCTCCTCGAAGGGGCCGCGCGGCATGAGGTACTTGCCCCAGGCCGTCAGGGCTACTCCGAACGTGACCGCGCCGATGCCGAGGAAAGTCCCGAGCCAAATGTCCGACGCCCCCTGCCAGTACGCCGCACCGAACCCCGCGAACCCGAGCAGTGAAAGGAAGAAACAGACTGCGACGACCAACTCGGCGCGCAGAAGGTTCGAGGCGGCCACCTGCATCTGCGCGGCGCTAAGCGGGATGACTTCTTCGTCGCCTCCGGCGCCGTCGCCCGAGTGCAGTGAGTCGTCAGGCATCTGATCCCGCACCTTGAACTTCGTGGTGGCCGTGTCCTGATTCGTCATCTGCCTCCGTGCGGTCGCCGATCCAAAGCGCGATCAATACGCAGAGTCCGACGCCGACGAACAAGCCGATGAAGCCTTCTGCAACCGGGCCGACGCCGCCGAGGCCGATCCCGCCGGGATTGGTCGGGTGTTCTATGTCCTTTGTCACGTAGGCGATGATGTCGTTCACCTGTTGCGGGGTGAAGTTGCCGATGAGTCGCGGCATGTTCCCCGGACCGGTTTCGAGCGCTTCAGCGACCTGCAGCGCCGTCACCCCGTGAAGCGGCGGAGCGCTGAGCCCGTTTGAGAGGGCATCACCAGCACCGGTGATCGTGTGACACGGGGCACAGTTCAGCGCAAACAAGCTGAAGCCGGTTGAGACGCTGGCGCCCGACAAATTCACATGTGGAATCGATGGCCCACCGGCCGACAGTGACGCGACGTAATAAGCGATGTCGCGCGATTGCTGGGGAGAAAACAGAGCCGGCTTGCGGATCGGCTCGGCCGTCGGGTTGGCGAGAGGCATCCAGCCGCTCGAGACCCACAAGTCAACGGTCGCCGACCCTAGACCTTCGAGGTTCGGGGCGAGTTTGCTCCCTTGCGCGAAATTTCCGTGGCACGACGCACAGTTCTCGTCGAACAGCGTCTCGCCGATTGCGAGTTGCTTGCCGGTCGCTTGGTCCTTTTGCACGGTCAGCACAAGCGCCGTCCGAAGAGGTGCGCGGGGCTGCGAGTGCGGTGCCCACACCAAAAGTCCGATCGCGATCGCAACGGCGACGACCGCCGCCGGCCCGGCGATGAGCTTGAGCGTCGGCCCGACGCGGCGATTATGAGAGGAGGAAGAGCGCACTAAATAGCCCGATCCAGACGATGTCGACAAAGTGCCAGTAGTAGCTGACGGCTTGAAAGACCGACGTTTCGCCCATGTCGCCCCGTTTTCCGGAGATCCGTCCGAGCAGGGCGATCATCGCCACGAGCCCGAGGGCGACGTGGAGACCATGCAGCCCAGACATGATGTAAAAGAGCGATCCATAAGAATTTGTGCGCGGGCGGAACGGCAACGTTTTCCACTCGTAGGCCTGGTTGGCAAGAAACGCGGAGCCGAGCAGGAAACTCGTCACGATCCATGCCCTCGCCTTCCTGCGGTCACCGCGCTCTTGCGCCCAGACCCCGAACTGCATCGTCGGGCTGGATGCGAGCAGCACAAAGGTGAACGCGAGGGCCTGATAGGTGTCGAGTTTGGTGCCGGGCGGTGGCCACACCGAAGCGTGGGCGCGGATCGTGAAGAAGGCGGCAAAAAGGCCGCTGAAGAACATGAACTCCGACCCGAGCCAGATCATCACCCCGACGGCGAGGAGCTGCGGGCGCCGAGGGTGGACCGGGCGTGCCGAGGGCGGAGTGTCGAGGGCCGTCACCTCCGTCACGGTCCTACTTCTTAGCCGAGCACGATGACATCGCACCAAACAGGCGCCAGCTCGGGACCCGGCAAAACGGCCGCTCTCATTCCTGAACTCTTTCCGCTCAGAACTATCGTCACCGCGTGACTGACGACGGTTCACCGTTCCTACGGGCGTGCCGGCGCGAGCCGGTCTCGCACACCCCGGTTTGGTTCATGCGCCAAGCAGGCCGCTCGCTTCCCGAGTACCGCGAGCTTCGCGGTCAGGGGAGCCTCCTCGACGCGGTGCGTGACCCGGCGATCGCGATTGAGGCGACCTGTCAGCCGGTCCGCCGTTACGGAGTCGACGCCGCGATCCTGTTTTCCGACATCATGGTCCCGCTGGCTGCAACAGGATTCGATGTCGAGATCGAGCCCGGGAAAGGGCCGATCGTCAGCAATCCCATCCGCACCTCGTCCGACCTCGGTCGCCTCCGTCCGTTCGACCCCGCCGACGCGCCGTATCTGACGGAGACGGTCCGCGGCGTCGTTGCCGAGCTGGGCGTGCCACTGATCGGCTTTGCCGGAGCCCCATTCACCCTGGCGAGCTATCTCGTCGAGGGAGGGCCGTCACGCGATCACGTCCGCACCAAGGCCTTGATGCATACGGACGAAAAGACGTGGTTTGCGCTCTGCGACTATCTCGCCGAGACCACCGTGACCGCCTTGCGGAGCCAGATCGAAGCCGGAGCGAGCGCGATACAGCTGTTCGACAGCTGGTCAGGCACCCTTTCGCCCCCCGACTATGAACACTTCGCGCTCCCCTCGACCAAGCGCATCTTCGAGGAAATCGCCTCGTTCGGAGTGCCGAGGATCATCTTCGGTGTCGGGACGGGCGAGCTGCTCGAATTAATGGCCACATCGGGGGCAGAGGTCCTCGGAGTCGACTGGCGCGTTCCCCTCGACCGCGCCGCGGGCCGCGTCGGGCCGCAGATAGCCCTGCAGGGAAACCTCGACCCGGCGCTGTGCGTCGCCGGCTACGAGCCGGCTGCCACAGCAGCAAGGCTGGTGCTGGCGGCGGGCAAGAAGGCGGCAGCTCACATCTTCAACCTCGGCCATGGCGTGTTACCCGAAACGGATCCGGAAGTGCTGCGGGGCCTCGTCGAGCTCGTTCATGCGACTTCCGTCGATCAACGACCAGGCGCTCGATGACGACGGGTGTCCTCGTCATGGCGTACGGGACCCCGAGCGGACCGGACGACGTCGAAGCCTTCTATACCGATATCCGCCGCGGTCACGCGCCAAGCGCCTCACAGCTCGACGAGCTCAGGTCTCGCTACGAGGCGATCGGGGGAGTGTCTCCGCTAGCTCAACGGACCGCCGCGCAAGTGCGCGCCATCGCCACCGCTCTCGACGCGATCGCCCCTCACCACTACACGGTCGCCTTCGGCGCCAAGCACTCGCACCCGAAAATTGAAGAAACGGTCGACTCGCTTTCGGGTGGGGGGGCGGAAGCGATCGTCGGCCTCGTCCTCGCCCCCCACTTCTCGATGCTCAGTGTCGGCGAGTACATCACCCGAGCCCGCAAACGTGCTGAGTCGATAGGTCTTCGGGCGTCGTTCGTCGAGCGTTGGGGGACGAACCCGGTCCTCGTCGATCTGCTCGCAGAGCGTGTCCTTGAGGCGATCGCCCGGCTCGCCCTTCGGTCAGGCGAACGAGTTGAGGTGGTCTTCACCGCCCACAGCCTCCCCGTTCGCATCCTTGACTCGGGCGACCCTTACCCTGCCGAGCTTGCAGAGACGGCATCGCTCGTTGCCGACAAGGCTCGGATCGCCTCGTGGCGAACCGGTTGGCAGAGCGCCGGACGGACCACCGAGGAGTGGCTCGGTCCTGACATTCTCGATCTCCTCGTCACCTTGAAGGACGAAGGCGCCACCGCCGTCGTCGTCTGCCCGGCTGGGTTCACATCGGACCACCTCGAGGTCTGTTACGACCTCGACATCGAGGCGAGCAAACGAGCCGCCGAGCTCGGCCTTTGCTTCGCCCGCACCGCTTCTCTGAACGACGACCCGCGCCTTGCAGCCGCCCTCGCCGAGCTGGTCTTGCGCGCCGACCCGGACCCCCCCTCTCGGTGACGAGCGCTTCGGGCTCGACGCCACGCCGCCGAATTCTCGTTGTCGGGAGCGGTGTGAGCGGCCTCGTCGCCGCACGTGAACTCTCCTCGTCCTTTGACGTGATCATCGCCGAGGCGGCCGATACCGCAGGGGGCAAGATTCGCACGGTCGAATTCCGCGGGCGACCGCTCGACGTCGGACCTGACGTCTTCATCACAAGAAACCCACAAGCAGAACAGCTTTGTCGCCAACTCGGACTCGATGACGAGCTCGTCGCACCGTCGTCTTCTTCTGCCGCAGTTTGGGCGCACGGCTCGATGCGTCCGTTTCCAAAAGGGCTCGCCGTCGGCATTCCGACCGACCTCGTCGCCCTGTGGCGCTCGAGTGCCGTCTCACCTCGCGACGTCGTGCGCGCCGCCACCGACTTCATCCCCCGCCGACCAGTCGCGCCCCGGTCGTTTGGGCGCGCCGCGACTGGGGGCTCCGATGCCTCGATCGCCGACGTCGTGCGCCCGAGGCTCGGCGGCGGCGTCTTCGACACCCTCGTCGCTCCCCTGCTCGGCGGGATCAACGCTGGCCGCGCCGAAGAGCTCTCGTTCGAGGCGACCGCGCCGGAGCTGGCACGGGCCGTTGCCGGCAAGTGGAGGCTGATGCCGGCCCTTCGCCGTTTCGCGTCGAGCTCGGCGCCCACGCGACCCGTTTTCCTCGGACTCGCACCAGGTCTCGCCACCTTGGTCCAAAGCCTCGAAGAGGATTGCTCACGTCGCGGCGTGAAGCTCGAACGCTCCGCTCCCGTCGCGCGTCTTCGGCGTCTCGGCGCCGACCGTTGGCGAGCGCTGGTCGCCGGCAAAGAACAGGAATTCGGTGGCGTGCTCATCGCCGTTTCAGCGGCCGACGCGGCGCGGCTCCTCGACGACGAGGCCCCTGAGCTCGCACGACAGCTGGGCGCCATACCGTACGCCGGGGTGGTGACGGTCACGTTTGCTTGGCCACGGTCGGCTCTTCCGTCCGGCCGCACCGGAGACCTCGCGGGATCCGGAGCGCTCGTCCCGCGCGGAACGACCCTCACCACGGCGCTCACCTTCGTGTCGACGAAATGGCCGCGCTCGGCGAATCCGGGCGAGCTCGTGATCCGTTCCTCCGCCGGTCGCTATGGCGACGAGCGTGCCCTCGAGTCAGACGACGGCGAGCTCGTCCGCCGCATTCGCGGGGAGATCGGTGTGTTCTTGGGGATCGAAGAACCCCCGCTCGACGTGCACGTTGAGCGGTTCCCGGCCTCGTTCCCGCAGTACGTGGTCGGGCACTTGCGCCGCGTCGCCCGAATCGAACGGCTCGCCGACGAGCTCGGCGGGATCGCCTTGACGGGTTCGTGGACACACGGAGTCGGCATCCCGTCGTGCATTGGCGAGGCAAAGAGGGCCGCGGCGAAGCTCGCCGCAGAGCCCGCTCGGTGAAATCAGCCGCCAAGGAACGACTGATTCGGGCAACTGTCCGCCTCGCGATCCCGCTCGTCGGAGGTGGCGTGATCGCCTGCTCGCTCCCACCGATCGGTCCGTGGTTTCTTGCCCCGGTCGGCCTTGGCGCTCTGTTCTTGATCAGCGAAGACAGGTCTGCGGCTTGCCGGGCGCGCATCGGGGCACTGGTTGGCATCGGTCAGTTCTCGATCGGCTGCGCCTTCGCGCTCGAATTCACCGGACTCGGCTACGTGGTACTCGTCGGCTTCGAGTCAGTTCTCGTCGCGCTCACCTGTGTCGCCATCCCGCCGAGGCGCGCCCGCTTGGCCGGGTTCGTCGGGGCGGTGACACTGCTTGAATGGGTCCGCTACACCTGGCCGTTCGGCGGCATGCCGCTCGGAGGAATCACCCTTTCGCAGTCAGGCGGCCCTTTCGCCGACGTCGCCCGCATCGGAGGTCCACTCGTCGTCGCCGCCGCTGCCGCAACCCTTGGTGCCGGGTTTGGGTCACTTGGCGGGGCTGTGCTCGCTACGACTAGGCATCAGCCGAACACGCGGTCG
>Ga0070733_10002239_pt1 | contig 13981 bp, 15 predicted proteins | sample Coa_R1_9_FD_66450 | JGI IMG/M metagenome (GOLD analysis project Ga0070733, IMG submission 66450) | Surface soil microbial communities from Centralia Pennsylvania, which are recovering from an underground coalmine fire - Coalmine... | ecosystem: Environmental > Terrestrial > Soil > Unclassified ... | reverse complement strand
CAGGTCCCCAGGCCAGCGGGTCAGGCGCCGGCCAAGGCGTCAGGGGGTGCCGCTGAGCGGGGGTTGCTGGCCGGGTGGGTCCTGGATCGTGTTGGCGGTCGCCCTGCTGTTGGTCTCGGTGATCTGGGCCGACACCAGATCACCGACGGCGAGGGCGGCGACGTTGTGCACGTTGCCGCTGACCCTGGTAGCGCTCGTGATGGCGGCCGTGACCGAGCGGCCGCCGGTGCCGATCGTGATCGACGTGCGGCTGATGGCGGCGATCTGGCCGACGATGAACATCTGGGTGACGGCGCCCGAACCCGGTATCCCGCCGCCGGGGAGCGTCCCGCCGGAGCCGCCCTGCCCTGGCGCGCCGGCCCTGGGTGAAGCGGCGGGCGGGGAACCGGCCACGGCCGGTGACCCGCCGCCCGGCCCGCCGAGGTACAGGGCCAGGCCCGCCCCGGCCCCGGCCGCCAGGACGGCGACGGCGGCCGGCCCTCCGGCCCTGCGGAGCCAGCCACGCGGCTGCCGGATCTCGGTCCCGGGCCAGGGGCTCTCCGGTTCGGGCCAGGGAATGGCGAGACTGGCGTCGTCCGGCCAGTCCTCGTCATCGGGCCAGTCGTCATCCGGCCAGCCGGCCGGGTTCTGCCCACCCTGCGCGGACGGCTGATTCTGTGCTGGCTCACCTGGCACGAGCTCAACGCCTCCTCACCGGATCCGGATGTGGGCTGGGCACCGGACCACGTTCGCGGGTCGCCGCCCGGGCCCAGCGCTCCCAGGATGCGTCGCCACCGGTTGCATCACGGTTACACCCGGGCCAAGCCGGCTCCGGTCCCGCGTGGCTCGCTGTAACCGCGCTGCAACCGGTACCCGCGTAAACCAGCAGGTAACGCCACGGAGCGTGGCCAACTTACGGGAGATCGCGAATGTTCTTTCTTACCTATCTGGGGCGCGAGCTGCGGCGGCGGATGCGGCAGTCCGTTGTCATAGCGCTCGGCCTGGCGCTGGGAGTCGGGCTGGTGATCACGGTGGCGGCCGCGGCCGCAGGGGTGAAGAAGGCCCAGGCCAGCGTCCTCAGCTCGCTGTACGGTGTCGGCACGGACATCACCGTGACGAAGAAACCGAGCGTGCCCAAGGCCGGATCGTCGAACCGGATCAGTCTCGGCGCCCCGGCGCCGGGCTCGAAGTTCGGTGGTGGCCCGGTGCAGTGCATCAACAACAAGTGTCACCAGCTCAGCGGCGGCACGATCGACAACCTCACCAGCGATTCATACGCGCCGTTCAGCCAGGCGAACGTGACCGGCGTGGCCAAACTGCACGACGTGGCGTCCGTGGCCGGGGGCCTGATCCTGACCGACGTGCAGATCACGATTCCCAGTCAGGCCCACCCGAACGTGGCCGGACCGCGGACCTTCACCGTGGATGGGGTGGACACCAGCCATGCCGGGCTCGGCCCATACAGCAACGGCAAGCTCAAGTCCGGCCGCGGCCTGGCCGCCGCCGACGCGACGTCCGATGTCGCGGTGGTGGACTCCAACTACGCGACCGCGAACAAGCTCAAGACCGGCTCGGCGATCACCATCGCCAAGACGAAGTTCAAGATCGTCGGCATCGTCAGCCAGCCGCCGGGCAGCGGCGCGCCGGACGTCTACATACCGCTCGCCCGGGCGCAGGGCCTGGCCACGACGGGACCAGGCAGCACCGCCAAGCTCAAGAACGACGTGAACACGATCTATGTGTCGGCAGCCAGCGCCGCGGACATCGCGACCGTGCAGAAGGAGATCTCCAAGCTGATGCCGGGCGCGACCGTTACCACCGCGCAGAGCCTGGCGAACGAGGTCACCGGCTCGGTGTCGAGCACGGCGAAGCTGGCGAACGACCTGGGCCGCTGGCTGTCGATTCTCGTGCTGATCGCGGCCTTCGCCGTGGCCAGCCTGCTGACCGTGGCCGCGGTGTCCCGCCGGGTGCGCGAGTTCGGCACGCTCAAGGCGCTGGGCTGGCGCGGCAGGCGGCTTGTCGGCCAGGTCATGGGTGAGTCGGTCACCACGGGGATCGTCGGCGGCGCCATCGGGGTCGGTCTCGGCTTCGCCGGGGCCGCGATCATCACCAAGATCGCGCCGAGGCTTTCCGCCGAGGTCAGCGAGGCGACCGGCCAGCACTTCTTCAACGCCACGGCCGGCGGCCCCGGTGCCGGGCCGGTGAGCAGCAGCCCGGCCGGCGGGTCGGCGACACACCTGGTCTACGTACCACTGCACGCGTCGGTCGGCGTGGCGGCGGTCATCGCCGCGGTGCTGCTGGCGGTGGCCGGCGGGCTGCTGGCCGGCACGGCGGGGAGCTGGCGGATCGGCAGGCTGCGGCCCGCGGTGGCCCTGGCCACGGTGGAGTAGGGGGACAGGCGCGATGTACAAGCTTTCGAACGTGACGAAGAACTACCAGAAGGGCAACAGGCTGGTGAAAGCCCTGGCCGGGGTCGATCTGGTGATCGAGGACGGCGAGTGGCTGGCCATCCAGGGCCGCACCGGGCACGGCAAGACCACGCTGCTGCAGATGCTCGGCGGCCTGGACCGGCCGACCTCCGGCGTGATCGAATTCGACGGCCGGGACCTGGCGCAGATGCCCGAGGGCCAGGTGACCCGGGTGCGGGCGACCTCGATCGGTTTCATCTTCCAGACGTTCAACCTGGTCCCGACCCTGTCCGCCCAGGAGAACGTGGAAGCCGCCCTGGTTCCGCTGCACGTCGCCGCGGCCCAGCGGCGGCAGCGGGCCGCTGCGGCGCTGGAGTCGGTTGGCCTGGCCGACCGGGCGGCTCACCTGCCCTCGGAGTTGTCCGGTGGCCAGCAGCAGCGGGTGGCGATCGCCCGGGCGCTGGTCAAGGAGCCCAAGGTGCTGCTGGCCGACGAGCCGACCGGCAACCTGGACGAGGACACCCGGGACGAGATCATCGGCCTGCTGGAAAAGCTCTGGCGCGAACGCGGCCTCACCCTGATCCTGGTCACCCACGACAGCCCGGTCGCCCGCCGCGCCCAGCGCCGGGTCATCATGAGCCGCGGCCGGATCGCGGTGAAACCGGAACCCCCCGGCTGACCAGGGGCTCCCCGTTCGGCTGGCGTCTGTGCCCCGGCAGGCGGTGCCGGTCAGCCGGGGTCGGTCCAGGCGGCGCGGACCCCTTGCAGGGTCAGGCCGAGCCGCCGGTACAACCTGATCGCCGGGTCGTTCCAGCCGTCCACCATGAGGGCGACCCGGCCGTGCCCGGCGATCAGGCGGCCGGCCACGAACCGGCAGACCCGGCCCGCCGCGTCCAGCCCCGCCGCCCACGCCCGGGATTCATCCCGGTTCGGTGCGCCCTGGGCAGCCCACATGCACTACGGGTCGTCGGCGCAGGCCACCGCGAGATGGGTCGCGGAACGCAGATTGTGCAGGCTAAGTCCGTTCGTCATCTCTCTCCAAATGATCCAAACAGGATCGAGAGGTTAGCCGCGCAGATCTACCGCAACCTGCCCAACGAGGTCTAAAGTCCACCACAGCCCCGCGTGGAAACTTGACCAGTGCCTGGAGTGTGATCGTGAAACGGATCAACAGAGTCTTGCGTTTGCTGCTTCCGGTCGCGGTGGCCGCGGCCTTGCTCAGCCTGGGCCTGCCCGTGCGGGCCGGCACGGCGGCGGGCAGTGGCGCCGTCACGAAATACACCGGGACGTTCAAGGACGGCGCGACATACCTGATCGAGGTCCCGGCCAACTGGAACGGGACGCTGTTCCTCTACAGCCACGGCTATGTGGTCCCGGGTACGAACAACCCGGCGATGGACGTCGGCGACCCGGTCACCCGCGGCTGGATGCTCGGCCACGGCTACGCCCTGGCGGGCTCGTCCTATGCGACCACCGGCTGGGCGGTGCAGGCGGCGCTGCCCGATCAGATTCACACCCTCAATGTCTTCAACAAGCTGGTCGGCAAGAAGCCCACTACCACGGTGGCCTGGGGCCACTCGCTCGGCGGCATGATCACGGCGGGCCTGATCCAGCAGTACCCGAGCCGGTTCAGCGCCGCGCTGCCCATGTGCGGCGTGGTGTCCGGCGGCATCGCGACCTGGAACACCGCGCTCGACGCGGAGTTCGCGTTCCAGCAGCTTGTCGACCCGTCCGTGCAGGTCGTGCACATCACCAACCCCGGGGCCAACCTGACGAATGCTCTGCAGGCCGTCCAGAAGGCGCAGAAGACCGCGGCCGGCCGGGCCAGGATTGCGCTGGGTGCGGCGTTCTCCGATACCCCCGGCTGGTTCACCCCGCTGTCGGCGCAGCCCGGGCCCGGAGACTACGCGGCCCAGGAGGCCAACCAGTACCTGTGGGACTCCCAGGTCGACTTCCCGTTCGTGTTCGCGCTGCGGGCGCAGCTCGAGGCCGTGGCCGGTGGCAACCCGTCCTGGAACACCGGCGTCAACTACTTCAAGGACCTGCTGAAGTCGGCCAACCTCAAGGAGGTCCTCTGGCTCTACCACAAGGCCGGCCTGGACCTGGACACCGATCTGGCCAAGCTGGCCGCGGCCGCGCGGATCACGGCCGACCCGACGGCGGTGACCTACCTCAAGAAGCACATCACCTATAACGGCAACCTGAGCATCCCGGTGCTCACCATGCACACCATCGGTGACGGCCTGGTGGTCCCGGAGAACGAGTCGGCCTACGCAACCGCCGTGGCCAACGCCGGCAAGTCGGCGCTGCTGCGGCAGATCTTCGTGGACCGGGCCGGGCACTGCGCGTTCACCCCGGCCGAGACCATCACGGCGGTGAAGGCGCTGCTCAACCGGCTCAGCACCGGCCAGTGGAACGACACCGGGCTCACCCCGGCGCGGATGAACGCAAAGGCCGCGGCGCTCGGCCCGAAGTACAACGTCTTCTCGGGCCCCAGCGGCCCGGTCGCGACCCCGCCGGGCTTCCTGAGCTACACCCCACCTCCCTACCTCCGCCCGTTCAACCGGAAGAGTTAGCCACCATTCGGCCCTGCCCCCGGCGACCGCCCGCGAAAGGGCGAGAGCCGGGGGCGCGCGATAATGCCCGGGTGGCAGATTCAGCGGATTCGACTGCGGACGAGGTGCGCCGGATCGGGGTCAAGCTCGCCGCGTTGGCGCAGGACGGGCTGACGTTCGGCGACGACGACTACGACCTGGACCGGTACCGGCAGGTGGGCCGTCTGGCGGCCGAGTTGCTGGCGGCGCTGAGCGACCGGCCCACCGGCGAGCTTGCCATCGAGCTCGGCCGGGACAGCGGCTACGCCACGCCGAAGATCGACGTGCGCGGGGCGATCTTCGACGAGCGGGAACGCGTGCTGCTCATGCGGGAGAAGAGCGACGGCCGGTGGTCGCTGCCCGGCGGCTGGGCCGATCCGGGGGACACTCCGGCCGAGGCGGTCACCAGGGAGATCCTGGAAGAAAGCGGCTACCACAGCTCGGTGCTGAAGCTGGTCGCCTGCTGGGACCGGGACCGGCAGGGCCACCTGCCCAAGCTGCCGGTGCACGTGTACAAGCTGTTCTTCCTGTGCCGCCGGGACGGAGCCGTGCAGCAGCCCGCCGCCCTGGAGACCCTCGACGTCGGCTGGTTCGCCATCGGCGAGCTACCGCCGCTGTCCCTGGGCCGGGTCAACCGGCGCGAGATCGAGCGGGCCCTGGCGCACCACCGGGACCCGTCCCTGCCCACGGAGTTCGACTGAGCCGGCCTACCGGGTGACCCCGGGCAGCCCGGCCGGGGTGGAGGTATGTGCGCCCGCCGGGCTCGCGGCGCGAGAGCCGCCGGTGATGGGGGCGCCGCCGGATGGCTGGTACATGGCCTCGCTGAGCCGCTGGCCTGCCGCCGGGATCCCGCCGACCGCGAACGCCGAAACGGCGTTGCCGCCGGGGACGACGGCCGTCCCTTCGTAGTCACCGACCATGAAACCGAATGCGAACGCCAACTGGTGCAGCCGCATCGGCCCGGCGATCACCTGCGGCGCACTCCAGTGCGCGCCGCCGTCGGTGGAGGAGACGTACCCCACGTACAGGCGGCAGGAACTGACCGTGCAGCCGGTGTGCGGGTAGAAGTTGTAGAACAGGGCCAGCCTGGCGTGCCCGCCGGACGTCCCCGGGTCCACGCCCAGGCCGCCGCCGAGGTGGTCCACGGAACTGGTGACCGGGTCGATGGGAATCCGGGTCACCGGCGTCCAGTGCACGCCGTCGGCGGACGTGGACAGCACCATGTCGTTGCTGGCGCAACTGGGCCGGAACCGGCAGTCCGGCCAGCTCACGTAGATCCGCCCGGTGCGGTCGATGGCCACCGAGGCGAAGAACGGCCCGCGCAGGTTGCCCTCGAACGGGTGCTGGAAGACGGTCGCGATCTTGGCCGCCGGGCCCCAGGTCCGGCCGCCGTTCACCGACCGGAACGCGACCAGGCCGTTGCGGGACTCGATCGGCACCACCACGTCGCCGTTGGGCTGCACCACGGGCTCGCCGCCGGTGGCGTCCAGCCGTGTGCTGGTGGACACGGCCGGCGACCAGTGGAATCCACCATCCCGCGAGGTGATCATCTGCACCAGGTCGTTGCGGTTGTCTACGTCCCACTCCATGTAGCAGCGCCCGTAAAACCGGCTGGCCGTGCTGTTGTCGCAGGTGACCCATTCCTTGTCGAAGTCCTGGCCCTTCTTGATCCGGGCGGCGACGATCACCTTGGACCAGTGCACGCCGTCGAAGGAGACGTTCACCTCCACCGCCGGGCTCGGCACTCGCGCGTTGGGGTTCGCCGAGGTCCCGTTGCAGGCCAGGGAGGACACGATCCACGCGCCGGCCGCGGCGTCGTAGGCGACCGCCGGATCGCTGGCCCGCACGAACGGCCCAGCCGGGTGGGAGAACCTGGTCAGCCCGGGCAGGTACCCGTGCCGCCAGTTCCGGCCGCTGTCCGTGCTAACCGCCCAGCCGATGTCGTCGGAGCAGCCGTTGTCCCACCGGCCCACCTGGAACACCGACATCACGGTGTGTCCCACGGTCACCGTGTCCGGCTCGACCTCGGTGGCGTGCTGGGCCTTCGCGTTGCTGTACGGGTCCGCGCTGATCTGGACCACGGCCAGGTCCGGATGGGTGGCCGTGGCCGCGGCCAGCGGCGGCGTCAGGGCCGCGCCCGCCAGGATTGCACCGCTGATGACGAACGCGACTCGCATGGAAGCTCCTTCCGCCCGGCCCCCGCCGCAGGCGCGACAGTAGACCGGTGCGCCGCCCAGGTCAAGACACCCAGGCGCGAGACGGGCCGGGGAACACCGTGCGGGCGCCGACCCTCCGGGAGCGGGGACAACCTACCTGAACTGGGGAAGGATCTCGGCCGCGAGCACCTCCATGTGCTCGGCCTGATCGAACATCGGCGTGAACAGGACCAGCTCCGCGCCCGCCTCGATCACCTCGGCCAGCCCGCGCACGCAGTCGGCCACCGTGCCCGCGACCGGGACGTCCTCGATGCCCGGCACGCCGTTGTCATACAGCCCGTGCAACGCCTCGCTGACCCGGGCCCTGGCTCGCGCGGCGTTCTCGTCCACCGCGATGTACACCCGTTTGGCGATGGGAAACTCGCTGGCTGGCCGGCCCGCCTCGGCCAGCGTCTCGCGCGCGAGGCGCACCTGCCCGGCGAACGCCTCGGTGGTCGTGGAGCCCGCACCGAAGAACCCGTCGCCCAGCCGCACGGCCCGGCGCACCGCGGCAGGCGCCGACCCACCGAACCACAGCGGCGGATACGGCTTCTGGAATGGCTTGGGTTCCTGCGCTTCGTCCCTCAGCTGCCAGAACTCCCCGTCGAAGGTCACCCTGGGCTGCGTCCACAGCGCCTTCATCAGGGCCACCCCCTCGGTGAACCGGGCGATGTAGCGATCCGGGTCCACGCCGAACGCCGCGAACGGCCGCCACTTGCCGCCGGTGCCCACGCCGATCTCGATCCGGCCCCGGCTGATCTGGTCCAGCGTGCTCAGGCTCTTCGCCAGGTGCACCGGGCTGTGCAGGGTGGATACGAACACCACGCAGCCCAGCCGCATCCGCTCGGTGCACGCCGCCGCGTAGGTCATCGCCTCGATCGGCCCGAGCTGCGGCTCGGGTGACAGCGTCTGCTCCAGCGCCCAGGCGCTCTCGTAGCCCAGCTCCTCGGCGCGCCTGAAGTAGGCCGCGAACGCTGCCGGGTCGAACTCGCCGTCGGAATAGAACTGAGGGATCGCGATCGCGAAGCGCATGGGCCGCATCGTACCGGCCCAGGTTGAGGCGCCAGCGGCAAGTGGCATACCCTCCGAGCCATGTCCTCGGGCTGGCCGGAACTGTCCTATGAGCGGTGGCGCGAGACCTGCGACACCCTGCACGCGCACACACAGGTGCTTGGCAAGCTGGCGGCCAGGCTCGCCCCGCCGGAGCCGCAGTTGCAGCACGCGGCGCTGCGGCTGACCGCGCGCGGCTGGGAAACCTATCCGCTGCCCGCGCCCGACGGCTCGGGCGCGCTGGTCGTGGCGCTGGACCTGCACGCCCACGAGGCGGTGGTCGAGCACACCAGCAGGGCGGCCAGGCGCATCCCGCTCACGCCGCACCGCCCGGTCGGCGCGGTCACCCGGGACGTGCTGGCGGCGGCCCGGGAGCTCGGCGGGCCGGTGGAGATCGATCCGGTGCCGCAGGAGGTGCCATGGACCGTCCCGCTGGACGCCGACGACGTGCACGCGCACTACGACCCGGCCGAGGTGGCCGTCTACTTCACCGCCGCCACCCAGGTAGCGCTGGTGCTGGCCGAGTACCGCGCCCCCTACCGTGGCCGGTCCACCCCGGTCAACGCCTGGTGGGGCTCGTTCGACCTGGCGGTGAGCCTGTTCTCCGGCGAGCCGGCCGACCCGCCGTCGCAGGACTTCATCATGCGCAATGCCATGGACGCCCAGGAGATCGCCGTCGGCTGGTGGCCCGGTGACCAGCGTTACAACAAGGCAGCGTTCTACGCCTACACCCACCCGGTGCCGGAGGGCTTCGCCAGCCTGACCCTGACCCCGCCGGGCGCACACTGGAACCCGGTGCTCGGCGAGTTCGTCCTCGACTGGGACAACGTCCGCGCGGCCCCCGACTCCCGCGCCGCCGCCCTGGAGTTCGCCCGCTCGGCCTTCCGCCAGACCTGCGCCGCCTGCGGGTGGGATCCCGCCCTGGCCGCCAGCACCGACGGAACACCGCCACCGGTCAGCTAGCGCCGCTGCCGGGACCGTCTCGTCGCTGATCAGCCGCCGGGGTGGTTGCCGGGGCTGGGGTGGCGGAACTCGGCGCGCCAGCGGCGGGCGCCGGTGTCGCGCAGATCCTCGATCTCCACCGGCTCCAGCACACCCTCGCCGATGGCGTCGATCTCCGCTCTGGTGAGCGGCCAGGGTGGGCCCTCGCCGGGGTCGTCGCGGGAGTCCCGGGCGCGGGCGTTGACGATCAGCGTTCCGCCCGGCGCCACCATGGGAGCGACGTTGCGGATCGCCGTGGCCCGGGGCGGGTCGGGCAGCGACTGCAGGGTCAGGCTCTCCACCACCAGGTCGAACGCCTGCCGCCAGGCGGCGGGCGGGTCGAGCAGGTCCGCGGTGACGTAGTCCACCGTGGTGAGCGGATACCGGCGGCGGGCCGTCCGGATCGCGCTGACCGAGATGTCGAAGGCGACCGTGACGAAGCCCAGCCCGGCGATGAACTCGGCGTCATCGCCCAGGCCGCAGCCGATGATGAGGGCCTGGCGGCCGTCACCTCGAAGCTCGCGCTCCTTCACCCACTCGACCAGCAGCCGGTGCGGCGCCCCGCGATCCCATGGCACCTCTGCCCGGCCGGTCTCGGCCTTGGCGTACAGCCGCTCGAACCAGGCCGTCGGGTCGCCCGCGCCGATCGCTTCGGCGGCGAGGACGTGGGCGTACTCGTCGGGGTCGGGCTTGTGCATTTACGGCTCCCAGATCGCGTGGTCGTGAGCGAAGACGACCCGCGCCGGGTCGAGTCGCTGTAGCCGGTCTATCCAGTGCGGGAAGTCTGGCAGCCCGGTCTGCTGATGGCCGCCGGCCCTGGCGCGCCAGGCAAGCACATCGGCGCTGTAGGCGGTGGCCGTGTCGTGGCTCTGCCCGGCGATGATGACGGTCCCGTCGGCGCGGCGGACGATGAGCGACTGATGGCCTGCGGTGTGCCCCGGTGTGGGCACGATCAGCACGCCGGGCAGCACCTCGGCCTCGCCGTCCAGCACCTCGTAGCGCAGGCCGGGCGCGTCCACGAGCTCGGGCAGCGTGTAGTCCGCAGCCGTCCGGGCGGTCTCCAGTTCGGTCCGCTGGGTGAAGATCGGCCGGTTGGGGAGGCCGGGATTCCCGCCGCAATGATCGAAGTGGAGGTGACAATTTACGACGCACCGGACGTCGCCGGTCCGCGCGCCCACCGCACTCAGCGCCGCACCGAGCGGCCGGCGCACCGGCTGGTAGTGCGCATCGACCTCGGGATGGCTGCCCATCCCGGTATCGAGCAGCAGCAGCCCGTCCGGATGGTCCACCAGGTAGCCCAGGCACGGCTCGACCCGGGAACGCCCGGTTCCCGTTTCCTCGGGTGGCCGGACAAAGTATCCGAGATCCACGCGCCGCACACCGATGTCGCCCACCCCAGCAGTCTGCCGTATGAACCCCCACCGACCGGGCATATCACCGCAGGTCGCTGCCGTCTTCTGTGCGTAACGATGACCCGGCGGGTAAATGGTGCGCCGTTTCGCTATGGCCGGGCGGCCATTTACCGGACTAACGTATAGCTTTTGGGTAAATTGCCCAGAATGGCCGGTAAACAGGAGGTAGCAGCAGTGAGATTAGGTTCAGTATGGCGCGCCGGAGTGCTGGTGGCCACGGTCGGAACACTCGGCCTGAGCATCGCGGCGCCTGTCTCTGCCCATCCTGGAGCGGCACTGCCCAGCTATCAGGGAGCGCCGCCGCCCAATTGGCCGGTGTTCCGCCAGTGCCCGGTGACGGCCACCCTCGCCCCGCCCGGCCTGGGCAAGGTGAAGATTTGCATCAAGGGCGTCGCGTCCGAAGGCACAATCAATATCGGCAGCCTGGACACCACGTTCCACGGTCCCGGGATCATCCAGGGCGGCACCGGCGCGATCGGCGCCCCGCCGAGCTGGGCCGACGCACTGGACGGACGTTCGTTCACCGCGCCCCAGCAGCTCATGGCCAAGCCGGTCCTGGCCGCCCTCGGCAATCCGCCGGGCGTGAAGCCGCCGGCCCAGTCACAGGTCTTCGTGCTGGCCCAGCAGGCCGGGCCGATCAGGGCCAGCTTCACCACCGGCGCGTCCGGGCTGGTCAACACCACCACGGTGCCGCTGTCGTTCCAGCTGCTCAACCCGCTGCTCGGTTCGCACTGTTTCGTCGGGACGGTCAGGCACCCGGTCGTGCTCAACCTGACAACGGGCACGTCCGGGACACTGACCGGAAACCTCGGCACCGTCGCCCTCGCGCACAAGGCCATCCTGTACACGACGGACACCGAGGTGGTCGACGGCACGTTCGCCGCCCCCGGTGCGACCGGCTGCGGCCCGGGTGGCCTATGGGACAGCGCGCTGGACACCAACAACGGGCTGCCGTCAGCGTCCGGCAACAACGAGGCCATTCTCTACGGCAGCTTCGACCTGGCCCAGGCCAGCGACGTGAAGAAGCATCTGGGTGAATGACGGCGCTCCGGCGGCCCGGGTGGCCGTGCGTGATTCCAAGGACCCGGCCGGTCCCGCTCTCGCCTTCACCCCGTCCGAATGGCGCGCGTTCACCCGCCACATCAAGACCACGTAGCGCGGGCCGGCGGGGCCGGACCAGAGCATTGACTCTTTGAGCGCGATGCTCAACGGGGGCACCCAGTCGGACAGTCGGCGTTCGGCGCCAGCCGACCAGCCGGATGGCCGAGTGGGTCCCCCCCGCCCACTCCACACGTTCTCGTCAGTAGCGGTTACGATCGCTCGTCACGCTTCTTGAAGAAGTCGCTCAAACTCCTCGCGCACGGCTTCATCCGGCTCAGACATCAAGGCTGCGCGGGCAGCCAGGACGCGGTCGGCGGTGCACAGGACCCGAAGCCGTGTTTCCGCAGCCGAGCTGGCGTCTGCATTCCGCCTGTACTCAGCGAGCCAGGAAGCAACCTGTTCCCAGTCCCACACCTTCTCGCCACCCGAAGTAATCAGCGTGGGCGGGGGGAAGTAGCCCGGTCCGCGCCGGCCGGACGCCCACAGTCGTGCCGCCTCATGCGATACCCCGGCCCGGGCGGCGATGTCAGCAAGAGTCACCATGTTGTCGCATGCCACGCCCACAGGGCGATCCCAACATATCTGTCAACGTGATGTACGTCACACTCAGTGTGTTCGGCTGTACTGCCCATGAACACTGGCGGCGCGACAATGATCACAGCTCAGGGCTGGCGTGCGCAAGCCGATCCAGCCGGCCGGACCGCACGACGTAGATGCGGGGGCCGGGCTGGGCCGTCGCCTCGTAAATGGCTCGCCTGTTGGCCAGGAAACGCTGGGCTATCTCGCCGGAGGTCAGGTCGCCTCTGGCGATGACGAAACACTGGGCCCGATGCTGGATGATCAGGTCGATCGTCGCCTGGCGGTAGCGGATGCGTTTGTCCTTCATCAGGATCGGCCACTCATGCCCGGCCGCAGCGCGGATCCACTGGCTGTCCGTGAGCTGGCCGGGGCCGGGGTCGCCGTGGTGTTCGGCGAATGTCACCAGCTCCCATCCGGCCGCCCGGAGCCGGCTCGCCACGGCGAACCGGCCGAGGCTCCGGTCCAGGAAGAACTCAGGCCGCTGCACGGGTAGCGACATCGACAGCGTCCTCAACCTCGGCCTGGGTCAGCCCGAACTCGGCAGCCACCGTCCCGGCCGCCTCCCCGGCCAGGCACAGTCCGACCACATCTTCCACGCCCGCCCCGCTCCGCACGAACCGTGGCCGCCCGAACGCGTGGCCGGCATCCATGGTCACCTCCGCGACCCGGTACTGCGGAAGCCGGATCACCTGCGCATACCCATCCGCCGCGAACTCCACCCACCGCAGATACCGCGACGCTGCCCTCTCCGTGAAGACCAGCTGGCTGCTCCGCACGACCACCAGCTCGGACGCGGCCCCGGGAGAGCCGTCGGCCCGCTGAGCGTAGTCGTACAGAAGCTCCGCCCCATCGGCATGCAGTCGCCTGCTGGCCAGCGCGTGCTCCACGCCCTGCTCGTGGCGCAGCGCATCGATCGCCGGGCGGACCCGCTGCAACGGCACCCCAGCGCGCCGGAATGCGGCCAGCGCATGGGCCTCAGCCAGACCGATGAACGGCAGGACTGCCCCGTGATGCCGGGCCGGCCGGATGGCCGTGATCACCGGCCCGGCCATGGCTGTCCTGCCGTCGGCCCGCCGCCACCGGTATCCGTAGGCCCAGTCCATCAGCGTCGAGGACGGCACGCCCAGATACCCGGCGGCCTCACCGACCCCGTACAGCGGCGTCGTGAACCGGTCGACACTCACTCATTCACCCCAACCCGGAACTCTCCGTCATCTTCTCAGATCGACCAGTTCATGCTGCCCAGACGAAGCCACCCAGCTATCGCCTCAGCCCCGGCCCGCCGCTCTGGCTGGCCGTGTTACTGCCCTGCACTGTCACTGCACGGTGTTACCGTCGGATGCATGGCTTACCCGTTGACTGCGGCTCAGATGCACCTAGGTGAACTCGTGGCCGAAGCGCGGCAATCCCACCGCCCCATCACCATCAGCGAGCATGGCAAGCCGGTAGTCGCCCTGATCAATATCGATGACCTCGCCGACCTTGAGGACCGCGCCGCACTGGCCGCGCACCTGGCGGACAAGGCTGCCGGTCGCGGCGGGGTCAGCCTCGATGAACTGGATGCCGCACTCGACCGGATGGACGCGGAAACCTTGTCATGAGCCTGACCGTCGTCTTCCGGGCGACGGCGCTTCGTAATCTGGCTCGTATCCGCAGCGAGGATAAGGACCTGTTCGCCCGGA
>Ga0070733_10002238_pt1 | contig 13981 bp, 24 predicted proteins | sample Coa_R1_9_FD_66450 | JGI IMG/M metagenome (GOLD analysis project Ga0070733, IMG submission 66450) | Surface soil microbial communities from Centralia Pennsylvania, which are recovering from an underground coalmine fire - Coalmine... | ecosystem: Environmental > Terrestrial > Soil > Unclassified ... | reverse complement strand
AAATGAACCCGGCCCGTTCGGCGAGTCGGATGAGCATTCCACGAAAATCAAATAGCCCTTCTCCGCCGCTGCGTTTCATGCGGACGATTTGCGTGCAATGAACCACCATCGCCCGACCCGGCTTGATGAGCCGGCGAATCGCCTTGAAGAAGAAAGAAAAGTGCAACTTGGCTTCGCCTTTCAAGTCCTCCGAGTTGCCCAGGTCGTTCGGCAAACTCGAATACGAATACACCGACGGGAACGGCGGCGAGTACATGCAAAAGTCAAAGCACGCATCCGGCAACGTCGCCATGTGCGGGATCGTGTCGCCAAGGTGAACGTGATAAAGCGAATCGCCGAGAATGTCATTCGTCATTCGTTGGTTTCCTCAAATAGCCCGCACTTCTTGAAAAGCTGCTCTTGGTATTCCGTGTCTTGCTGGACACGCTTTGCCTTTCGCAGCACGTTATCAACCATCTCTCGTTCGATGTCGGTCACGGGGATATGGACGTTGAGCGGCTTCGTCGAGCCGACTCGATTCGAGCGAGCCACGGCTTGCACGAACGATTCATAGCTATCGGCGATGCCGCTGAACACGTGCCGAGTTGCTACTTGCAGATTCAGACCATAGCCCAGAACCTTCGTCTTGCTGATGAGCGTCTTCACTGCTCCGGCTTTAAATCGCCGCAAGATGTTGACTCGCTGCTCATGCGGCGTGTCGCCGTCGATGCTGGCTGCTTCGGGAAACGTCCGCTCGATTTGCTCCTGCTCCCCGTTGTACATGCACCAGATGATCGTGCTTTCGGTCGGCCACGAATCCACCATCCGACGAATGAAGTCCGGCTTGTTCGTCGGGATTTCTTCGCCCTTGTAGTGGCCCTTCGCAATCTGACCGAGTGCAGCCCGTGAAGTGATGCCTCCAATGCGGGTCGCAAACAAGCCGCCAGTGAATCCTTGAATCTTGGATTCCTGCTCATGCGTCAGCGGTACGTCCTCGATGTGAACGTGAACGGGAGGCAAGTCTTTGCAGTTGTCTTTCCATCCATAGGTCGATGGATTGTTCAGGAAGATGCACCAGTGCGAGAGCGAGCGATAGAACGATTCAAGAGCGTGCGGACGCAGCTCCCATCGTTCATTCGTCTGACCTCGGTTGACGAAGAACCGAGCGAGGAACGAATTCACATTGGGAAATTGATCCATCAGAACGGCGTGGTTGCCGTACTCGATTCGGTCGTTCGGTGCCGGTGTCCCGGTCAATGCGAGTTTCCAATCGAGTCCACGCCCAATGTCGATGAGCCGCTGTGCCCATTTGCCGTAGGCACCTTTGAGGAATGACGATTCATCGGCGGCAAGAACGGCAAGTCGTCCGGCCGTCAATCCATCTCGGAGCGATTCATAATTCGTGATTCCGATTTTGCCTTTGCCTTTGTCAAGAAACGATTGAAGGTCGGCGGCTCCGATTTGTTCAAGCCTCCCGGCATCATCAGGATAGAAGCGATTCCATTCCTCGATGTGCTGCTCGATCACCATCAATGGAGCGACGATCAGCCCGCAGCGGTTCGACGGCACCTGTTTCATGGCGTGCCGCGTCCAGTCGAACATGATGAGCGTCTTGCCATATCCCATGCGAGCGAACACGGCGTATTTGCGACGACGAATGGCGATTCGACTGATGCCAGCCTGATAGTCGAATGATGCTGGATGCGTTTCGGTGTCTGACGAATGACGGCGGCGAGACTTCATACCGAGTCGTGAAGCGTATTCGTCAGGAAACTCGGCTTCACGTCCGCGGAACCGATAGGTCGGCAGCGACTTGATTTTCAGAAACGTTTGGTAGTCATCCAGCGACGACGTATCGAGATTCACCCGCATTGTTCGCTCCTCAGCCTCAGCCGCACCCCTTCCAACGCCTCCACGATCAACGCCACGGCCTTGTCGCCCAGGTGCGGCACCGAAAGCAGTTCCTTCGCCGACCAAACGCACAACAGCCCCGCCGTCGGCATCCGCTCAAGCCCATCTTCGTCATGACCCCAAAGCCACGCAGCGTGTTCCAGAATGCCGATCAGCCGCTCGGGCAAACCGATTTCCGCAAGGGACAAATCCCGTGCGTCTCGTGGTCGTTCCCGAGAGCGAGGCGGCACAATACGTCCACGGGTCAAGCTCTCGACGCGGCGGATGATCGCCAGGTGATTGCCGCTCAAGAACAGCGAAATTATCTCCTCGACGAAAACCGTGTCGGGGTGGACCTCAGTCTCGGTCAGCATGAACGCCTCCGAATTCTTCCCGGCGAGACACAAACGTTCGCAACGCCTCCATCCCACGCAAGATTCAGACTCAAAAGATATTCTTCGTCATCGCCACACCACTTGACGAGCAACCGGACAAGCTCGTCTCTGGCGGCAAAGAGCGCCGCCACCGTTTTGGCTCGTTCTTCTGGGTCCGGCTCAGTTGGCACGAGCCAGCCTCCTTCCAGCCAGCCCGAAAGATTTTCGTTGTGCTGGGCGATACGTTCCCTGGCGTCCTGCTGGGCTTCGGCGGTGAGGTGTTTGCGGACGCTCATAGCATCACACTGACCTTGTTTTTGCCCCGCCCGGCTTCCAGAAATAAACAACTCTCACGGCCCCGCAGCTTGGGTTTGATGCCACGTTCGAGCGTTTCCTTGACCTTCTCCAAAGTCTCGGCGTCACGCCAACGCAAGGCACGCTCGACAGCCTTTGGAATCTGGTCGCGTATCGGTTCTTCGACCAACTCGGCGATTTCGGCAGCGAGCTTGTTCTTGAGGCGCTTAATTCCTTCGTCCGGTGCATCGGCAACTCGGACGGCTCCCCATGCCTCATAGCCCATCCAGACGAGCATCGGCACGCGGGCGTCCGCCTTCATGCGTTCCAACAGCTTGTGATAAAACTCCCGTACCTGCTTCACGGGCGCCGTCAGAAGCGGACCCAGGAGCTTGTCTGCCTTGGCGTCGTGGGCATCGTAGGTATCCTTGTCGTGCGCCAAGCACATGCCGACAATCGCCTCGATCCAATCATCGACCAGCTTTTCGACGTCCACGATTCGCCTCGCTTTCTTTCGCCCGCACATGCCGAAGTGCATTCCATACCGCAGAATCACGCCCAGGTCCGCCATGCGACGAACCGGGCTTTTCCGAACGCTCCACGCGAATCGTCCAGCATCAAGACTCGCAATGACAGCCGATCGAACGCCTATCTTTGGCGGCTTCTTTTCTTCGTCGTAGCCTGTTTCGTCAACGCTCATCTTTGCTCTCTTGGATGAACTTCAACACAAGCCGAAACACTTGCTCCGGCTCGTAGCCTTCGCGGCGACAAATCTTGATGGCACCGTAAAACCCAAGGATTGCCCCGCCTACATCTTTGGGACGTTCCGGTTCTGGCGATGGATTCGCCATCCGCCGCTTTCGTTCCTCTTCACGCCGTTCAAGGTAGTTCATTCGCCAGCACACTTTTCGCACATGCCGATTTCATCTTCGGCATCCGTCCGCAGAGCAATTCCGCAGACGTTGCAGTTGGTGAAAATGCGGCGTTGTTTTTCCTCGACCAACTCGCCCCGCAGAATCTTGACATCGGCCGGCGCCTCGATGCCCAGCCAGACACGGGAACCGTTCAACTTTGTTATCAGAACCCGCACGTTCCCAATCACGATTTCCTCGTCAACCTTCCGTGAAATGCAAAGCACGTTCAACTCCTTTTGGTTTGCAGCCGTTTCACCAGTTCGTGAAGTTCATCCAGTTCCCGCTGCGGAGCCACGGCTACGGCTCGCAGCGAACGTGGGTCTTCGACACTCAAGGCGATGTACGATGCCGCCTCGAATGCCGTAGCGAACGCATCGAGCAGCATCGGAGGCTCGTCCGCCGTGAAGACCAGCCAGGCGATGGGTTCGCTGCGTTTCGGGGTCATGGATTGATTTTTGTCGCGATCGAATCTGCTTTTCCAGCCCACTCGATTGCCGTGTTCTTCAGTTCCGAGGCATCATCAGCAAGTCTGAGCAAGCCTTCTATTGCAACGGTTGCCGCAGATCGAAACGCTTCGGCTCGTTCCTTCGCCGTGTCCAACTCGGGTGCGACTTCCGCTGGTTGCCCACGTAGTCAAGTAGTAGCTGTAGGCGCTTCCAAGAGTCCGCAACGCCTCCCGCCGCTGCTCGTCGTGCCAGAGGATGATCCACCGCTCGCCGTTGCGAGAGTGCAGCACGCAGTTCGTGAATGGCTCGACTCGGTTTATCATTCTCCTTCGTCGTACTCGATTTGTTGCATTGTCAAATTTCCTCTTTGTTGAAATGGGCTTCCGTAGAAAACGCCGGAACGGTGAACCCGGCTGCGTTCTTGTGTCCGCCGCCTCCGTGAGCTTTTGAGATTACCGATACGTCGATACCTTCTGGCATGTCGAGTCCAGGTCCAGTTGAGCGGAGCGAGTAAACCCGGTCCTGTTTTTCCGTCTCGAACCAGCAGACCCCAAATGGACGATTCTTCGCCAATTCGCCAGCAATCTCGGAAACAAGCGTTGTCGCGTTCACCATCAGGACTCTGTACCCGTCTATCTCCACTTCGTAGGCGCGCTTAATATGATCCTGAACAGTCTTTGACTCTGCTCTGAGGATCGCTGTTCCGGCGGTCGCACAATAGTCTCGGAAGTCAGTAGACGAAGCCAGTTCGTCCCACACAGAGAAATCAAACTCCTCAACTCGCAGGCCGGCATTTATTTGCCGAGACTGCGGCAACTTCCACCGCCAGAGGTCTCGATCTTCCGTATAGTCAACGAGCCACGGCGATTTCTCCGTGGGGTGAAAGAATTCCCACGTCAAGCGACCACCAGATTTAACCACATCAAAAATGCAGAAGTCTAGGCCAGTCAGCGCTTCGGCGGCTGTCTTATGATGGTCAATGACAACTAGGCTTTCCGCCTTCGATTTCATTTCGAGTAAAATCGCCCTCGGAAACGAAAAGTCAAGAATAAGCACATCGCGTCCGGTAACATCGGGCGGCTCGTCTCCATACTGCATCGCGACAAACTCCGCGTCAGGATTGGCGCCGTGACAAATCCATGCAGAACAGAAACCATCGGCACATGAAGCATGAAACAAAACGAGTCGTGGCATCGTTAATTCTCCGTGTCGTTGACCTTTGGCACCGGAACTTCTCCGACGCCGTTTTTCAAATCCTCGATCATCGCCTCTTCCGTCTCACCTCCGAAAATAAGAACAGTGGCGTCGTTCAAGTCGGCACGCAGGTCGCTCGTCCCAAGCAGCACCTTCAGGTCGATGAAAATCGGCTTACCCTCAAGTAGCTTGCGGCAGTTGCCACGTGACAAACCAAGGCCAAGCATCGGTCGTCCGTCTTTGACTCCAAGAAACTTAATCACGTAGATTCCTTTCGCAGTTCGTGAATGAGGCGAGGCGATTCATTCGACTGTCGCCATGTTGGGAAACTGCCGCACTCGCAAGTCTTCGGGCCATTCTGTCGGGTCGCCGCCCTTGCTATCCTTGAGAAGCAACTTTCGGTGAACGCCAAAGCCCTCTTCGGCGTTGGAGCCAAACTGCTTCACGAAACATGGACGCTCAAAGTCGGCACACTGGCGAACGATGTCACGAATCCAAGTCTGCCGGCACGGGCGAGCGCGTGGCCCGCTTTCACCGCCGACGATGACCCAATCCACGTCGTATGAGAAGTCAATCGGTCCCAACAGCGGCTCGGCCGACACGAACAGCACCGGCGTCAGGTCGCGTAGTGCCAGCAGGCGCGGAAGCCAAATCTCGGCAGTCTTTCGATCGGAGATCGACGTGCCGATCCAGACGTTCGGCCGAAAGGTCCGCACGTCGTCGTGACGCTGGCCGTCCGCATTTTCAACGAGCACGTACGGCAGCCACATCCGCCGCACGTTTTCTGGCCTTTTAGTCAAAACCAACCAATCGAGCCAGGGCGTGGCGTCCATCAATGCGTACACTCCACAGCGGAGGTCGTCCATTGTCGCAGGTCGACTCCCTCGGCTCACGACTTTTGTTGCAGGGCCAAAAAAAGGTTTACCGTCAAACGCGGTTCCCTCGTACAGCAGTCTTGCGCCGTGGTGATCGAGTATCGGTCCCTGCCAATCCTCGAACACGTCCGCCATCGACGCACAGAACACGCGCCGACGCTCGCCGGCTTTCTCCGCCGCGCGGTTCCACTTGAGTGGCTGACGCCAATAGTCATCGCTCGTCTTGACCCGCGTGCCATCGGCGCCCCACTTCGCTTTGCCGGTGCGTTTGCTGAACGATTCGGCGTAGCAGTTTGTGCAGCCCGCGTGCACCTTCAGGCAGCCGATCCACGGGTTGAACGTGTGGTGACACCACTCAATTGAGGTCTGGGCTGCCATTGCTTTGCTCCGTCACGGGTTCGATCACAATCACCACGCACGCGGGTTCGCCCCAGCGCTTTTCCAAAATCTCTTCGACGATCTGTGCGTCGTCCTGCCAGACAACGCCCGTCAGCGAGTCCTCAACGCCGCGGGCCAGCTTGAGCAGATCGGGCCTTGCCGTCGGCCATCCTGGCGCGCTCGACTTCACGATAGCCGCATTCTTGCCACTGCCGAAGTGTCCCTTGGGCCGAACACGGACGAACGTTAGCCGCAGGCGAATCGGCCCCGTCAGAAGTTCGCCGCTGTAGTGCCGACGTGCTTCCTGGGCCACGACTTTTTTCCACTCGCCGGCTTTCGGGTTTGCGTCCACCGTGTTGATGATCGGACTCCCGTTTTCGCGGCATAGGAACCCGCCGCCTTTCTTGCGGAGAGGCAGCGAGCGTTTGCTGCCCGCAGGCTGGGCCACGCCGTAGACGACGAAACGGATGGTGGTGTCAGTCAGCAAGCTCATGGCTTCTCCCCAAACACGGCGTCGATGGCGTCGGCAACGGCCTTGCGAGCGGAGCGATTCCTTGGCGATCGCCAGTTGTTCGACGAGCTGCTTGAGGATGTCGAGCGATACGTCAAGAGCAAAGACCTTTGCGACCACGGGCGCAATGCGGCGTTGCTACTGAGAGGGCTTTACAACCGTTGCCAGTCGTCAAACAACGAGAATGGAAACATTTGCATCAGCGGTTCCTTAAGCCACTTCATGTCGCGGTCAATCCAAATCGACTCGTGCTGCCGGTCAAGAAATGCGTGCCATCCGCCCATCAAAGACTGGTCGAAGTAGGAGACTGACAATCGCCAGCAGTGTGGTTCGTTCGTAACTTCTCGCCGCCGTTGCAGGATGAGTTCTTGGCGCTCGCGCCTGCACCGGCGAACGTCACTTAGATGCACCGGAAGAAATCCATCGCCGTAGTCGATGTAACTCACAATACGATCCTGGCTGAGTGTGCTCATGGCGTTCTGTGTCGTGGACGTGGCATGTCGATCGGAATTCCCGCCTCATGCTTGTCGCATCCGCCGTTCACCATTTGGTTGTAACTGTGCGACTCGCGGTTTAGGCAGAGAGCTTTTACGGCTTCGCACCCAATGCTCGCGGCGATTCTTTCAGACCAAAACTTGCAACCGTCGCAAGTGCCATGCCCGATTGCCTGCGTCACCGATTTCCACGATGGATCAAACATATTTCTCGATTTCCTATGCGCATTCATCCTCGAAATTACACTTTGCCAATCTCTGCTCGCCGCAGCACGGACATTCGATAACGTCGGTCGCATCATCGCAGGCAACCGTTCGCCAGCCATATACGTGGCCGCAAATCTCTGGCGCCCACTTGAACCCAGAAAGCGTCGTTGACGTGACGGCACGTTCGCCACGCCGAACGGCGGCGATGGCTTCAGAATCGTTCATTCGTCGCTCGCCTCCTTCTCAAGTTGAATCCGCCGGCTCAAGAGATACCGGCGAAGCTGACCACGCCATTCGTCGTCGTCGATCCATTCCAAGTATCCGAGGTCCGTTTCGTCGACCCGCCGACCCTCGAACTTTCCGAACGGCATCGACGTGGCGCCGAACCTCCGTGAATCGTCGTCGCTCATCGGCGTCATCGACTCTGGGAGCTGCACGGGCTTCGCCAGCATCCCAGGAAAAATCTCAACGAGCGTTGAGAAGAACCGCTCAACGGCTGCCGAACTGTACTCGCGTTTCAGCCGGTCGATTTCGTCGACGCACAGGTCGGCAATCGTTTCCGCCGCCTTGCGAGCCGCGATGTTCTGGGCAAGGGTGATGTCGATGCCGGTGCTCATTCGTCGTCTGGTCCTTTCAGCTTGGGTCTACCACGCGTTCGGGTCAAACTCGGTTGCTTTCGTCGCCGCCGCGCGCAGCTCGTCGATGTGCCCAGTGACGTGCTCCCACCATTCACTGCGGTTCTCCGGCACAAGCAGGTCGTCGGTCGAAATCGTGTCCGTGCGCTCGCGCAGACTATCGCCGGCCCGGCACTCGCAGGCCCGAGCGCACGTGTAATACGGCACCGTTCCTTCCGGATTGTTCTTCTCGTGGTAGAGCTTGCCACGACCAGCCGCGCGCAGCGACTTCGGATGCACGCAAAGGATCGCTCCAACGTCGAAGCACTTCGGACAGGCGTACGTTTCCTCGCCGTCGATCATCCGCTTCAGTCGGCTCGTGTTCTTGACCCGATGCCGGTCGCCGCTGAAACCCATCGCCACGCGCCGCACGTCGCGCGGGTGGTGGTCGTAGCCGGTCCGCTCCGAGAAATGCTCGTCGCCGGAAGCCAGCAGGTCCGTCGCCTTCGTTGCATCACCGAGCTCCGTGAACTTCAAAGTTCGCTCCCATGACGCCAGAATGTCTGCCTGGGTCGGCTCGGTCTCCGAACGAGCCGTTTGCGGAAAGCGAGCCAGCCAGCCAGTGATTCCGGTAAACGCCGTAGCGTGATACCTGAGCCAGGTCTTGAAATCGGCGTGATTCATGTTTCGGCTCCGAAGGGGTTGAACGCCGGACGAAGCGAAGCCTCGACGTGACTGTGCTTGGACCAGTCATACTTACCTTCGATAATCCGGCTAACGCTGTCAGGTTTCAAAAACCAGTCGATGTCCGGCTTCCATCCGTTCGGGTCGCTCGTAATCAATTTCAGCGGGAACTTATCCAGAGCCGATCGCCATGATTCGAGCCAGGACTTTTCCTTGAGCCTGGCGTTGAAAGCCGTCAGCCGTTTGCCTTCGAGGCGATTGGCCTTCACGTTGCCATCGGCTCGGTTCCAGGTTTCGAGGAATTCTTCCGGCGAGCACATGTCGTGCGTTTCTGACTCGCACCCCGCGACAGCGGAGTCTGTGGCTTGGCTAGGCAGGGCATGGCTAGGCTTAGGCAGGGCATGGCTAGGCTTAGGCAGGGCATGGCTAGGCAGTGCGTTTTTTGTGTGCTTTAAAGCGTTTTCTGTGTGCTTCTGTGTGCTTTTATGCGTTTTAAAGCGTTTCTTGTGTGCTTGTTCATCAAACGCCGTAAGTATTTTCTGGCGTTCATCTTTGGTGAATCTCGATAGCGATGGAATTGCACCGCTTGCGAACCTCAGCGTCGAACGGGCAAGCATCATGTGAACGGCGTCGTCGCAGTGCTCGTGCCAGTCGTGAACGACAAAACGGCACGTTGCGCACTCGTCGAGCAGCTTGCAATCGACAAGTGCGCGCATCAGACGCTCAGAATCCTCGATCGGCCAGTCAACGAATCGAGCAATTCTCACGTCAGGCCATTTCCCGATGTCTCCCTGGGGAGCGTGCTGGGCAGTGAAATGCCATAGCATTTCCATGATTCCCACGGCCCCGTAAAGACGAATGCCCAGTGAGTCCGCGAGCATCCCGAACTTGGGGTGGTTTGTGCCGGTTCGCTTCACGCTTCCGCCTCCATTGAGGTCGGCGAAATCCGCTCGCCGTGGTACGCTGCATGGCAGCGGTGACACAGCGGCAGGAAATTCGTTACGGCGTCGATTCGCCTTGCTCCGCCGAGAATATGGTGGATCGCGTGCGGCGGCCATGCATTCAGCTTCGGAGCCCAGCAAGCGGCGCAAAGATGCTGGCCGGCAGACCACTTCGCACGAAGGGCCCGGTCGTCATCTCTGCGCCGCTTGCGTTTGATGGGGGTGCGTTTCATGGAAGATCAAAATGGAATTGAATCATCTTCCTGACCGGCGGCAGCCTCCTGCATCTCGCGCTGCCAAGACACTTCAGCCGCAGCAACTTGCTCGGCCTTGTGTGCCGTCTCGGCCGGCGGCGCCGCTCGCTTTGGCTTGGCCAACTCCTTGAGCTTTTTCCCGAACAAGTTGTCGAGCGTCTTGATGGCCTTCTCGTCCATCTTCTCGATCGTGAGCTGCCCGCCGCCGCGGCTGAGGCCCCACTTCTCTTTGGGCTTACCCTCGTATTCCTCATGCTCGCAATAGAATTCGCACTCCTTGCCGCTCAGGTCGACGAACCCTTGCTGGTCCGGATCGAGATACCGCCAGCTCGCATGGGGCAACTCGATGCCGAGCCGCTGCAAATCTTCGATGAGATAGTCCACGGTCTTTTCCGTGATGTATCGAAAGACCGTTCGCTCGTAGCCCTGGCAGGGGATGAGATTGCCGTCCGGGTCGGCCAAGTCGACCTGGCCGAGAATCTGGAAGTGAATGCAGAACTGCGGAGTTTTCTTTTCCTTGCTCTGACCCAATGACTGGCGGACGATCCGGCCCCAATACCGGCCGGAATTGTAGTAAGCACTCATGCTGTGGCTCCTGTGTTCGAGGCGGATTTTTTGCGGCCGGCCTTCACGGCAGCCTTTAGGTTCGACCATGCTTCGACCCCGCTGGCGCCCATCGGAATCTCTTCCGGCAGAGCGTGGCGGTTCTTGGCGTCGTAGGAGGCCGAGTATTCGGTGTACATCGTGCGGACGTTCCCGCCGTATGCTTTCGCCTTCTTCTTCGTGTCTTCGCCTTTCGAGAAGGCGACTTCGTAGTTGGCGAAGATCACCATATCGGCCCATTTGTGCGTCAGCGACCAAGTTTTGTGATGGCAATCCACGTTGTAGCGGTCGTAATCGGGCCCCTCAGGGTTTTTGAACGGCGATACCCTGGAGTGGCCCAGCAGCATGATCGACATGCTCCTCTCGTCTCTCAGCCGGTCCATTGCATTGATGAACAGCCGCCACTCGGAGAGCGAAACGTCGTAGCCCTGTTGATAGTTGACGAAGCCGGTCTTGCCCCACTCGCCGTTGAATTCTCGACGGCAGACCTCTTCGTGGCACAGCCGCTCGAATCCGCCCATGGCGTCGATAGCGAGCGACTTGTAGGAATGCTCACCACGCAGCGCTTCGAGCATCGCCATAGCGTCCAGCCACGTTTCGGCCGGCGGCAGGATCGACACATCGGGAGATACCAAACCCGCTTCACGGAGCTGGAAGATTCCACGCTCCTGATGATCGGTCAGAAACACAACATCCGGCATGGCAGCGGCCAGCGACGACTTGCCTATACCGGGCGGCCCGTACACGATGGCCGCCGACGGGCGTGGCTTGTTAGGCCGACCAATTTCTCCCAGCCAGTCACGGCTGGGCTGCTGACTCGGCGATCTCGTCGACCGCGGAGTCGTTGCACCGATTGACATAAGGATTCTCCTGCGGGGAAACCAAAAGATGCTCCCACCAAGCCCGCATTCCTGAATGGAAGCACGTTCCAAAAAACAGACTCTCTTTTTCCTCTTCGCGTACCCGTTCGATGCCCAACTGATACTGATAGAACTCTTTGCGGCGGCAGGTCTGAAAGCAGCGGATGCGGCTGTTGGTCAGAACGTCACGCCCTTCGCCCACGGCGCTATCAAGCTCACGGTGAACTTCCGCCTTCCGTTGCCAGCGTTCGCTATCCGGCGTGTCGTGACCGGAGCAAATTCCCAGGAACGAACATGGCGAACCGTAGAGCAAGCAAGCCCCGGAGTTGCGTGGCGGCAGGCGCTGTGTCTCTTTCGCCCGCTGTGCCGCCGCGATCATTTCCTGGCTGTGTTCCCAGACCTCGGCAGCGTACTCGATGATTTCGCCGTCGAGCCGCGGCACCATCCGCCGTTGGAAATAGCGCTCGGGTCGCTCAACCGTGCAGTCGTGGGCCAGTCTGCCCTCGTACATGGCGAGTGATTCGGTGTCACCACCGGCGGCAATCTCCTGCCGCTCGTCGTCGCTTACCTCCCGTTCAAACCACTTGCCGGTCGCTACAACGTGCCCGCGCTCAGCCTTGGTCATCTTCCGCGGCCGGATGTCCGGCTTGCGGATCACGTCCCAGAGCGCGTTGTCGGCCTTGCAACCATCCATCCACGCGAGCAGCATGTATTGGTTGACTTGGCCCTCGACCGCCAACTGCTGCCAGTAGGTTGCGTTCGGGTCGGCGATGTCTTCGGAGGTCGTCTTGTGATCGACGATCACGGTGCGGCCCGCGTAGTGCGCAATCACGTCCAGCTTGCCCGCCAAAGTGAATGTCCGGCTCGATCGCCAAGTGGCCGGATTGGTGAGGTTTTTGTGAATCACGACCTCGACCGCCAGCGATTCGTAGCCCGCATCCTTCCACCGTGCGTGGTAGCCGTGCATCAGACCACGGCACTTGGCGGCGACGAGTCGGCTGTCTGACGATTTCGCCGCGGCCTTGTCGATGGCGGCGAGAGCGGCAGTGAGTTGAACCTCAGGGTTCATGCGTCCGCCTCCCCGCGAGCCTTGCCGATGGCGGCTTTCAGCAGCAGGCATATTTCGTCGGCGTCCGCATTGCCGACGTTGGCCAAGTAATTAAGGAATGGCTTTGAAGCCTCGCACGCCGCCAGCAAATCTGGTGCGGCGGCGATGAGGCGAGCGTTGGAATGCTCAAAGTCGTCGTAAGAGACCGTTGCGATTTGATGACATTCGCCAATAACGGCCGATTCGTGGCTTCCCTCGTAAGGCTCGTGCCGCCACGGTCCATGCGTGTGTTTTGTGGTCATCAGTTCGCTCCCATCCAATCCGCCCACCACGCCGCCGCTGCCAACGCCACGAGCATGGCGAGAGCGGCGATGTGGCGGAGGGATTTCACTCGGGTTCCTCTCCGAGCGTCCTTCTACGTTCGGCATTTTGCTCCTTCGCCGCCTCGACGTCAGCGCATGGTATTCCGTGGTCATCCAAAGCGTGTTGCTTGATAGTGAGTTTGCCTTCTTGCATGGCGCTTCCGGTGCTATTGGCTTTGGTGCAACGGCATCCGCAGGCGTCGCAGGTCGTAATGACTTCGGCAGGAATATGATGGATGCTCATTCGGCAATCTCCCAAGTCCGCAGCACTTCCGTCGCGTCGCGCTCGCCGACCGTGCAGGCCAAGTCGCGCACAAGCTCTCCCGTTTCGCGCAAGCCGATCTTGGCAACCACGTCGGCCAGGTCCAGGTTGACAAGCTCGGTCAACCCGAAGTGCCCCTCAAAAGCTTCCGCTGTCCGCTGGTTGACCGTATCGCGCCGGTCACATGACGTGCATCGCTTGCCGAAGCGGCGCGCTAGCGTCTCGTACAACACGCGTGCCTCGAACTCGGTTAACGAGATGCCGTAGTGACCGAGGCTGGTCTTGACTTGGAATAGTTTTCCGTCGAAAGACTCTTTGACGGTCAAATGACACTGCGGGTAAAGGTCGCTCGACTGCGATGGAGCACGATTGATGTCAACGAGCGTGTTCACAGGATTCTCCTTTGTGGTCGCCGGCGAACGCACCGCGCACGTTCGCCAGCCATTCGTCTATCCACTGAAATGCCAGCGCGGAGAACTGGCTCTTGTCCGGCGTGTCGCCCGTTTTGATGCCCAGGAAAAATCGCTCTGCTGGGCGGCTGCTATCTGGGGCGAGTCCGGGAATTTCGTCGTATTCGCAGTGGCGCACATTGGCGAGCGTGCCAACAAGACATGCGCACTCGCCTTCGTAAGTTGACCCGTTCACGCGGCCTTCGATGAGCGCTGTGCGCAAGCCTTCAACTTCACGTGGACTGCACGACAGCACGGCCCACAGGTCGTCACGAATAGACGTGAGGTTGGCGCCGCTGAGGTCGGCGTCGCTGAGGTTGGCGCCGCGGAGGTTGGCGCCGCGGAGGT
>Ga0070733_10002236_pt1 | contig 13984 bp, 15 predicted proteins | sample Coa_R1_9_FD_66450 | JGI IMG/M metagenome (GOLD analysis project Ga0070733, IMG submission 66450) | Surface soil microbial communities from Centralia Pennsylvania, which are recovering from an underground coalmine fire - Coalmine... | ecosystem: Environmental > Terrestrial > Soil > Unclassified ... | reverse complement strand
GGAAATTTACTAAGCTGCCGGTTGCCGTAGGCTTCGGCATCTCCACGGCAGCGCAGTTCGCGGCGGTGGGGGAGTTTGCCGACGCCGCCGTCGTAGGGAGCGCGATCGTGCAGATCATCGAGAGCAATCGGGGCAGGGAGCCACAGACTGTGGGAGAATTCGTAAAAGAACTTTCAGCCGTCAGCTCTCAGCTTTCAGCTTAGGAAATTAGAGCTGAAAACTGAAAGCTGAGGGCTGCAATGGAACTATCTGAATTGCGCAAGCAAATCGATGACCTTGACCGCAGGCTGGTGGAGCTTTTAAGCCAGCGGGCACAGGCGGCGCACGAGATCGGCAAGTTGAAACGCATAGCGGGAATGCCGATCTACGAGCCGGACCGCGAGCAGATCGTGTTCGAAAACGTGCGCCGCCTCAACCCCGGGCCGTTGCGCGATCACGAATTATTCAGCATTTACCAACGCATTATGGACATCATGCGCCAGATACAGCAGGAAGAAATTGGCGGCAAGATCGGCTGATGACGATTCGCCAAGTCAGTATCGTGGGCGTCGGCCTGATCGGCGGGTCTTTTTCCCTGGCGCTCCGGAGGCAGGGGTTCACTGGCCGCATCGTCGGCTGTGATCGGCCAGCCGTACTCGACCGGGCACTCATTCGAGGCGCCATCGACGAAGGCTTCTCGCATCCCTTTGAGGCCACACGCGGCAGCCAGGTGGTGGTGCTGGCCACACCGGTGCTGGGAATCATAGACTTCATTCATCGGCTTGGGCCTGCCCTTCCGCAAAAAACGCTGTTGACCGATGTTGGCAGCACCAAGAGCCAGGTGTTACAGGAAGCCAAAGCTGTCTTCGGCAAGAACACCGGCGTCCGTTTTCTGGCGGGGCATCCCATGGCTGGGAAAGAACAGTCTGGGATTGAGTTCGCGGATGCTGACCTGTTCCAACAAGCGCCCTGGTTTGTGACTCCGGTGCGAGGTCAGAAAATCTATGAAGGCGTGAGCGGAGAATTTCTGGATTGGGTCGACCGAATCGGTGCCCGCATCGCCAGCCTGGACGCCGATGAGCATGACCGGCTGTGCGCCTGGATCAGTCATCTGCCGCAGATGATTGCGACCGCGCTGGCGGCAACTCTGGTGGATGAATACGGCCAGGAAGCGCCACTTCTCGACGCTGGTGGCCGGTCTTTGCGTGAGATGACTCGCACTGCGAGCAGTCCATACTCGGTGTGGCGTGACATCGCCCTCACCAACAAGAAACACCTGCAGGACGCGATGGCAAAGCTGGAGCAACGGTTGGCCCATATTCGTGAAAATCTCGACACGCGAGAGCTGGCGATGGAGTTCGAGCGGGCGCGAGAGTTGCGGAAACCCAGGAAGAGTTGAGGTTCGTCAGTCCCTGCACCGGCGCTTTTCGTTTAGAATCTTTCTCAAGTGCACAAGGTCGTTCCCAATGCCGATGAAGCCGTTCGCGACGTGTTTGACGGCGCTGTCATCATGGTGGGCGGATTCGGCCTCTGCGGCATTCCAGAGAACCTGATTCGAGCGCTGGTGCGCAAGGGCGTAACCAACCTCACTACCATCAGCAATAATGTCGGTGTCGACGGCCTGGGCATGGGACTGCTGCTTTCCGCGGGGCAGATTCGCAAACATATCGGCACCTATGTCGGCGAGAACAAAATGCTCGAGCAGATGGTCCTGCAGGGCAAGATCGAATTGGATCTCGTGCCTCAGGGGACGTTCTCCGAGCGCATTCGCGCCGGCGGAGCTGGCATTCCGGCGTTCTTCACTCCTACGGGCGTGGGCACGATCGTCGGTGAGAACAAGGAGACGCGCGAATTCGACGGTCGCCTCTACTTGATGGAGCGGGCTCTGAAAGCCGATTTCGCCTTGGTCAGAGCTTGGAAGGGCGACCGGTGGGGCAATCTTGTCTACCGCAAGACCGCGCGGAATTTTAATCCTATGATGGCGACCGCGGCCAGGGTGACGATTGCGGAAGTGGAGCACTTGGTGGAACCCGGCGAACTCGAACCTGATCTCGTGCATACGCCGAGTGTCTACGTGAACCGCATCTTCAAAGGAGAATTGTTCGAGAGGCGGATTGAGAAAAGAACGGTGAAACCCGCCGTTGGCCGTTAGTCCCTTTGCTTCGCTCAGGGCAGGCTGAAAACGGTGGTTGGCTTTTTCAAGTGCCGCGATTTTGAACGAACGACGAACGGCCAACGACCAACGACGTACTTATGAACAAGCCAGGCAAAGACATTGAAAAGCGGGAGCGCATCGTCAAGCGCATTGCCCGCGAACTGTGTGATGGATTCTATGTGAACCTCGGCATTGGCATGCCCACGCTGGTAGCGAATCACGTGCCTCCGGGGATGGACGTCATCCTGCAAAGCGAGAATGGCATGCTCGGCATCGGGCCGTATCCGCTCGAAGGGCAGGAAGACGCCGACCTGATCAATGCCGGCAAAGAAACAGTGAGCGAGCTGCCCGGCACCGCTTATTTTTCCAGCGCCGATTCTTTCGCGATGATTCGCGGCGGCCACATCGACCTCAGCGTCCTTGGCGCCATGGAAGTCGACGAGAAAGGCAACCTCGCCAACTGGATGATCCCGGGGAAAATGGTAAAGGGGATGGGCGGCGCCATGGATCTCGTTGCCGGAGCGCGCCGTGTGATCATCGCCATGGAACACACCACCCGCGAGGGCGAGCCCAAGATTCTAAGAAAATGCACGCTGCCGCTGACGGGAGTCGCTGTGGTGAATACCATTGTGACCGACATGGCCGTCATCCAGGTGACGCCAAAAGGTCTGCTGCTCGAAGAAACCGCGCCCGGCCTAACGGCAGAAGATGTTCAGGAAGCAACTGACGCCCGGCTGATTGTCAGTCCCGCTTTGAAAGTGATGGAAGGCTGATCATAACCGGATTTTACCTCCGTGATCCTCTGTGTCCTCTGTGGTTTCAAGCTTTTCTGAGCAGCTACTCAATCCCGCCCGCGCTTTTCACCCTCGCTGCCTCGAACTCATCGCCCTTCAGCCAGCCGACTTCTTTCAATTGATTCGCCGCCACCCACCCCAGCGCGAAGCCGAAGCGCGCCATCACCGCATCGCCGATGAAATCCATGTCAGGACTGTATTCGTCACTCGGCTGATGATAGTGTTTCGCGGTGTATTCATCCGCTTGAGCCTGACCCCAGGCGGCGTCGTGGCCCTTGTATTTCACCCCTTCGTTGATCGAGAAAGCTGGAATCCCCACCCTTGCCAGGCTGAAATGGTCGGAGCGGTAATAGTGTCCTGCTTCAGGCCGTGAATCCGGCCGAATCGCCAGCCGGAAGGTCTTCGCCATGACGGTGATGATTGGGTAAAACGTGGTGCGTTCCGCACCCGGAACCTCCACTTCCTCGGGCGAGCCGAGAGGCGGCACATCGTCATAATTCATGTCGAGGCTGATTTTGCTCGCGGGAATGGGTGGATGTTTGCCGAGATATTCCGAGCCTAGCAACCCCTGCTCTTCCGCCGTCACAGAGGCAAACAGGATCGACCGGGCGGGCCGCTGCAGCGCCTCGGCATAAGCCCGTGAAACCTCCAACAAAATTCCACAACCGGTGGCGTTGTCCTTTGCTCCATTGTAAATATTGTCACCCGGCATATCGGGCCTGATGCCCAAGTGATCGTAATGCGCGGTGTACATGACGGTCTCGGTTTTTAGTTTGCGATCACTTCCCGGCAACATGGCAAGCACGTTGTTCGACTCAAAAGGACGCACTCTGCTGACCATGTGCGCTTTCAACCTCACTGGCATCGCCACCGGGTGGAAGTCTCGCGAGCGCGCATCAATCAGCATCTGTGGCAGATCCATGCTTGCGCTGTTAGCCAAAACCTTCGCCTCATCGAAATTAATCCAGGAGGCAACATTCAGCACGGGCGCCCCTTCCAGCTTCAGAAACGACTTCTCACCCGAATTCGAGTTGCGCACCACCTCCCAGGGATAACTCGCCATCTCGGTCTGGTGAATGAGGATCGCACCCACTGCGCCTTTCCGGGCAGCCTCCTCGTACTTGTAGGTCCAGCGTCCGTAGTAGGTCAGCGCTTTGCCCTTGAAGAATTTCAGGTCGTCGGAGGGAGGCTCGTTTACCAGCATGAGCAGCACTTTCCCACGCACGTCCACGCCCTTGTAGTCGTCCCAGTTGTATTCGGGGGCTTCGATGCCGTATCCGACGTAAACGATTTGTGCATCGACCTCCGACTGCGGCTGCTGCGTTTGGTCGTAGGCAACGTACTGGTCGAGCGGCTTCAGGTTGATTGCAGCATGATTGGCGGGGATAAACGTAAATGTGGTTTGAGGATCCGGTGTAATGCCCACCATCGGTACTTTCTGCATGTAAGTACCGTTGTCGCCGGCAGGCTTCAGTCCTTCGAGCGCGAACTGGGTCGCAATGTATTCCGCCGCAATATCGCCGCCACGTGCTCCGGTGCCGCGACCTTCGAGGAGATCATGCGATAAGTAGCGCACGTGGGCTCGGATGCGCTCAGGGTTGATCCTTTGCATGGCGGCGATCGCAGTGCCCGGCAATCGTGCCGACACGCTTGACGAAGACGAGGCTGATGATTTGTGCGCGGCCTGTGCGGCAGAGAGGCCAGAAACTCCAAAGAGTACAAGAAGCACAAATACGCCATTGCGCATTCGCGGAAGCTCCTGAGTCAGATTCATGGCTGTACCGGAATCCGTAACGTAAAGACGGCAAACTCCATGTCGCTTTGACCCGCGACCGCGGGTCAGTTCTTGGACCCTCAACCAGCCCGAAACTCGGGCACATTTTCGCCCGGACGGAACATACTGCGCGGCTTCTCCCCGGATGTTTCGCCGGCTTTCTGGTTGATCTCCTCAATCTCTTTACGAATCCAGCCCACGCTGGATATCTCAATCTCTCCGTCTGGCGCGATCCAGAAAAGTGACGGAACATTGGTTAAGCCGTAGGCATTCGAGGCCGGGTAGGAGTTGGTATCGTCCAGCAACACAGGGAAGCTTATGCCGTATTCCTTGATGAATGCTGCCGTGTCTTTTTTTTCGTTCTGCGAGATACCGATGATTGTCACGTTCCGGTTGCCATAGGCCCTGTAAATGCGTTCGATGAACGGAAATGCGAACTGACACACTGGGCAGGAGATCTTGAAAAATGCCGCCAGCACCGGCCCGCGGACCAACGCGTCTTTCAGCGAGAATTGTCTTCCGTCCATGGTGGGTAGGGTGAAGTCCGGCGCCGAAGTGCCCACCGTTAGTGCAGCCATGGTCTTTCCTCCGAAAATGTTTCCAAACCAGTTCTTCATTGTGCAGCCATGAGAACCACTTATTCTAGATGACTTTAGTAGTACGAAGGATTTTTCGGGCCAACCCGGTCAGGGGCAACGTGCAAAGGCGGGAATCTGCTATCCAGCGTCCACCGGTTCGGTCCGGTGTGGCGCCCCGCACCACCTTGACCGAGTAATCGGTTACTGTGATCGAATGCCGCAAAGTGAGCCAAGGCTGGGCACCATTGTCTTCGCCAGTAATCTCGGGTAACTCCCACATGCCAGGCATGACAGACGCGTTGGCCGGACGCTTCATCAGGAATACGGCTCCCTTACGGTGTTCGAGCGCATATTTGATTTCCCGTTTCTTCTGGCGAATTCCCGGGGCTCGAGCAGGCAACTCTCCGTGGGTGGGGCACATTTGGAAAACTGGGCACAAAGAGCATTTTGGTTGTTTGGGCAGACACACGGTCGCACCCAGTTCCATCATGGCCTGATTGAAATCGCCCGGCCTGCCGGGACTTAGCGTCTCTTGCGCGGCCCGCCACAAGTCTTCGCCCGTGATCCGCGCTCCCGCAAGCCGCTGCATGACCCGCTCAACGTTTCCGTCCACTACCGCAACCGGCTCATCGAATGCAATGCTGGCGATTGCCGCTGCGGTGTAGCGGCCGATTCCGGGAAGCTGGCGTAACTGGGAGGCGGTCGAGGGAAAACTGCCAGAGTCTTGAACGATTTGCTTTGCTGCTGCGTGTAGCATGCGCGCTCGACGGTAATAGCCGAGTCCGCTCCACGCGGCCAGTACGGAGGCTTCTCGAGCTTTGGCCAACTTCTCCAGACTGGGGAATCGCCGCAGGAATCTTTCGTAGTGATCGACCACCGCAGCCACCCGGGTTTGTTGCAGCATGATTTCCGACAACCAGACGCGATACGGATCACGATCCAGCCGCCAGGGAAGGTCACGCTGGTGCTCGTCGAACCATTTCAACAAACGCCGGCGAAAGCGGTTCCGGCTCCAATTTTTCGTCGGCGGCATTGTGTATGCTTATTCTACCCATCACTCGAAGGATGACCCAGCCTCCATGCACCATAAACACTTCTGGCAAGTCTCTCACCTCGATGAACAACGGGCGAAAGCCGGCAAGGCGTATCTGGAATTCCTGCGCGTTCCCGCCATGAGTGCTGGTCTTTATGTTTTGCCAGTTGGCGCCGCCGACCCTCAATCTCCACATAATGAGGACGAGATGTATTACGTCGTGCGCGGCAAGGCGCACATGAGAGTTGGAGCTGAAAGCCAACAGGTGGGCGCAGGCAGCGTCATTTTTGTAGAAGCGCTGGTTGAGCACCGCTTTTATGAGGTCACGGAAGAGTTGGTAGTGTTGGTGTTCTTTGCGCCGGCGGAAACAACTTAGAGGCTCCCCTGAAGACCGATTATGCATTTTGACATCAGCCCTATGGCGAAGGAGGACTGGCCCGCCGTTCGAGACATCTACGCTGAAGGCATTGCGACCGGGAACGCTACCTTCGAGACTGTGGTTCCAGACTGGACAAAGTGGGATACCGGGCATCACCGGGAATGCCGCCTCGTCGCCACAGATGATCGACGAATTCTCGGTTGGGCGGCTACGGCCCCGGTATCGTCTCGTCCGGCTCACGCCGGTGTGGCTGAAGTCTCAATCTACATTGCCGGACCTGCGCGCGGGCTCGGAGTCGGCAAGGCAATCCTGACAGAATTGATCGAAATGTCGGAGCGCTGCGGAATATGGACTCTGCAAGCCGGCATTTTTCCGGAGAATGTCGCCAGCATTCGGTTGCATAAGTCGTGCGGCTTCCGCGAAGTCGGCTTGCGGCAAAGGCTCGGCCAGTTGGCCGGTGTCTGGCGAGATGTGCTTTTGCTGGAACGAAGAAGCGGCAGCGCCGGCATTTGACGCGGACGCTGCCGAATCTGTCTGGAGCGGGACGACTACTTTCCGTAAACCAAAACTACAAAAGTATCGGGCAAGATGGTGCGCCGCGGGTGTGGGTTGTCCGCTGTCGGTGCCGGAGGGGGTCCGAACTTCGCGGTCACCAGGTACACGTTGTGAGTTTTCTCGTCGAGCGCCATGGTTCGTGCTCCCGGCTGGGTTGGCACGTTGTCCACCACGCTGAATTTCATCGGTGAATCCTCGTGGACCACGGTGAGAACGCCCTCGCCGCAGGAGGCGAAGGCCAGCCCAGTTCCGTGATCGAAGGCGTTCGCATCGACGCCGTCGCCTATGGGGGTGGTCGCCACCACTTTGCCGGTATCGGCATTGACCACGGCCATCATCTTGTTGTCGCAGCCGGCAAATAGCCGGCGGTTCTTACGGTCGATGGCCAGGCCGCTCGGCTCTTGACAGGGCGCCAGGGGCCAGCTGGCCTTGATCTCCAGCTTAGCGGGATCGATGGCATCAATCTGACTCTTGTCTTCGATGTTGACGAAGATTCGTCCTTTTTCGTCGCTGGCTGCAAATTCTGGTTTGCCTTCGAGCTTGATGGTTCCGACTACGGTTCCAGCAGCAGCGTCGATGGCAGTGGCGTCATGGCTCCTTCCATTGAAGGCGAAAACACGCTTGGTCGCAGGATCGTAGAGAATTGCGTCCGGGTTGTCTCCGGCCTTGACCTTGGCGATAGCCTTCAGGCTCGTCAAGTCGAAAACCGTGACCGTGCCGTCCCGGCCGTTGCTGATAAAGCCGCGGCCAAGATCTGGCGCGAGCGCGATGCCATGCACGCCCGGTGTATCTGGAATATCGCCGACCGGCTTGCCGGAATCGGCGTCGATGACGATGACGTGTGTGGCGCGCGAGATATAGAGCCGCCGCGCGGAGCTATCCATTGCAAGGTAATCCCAGCCGCCGTCGCCGCCGAGATTATAAGTGTTGATGAGGTGGTAGCCGGGGTCAGCGGCTGCGGCCAGAGTTGCGACGAACGCAATCAAACCCAAACCCGAAAGCCAACGCTTTGTATGCATTTTCTTCTTTTTCCTCTCAAGAATCGACCGAACTAACATTCAACTTTACACTATTCTCCCCAGACGCCGGCTAAGGAAACTGGTACAAGAAACCTGAAAGCGTTAGAGTCAGCTGGGAGCTTCCAACTTCGCTTCAGGGGGCCGAGTGCTCTTCTACATCAAACGATTCTTGAGCCTTGAAATCGCAGTGACCCTGCTGCTCGGCGGCTTTGGTTATTGGGGAATTCGGTACAACCATCTTCCTCTCATTCTGGACATTTCCCCGAGAGAGATCGGACTGGGCGTCGCTGGCTCTCTTTGGCTGGCGGTTTGGACTCTGGTGGTGCAGTTTGGATACTCAGTGATAAAAGGAAAGGCCTACGCGCAGCATCTGACTGCGTCGCTAGCCAGTGTGTACGCAGGCACCGGGGCGGCGCAGATTGTTTTCGGCGGAGTAACTGCGGCTTGCGGCGAGGAGCTCTTTTTCCGCGGTTTCTTGCAGCAGGAGTTCGGCATCGTTGTGGCGTCGCTGCTGTTTATGCTGGCACATTTCGGCGGAAAGGAGATCCGCGTAGTCAGTCTTTGGTCGATATTTCAGGCGCTGTATCTGGGATTATTTTTCGCGTGGTCGAAGAATTTACTGGTTCCGATGATTGCGCACGGCCTCTTTGATATCGGTGGGATGATTTACTTCCGCGAGTTCATGGCCCGCCTCAGGAAGACGGAGTGAACATCCTCATCACCGGAGCATCCGGTAATCTGGGCTCCCAAGTGGCGCGTCATTTGCTACCGGGACGTCACCGTTTGTACCTTGCGTTCCACAAAGCTCCTGTGTCATCCGATTTTGTCAAAGACCCGAACGTATCAGTCCGTCGCCTTGACCTTGCCCGCCCGGAAACATTGCCGCCAGCGTGCGCTGGCATCGACTGCATCGTCCATCTGGCTGGAGTTTTTTTTGCTCCTTTGCCGGGACGATTCTTGCCCAAGACTAATGTCGGCTATGTGAGCGATCTCGTCGCGGCTGCCAAGAGCGCGGGGGTACGCAAATTCATCCTCGTGAGCTTTCCTCATGTCGAGGGCGAAACCACTCCGGACTCCCCAGCCGTCGGCCGCCTGGATGCGAATCCAAGTGTGATCCATTTTCGGACTCGGCTGGAGGCCGAACGGGTCCTTCTCGAAGCCACGAACGATGGCTCCATGACCGGAGTCGTGTTTCGCTCCGGAATCGTCTATGGCAGGGGAATAAAACTGATTCAGGCTGCGCGCCGGATGCTGCGCTGTCATTTGTTGACGGTATGGCATGAACCGACGTGGGCCCATCTGATCGCCCTGCCGGATTTTCTGGCCGCACTTCAGGCCGCGGTTGAACTGGAGAGCGCCTGCGGCATCTACCAGGTTTGCGATGACTGCCCAATCACGCTTCAGGATTTTCTCGACCGGTTAGCCGATCATTACCGTCGCCCGAGGCCTTGGCGTCTACCGACGTGGACATTTCGTTTCGCTGGAGTCACCTGTGAGCTCGCATCTCTTCTTTTTCGCGTCCCGACTCTGCTAAATCGCGACATCGTCAACGCAGCCATGACTTCTTGCGTCGCTGACACCTCACGGATGAAGCGCGAACTATTGCCGGTCCTTGCTTATCCGACGATCGAGCAGGGCCTCGAGTTGTTGTAGCGGACCTCCTTCACTCTGCCATCTTGGCCAGGTGCAAATCGAATCCCGTCCTCGGCAGCAATGAGGTCAACTCGAACGCACGGAAGCCGTCTCCGCTGATCTCGGTGTGACGATAGAGGCCGGGCTCGGTTTCAACGGTTTCGTGACGGCCTTCCATTTCCTCCAAAAACTGTTGCGCGGCCCACATGTTGGCCTGCTTGTCGTTGGCCCGGCTCACGTAGGCTTCGGCGGCGTATGAACGGACGAGCTTAGGCCAATACTTCTCCAGCAGATTGGTGCTGGCGAAGACATCTGCCCAGATGATTTCGCCATTCACCGCGACGACTACTCCGACCGCGTTGCGGTCACGCAGCTGTTTGATCAGGCTCTGATAATCGCGCTGGATGGGTGCGGCGACCGCGTCGACTTTTTGCTTCACTTCGTCGTTCTCCATCACTTTCGCGTAGGAAGTCGTGCCTGCGATCACTCCTGCCGCCTGCGGCGGGGCGAGCACCTCCATCCGTGCTTGAGAATTCCTGACCTCTGCCCAGACTTTTTCCTGGTCCTTGTCGGCCATGGCTTTGGCACGAACCCCGGGCTGTGCCATGCCTGAGCCCACGCCTCCGCCAGAAAAGCTCATCTTAGCGCCAGTCCACCGTCCCGGCTCCACGCAGAAAACACTGAGGTCAATGGGATCGCTTTCGGCAGGGACCAGTCGATCCTTGCCAATGACGCGGTCCTGTTTGCCACCGGTCACAATTTCACCCGCCAACAGAATCAAAGGCCGGCTGGAATTGTTTACCAGAACCAACTGATTGACCTGCGCCCCTCCGCCCCTACGCGGCACAGGAACCGTATCTTTGTGACGCGGTCGAATCAACGGAGCGATGTTCTCTGACTCACTCACAATCACCTCGCCGGAACGTAGGCCCTCATCCAAAGTGAGGAACTCCTGCGTATCGTGCGATGAAGTGGCAACTACCGGAAACACTTCCAGGTTGCCATGCCTGATTGAGGGCAACGCTTTGTAGTGGGGAACCGACGGAAGCTCGCCGGCCGGCGACATCCTTGGCATGACCATTGCCACACTGACAATCACCGTCATCGCGCGACCTGGAACCGACCATCCCATCCGCATATTGCCTCCCCCAAAGGTCGCGGGCACCTCGGCCGGGGCGGGTTCTGCTCCGCCCCTCTGAGGCGATTCTCGCTACCCTTGCTATTTTGCGAACGGCAAAAATCTCAATCCTTGCGTCTAAAAGTTGGTAGCATCCAGAAAGGCTGCGCCACTTATGCCCGACCGCGGTATCCAACCCGTCGCAGAACGCTCGGCGGAATTGGCCACATTGTTGGATGAGCTCTATCAGAAGAGCAGGGGTGCGGAGTTCGGACTAACAGTCGAAGCCTTTGAGCAGATCGTGCAGGAGGTGATTGCCAAGTACTTGCCGGCGAATGTCCCGCGCGCCGGCATCCATGACTTTTGCGCGAGCCTTCGCGTGGAGGAGTTAGCTCTGGCCCGCGCTTGTGCCGCAGGCCATGATCGCGCCTGGGAATTTTTTCTGACTCGCTACCGGGAGAAGCTTTACAACATTGCGGGCTACATCGCAAAAGAAAGTTCCGCGGGGCGCGAGTTGGCGGATTCTATTTACGCGGACCTGTACGGCACCACAACTCGCGAAGGAAAACGCAACTCCAAACTGGCTTCTTACACCGGACGAGGTTCTTTGGAGGGCTGGCTGCGTACGGTGATGGCGCAGGAATTCGTCAATCGCTACCGCCGTCAGCGCCGGACTGTCAGCTTGGATGAAGAGAGCGAAGAGGGCGCCCAATTCGCCGCTGCTGATCGGGAGCCGGCAATTGCCGTTGACCCCAGAGTTGAATCCGCCACGGACGAAGCCCTCGCCGAACTGTCGTCTGAGGATAAGTTCGTCCTGGCGTCCTACTTCCTTGATTCGCGCACCCTGGCAGAGATCGCCCGGTCCCTGCGTGTGCATGAATCCACTATCAGCCGTAAAGTGGATAAACTCGCCAAGTCGTTGCGTAAGCGGATCTTGACTGGCTTAGCCAGGCGAGGGATGAGCCGCCGCCAGGCCGAGGAAGCGCTGCAAGTCGATGTCCGAGACCTAAGAGTCAATCTCCGCAGCCGGCTGGTGCAAGAAAGTGCCTCTCCGGCGTTCTCAGAAAAGAAGGCAGGCGGCTCGGGATAAAGCATGGCAGACTTACCCAAAATCGCGGTGCAGCGGCTGCATGGAAAGGGCCTGGCGACAGGGACCCACCCGGATGCCAACCTGATCAGCGCTTTCGTGGAGAATGCTCTCTCCGGCGACTCCCATGCCCAGGTCTTGCAGCATGTCGCGCAGTGTGACGACTGCCGTGAAATAGTATTTCTCTCCACTCCAGACCAGGTGGCGACTTTGCCCGGTACCGCAGCTGCTTCATCGAACTGGCTTGCGTGGCCGGTGCTGCGCTGGGGCGCTGCTGTCGCCGCAGTTGTGGTCGTTGTGACCGCCGTTACTCTGCATCGGCCTTTGGGCCGGAGATTCGTATCGTCTAGCTCGATCCAGCAGACAGACGCCCCAATTGCGAACGAAAGAGCTGCTTCGGCTCCAGCGCCAGAGGAAAAACGGGAAACAGCTGCCGCGGCAAGAATCTCGCCTGTTCCACCGGTCGTAACCAACGGTGCAACGGCCAAGGTGAATGACCAAGGCTTCAAGAGGCAAGCCGCCTCGCCGATGCTGGGCCAGGAATCACCAGCGCCGGGAGCAAAGATCGCCGCCGAACCAAGCGGCGAACTTGCGCGGGCGCAGCCTGTCGACCTGACGGCTGAGCAGGCCCGGGTGCAAGCCGAAAAACTCCCGGCTGAAACCAGTCAACGGGTGCCGGCAAGGGCCAAGGACGCGGCTGCGGAGCCGGCCGCGGATACAGGCGGAGGGATCGGATCTGGAGTTCGTTCGAGTGCACCCGCAGCTTCACGGTCTAATGCCGCGATGCTCATGCCCACAGCCGCACCCCGCTGGACGCTCACCTCTGAAGGCACGCTGCAGCGGTCCCTCGATTACGGAAGAACCTGGCAGACGATTCCGGTGGCTGGACAGGCGGCCTTCCGTGCCTTGGCTGCCAGCGGGAGGGACATATGGGTGGGAGGCTCCAAGGGAGCGCTCTATCATTCCACTGATGCCGGCGAGAACTGGCTTCAAGTGCAGCCCGTAACCGCGGGCCAGCCTCTTACCGATGACATCATCGGCGTTGAATTTCCGGATGCGCTGGATGGCAAGTTGACCACCTCCGCCAAGGACACCTGGACCACCAGCGATGGCGGCCAAACCTGGAACAGGCAATAAATACCACGCCTTTGATCCACTCTGTTTGTTCTACTTAGCCGGATTACGGGCGAGAAAAACGCGCGTTACCAAAGTGACATTTACACAAATATAGGGGCGGGCTACTATCCACTCGTGGTTTGGCAGTTCTGGGGGAGGGCTGCCAGGCGTCCTGAACTGAAAGGTTTAGGGCGCTTTTTTATTTGTGCTTCAACCACGCGAGCGAATCGGAACTCAAAACATACGCCCCAGGGCTTGACTGGTAGTCAGTTGCACCGATTCGCAGCATCCATCCGACCTGAGACACCTCAATCTGCGACCTGAGAAGGCGCCGCGCATCTAATAAAAATGCTAGGATAAATAGTTACTGGCATGGTTGGCTTTGGAGACGGTTTTGACCCGGGCAAAACCTCGGGCGCGTTAAGGGAGGAAGTAATGGCAGCAAATGGCATCATGGAAGTTACCGATTCGAATTTTGATCAGGACGTACTCAAGTCTGACACTCCGGTGTTGCTGGATTTTTGGGCGACGTGGTGCGGACCTTGTCGCGCACTCGCACCCATCGTCGACGAACTGGCGAAGGACTTTCAGGGCAAACTGAAGATCGGCAAGATGGATGTAGACCGCAATGGCGCAACGCCGATGCGTTACAAAGTGACCGGCATTCCTACGCTATTGGTGTTCAAAGGCGGCCAGGTGGTGGAGCAACTCGTTGGTTACAAGCCTAAGGAAGCCATCGCCGAGGCGCTCAAGAAGCACGTAGGGT
>Ga0070733_10002235_pt1 | contig 13990 bp, 11 predicted proteins | sample Coa_R1_9_FD_66450 | JGI IMG/M metagenome (GOLD analysis project Ga0070733, IMG submission 66450) | Surface soil microbial communities from Centralia Pennsylvania, which are recovering from an underground coalmine fire - Coalmine... | ecosystem: Environmental > Terrestrial > Soil > Unclassified ... | reverse complement strand
TTTCCGATATCCGGCTACCGACCGCACTCCCCAGCTCAGCATGAGCTTCGGGCCGGTGCGGCTCAGGATCGAGATGCCGGTCGTGTCGCCCGGCCAGACGTTGCGGTTGCCGTCCTTGCGGGACACCACGATGGGCTTGGCCAGCCACCCGGAGCGCACCGAAAATGGCCGCAGGAACTGGGCAAACCCGTGCGGCGCTGGGTCCGGAAGCCAGGCCACCCAGGCGATGCCCGGCCGCCCGCCGATCACCGCCATGATGTGCTCGCCGCGGTCATGACCGGGGGTCGCGCGCCGGGCAGGTGACCAGGTCCGGCCGTGGCCGGTGGAGTAGGACAGCCAGCCGGTGTCACCGCCAGGGCTGGGCGAACGGCTCTACTACCTGGCTGCCATCGGCGCCCCGCCGTTCGATGACCAGGACACGCTGGTCGGCACGCTGCTGCACATCTGGACCACGGCCTTGTACCTACCGTGACGGCGGCCCATCTCGGGGTCCTGCCAGACTGATGGTCATGAGTTCGCTGACCGGGGCCGGGATCCAGGAGCTGCTCGCCGAGGTGGCCGTGCGTGCCGGGCGCTATCTGGCCGGGCTCGATGAACGCCCGGCGGCTCCCGGCGGCGCCGGGCTGGCCGGGCTGGCGCGGTTCGACGAGGCGCTGCCGGAACTGCCCGGGGATGCGGCACAGACGCTGGCGCTGCTCGACGAGGCAGGCTCTCCCGCGACGGTGGCCAGCGCGGGCGGCCGGTACTTCGGTTTCGTCACCGGCGGGACACACCCGGCCGGGCTGGCGGCGAGCTGGCTGGCGACCGCCTGGGACCAGAACACGGCACTGCCGGTGATGTCGCCGGTAGCGGCCCGTCTGCACGAGGTGGTGACCGGCTGGCTGATCGAGCTGCTTGGCCTGCCGTCAGGCAGCGGCGCCGTGTTCGTGACCGGGGCGGCCATGGCCAACGCGGCCGCTCTCACCGCCGCCCGCGACCAGCAGCTGGCCGGTGCCGGCTGGGACGTGCAGGCGGACGGGCTGTTCGGGGCTCCGGAGCTGACCGTGGTCGCCGGGGAGAAGGCCCATTCCACGATGATCAGGGCGCTGGGCCTGATCGGCCTCGGCCGCGACCGCATCCGCCGGGTGCCCGCCGATGACCAGGGCCGGATGCGCGCCGACCGCCTGCCGCCGGATGTGACCGGCCCGGCGGTGATCTGCGCGCAGGCGGGCGAGGTGAACACCGGCGCGTTCGACCCCTTCCCCGCGATCGTGGACTGGGCCCGCCAGCGCGGCGCGTGGGTGCACGTCGATGCCGCATTCGGCCTGTGGGCGCTGGCCGACCCTTCCCGCTCACCCCTGACGGCCGGGCTGACCAGCGCGGACTCCTGGGCGACCGACGGCCACAAATGGCTCAACGTCCCTTATGACTGCGGCATAGCGCTGGTCCGGCGGCCCGGGGATCTCCGCCGCAGCTTCGCCGCCGTGGCTGGCTACCTGCCTCCCGATACCGCTTTCGAGACCATGCACCACACCCCCCAGTCCTCACAACGCGCCCGGCAGGTGGAGGTGTGGGCGGTGCTTCGCACCCTGGGCAGGCAGGGCGTGGCCGATCTCATCACCCGGACCTGTGATCACGCCCAGGCCATGGCCGCCTACCTGCGGCAAGGGGGCCTGGAGGTGCTCAACGACGTCGTGCTCAACCAGGTCCTCGTGCGCGCGGCCACCGACGACCAGACCCTGGCCCTGGTGGAATCGGTCCAGCAGGACGGAACCTGCTGGTGCGGCCCCACCGTCTGGCAGCACCGCCCAGCCATGCGAATCAGCGTCTCGAGCTGGGCGACAACAGCCGGCGACATCAAGAAGAGCGCCGAAGCCATCATCGCCGCCGCGGGGCGGCACGGCCGGTGACGGTGTGACGGCAGGGTTGCGGGTACACCAGGGTGGCAGCGGGAACCCGGTGCTGGTGCTGCTGCACGGCCTCGGCGCGACGGCCGACGTGTGGGCCGGGTGGTGGCCGCTGCTGGCCGAGCGGTGGCCGGGCCGCTGGATCGCGCCGGACCTGCCCGGTCATGGCGGCTCGCCGCCGCTGGCGAGCTACACCTTTGACGGCCTCGCCGCCGCGGTCGCCGGTATCGTGCCGCCCGGTGCCGGGGCCGTGGTGCTGGGCCATTCCCTGGGCGGCGCCGTCGGCCTGGCGCTGGCCAGCGACCGGTTCGGTGCGGGTGTACAGGCGGTCATCGGCCTGGGGATCAAGGTTTCCTGGGCCGGTGCGGAGCTGGAGCGCGCCCGTGCGCTGGCTGGCCGGCCGCTGACCTGGTTTGCCTCCAGGGACGAGGCTGCCGAGCGCTACCTGCGGGTATCCGGGCTGTCCGGACTGCTGGCCGCCGATGACCCAGCCGTGGATGCGGGGCTGCACGCGCGGGAGGGACGCTGGCGGCTGGCCATGGACCCGGGCGCCTTCGCGGTCGGTGCACCCGACATGGCGCGGTTGCTGGCATCGGCGCAGGCCAGGGTGATCCTTGCCCGTGGCGAGCACGACCCGATGAACACCGGCGAGCAACTGGCCCGGCTAGGCGCTGCCACCGTCACGCTGCCCGGACTGGGTCACAACGCCCACGTCGAGGACCCGCAAGCATCGCTCACCCTGCTGGACCGTATCGCCACCGGTTGACACGCTGATAGCGTACTGATATCAGTTTAACTGTTGGCGAGTGGACGGTGGCGGGCCGGGAGGTAGGTAGTCGTGGGCGTACCGAGAACTGTGATTGCCGGTGTGACCCTGAACCGGGCCATCATCGTCGCCCGCTGACCGTATTCTGTGGGCGGCTTCCCACGGCGGTCCTGACGCTGGGATCAGAGTTTGCGGCCCACGGCGCCGAGCATGTGGATGCGGGTGGTCCTGGCCTCGGCCCAGTTCTCCGGGCGCCACTGTGGCAGTTGCACCAGCCCGGGTTCCACCAGCTCGCACCCCTCGAACCAGGCCATGACCTCTGCCGGGGAGCGGCCCACGATCGGCGTGCCCGCTCTGCGGTACAGCTCCGCGAGCCTCTCGTCGCCTTCGCCGGGCAGCCCGCCTTCCGACGAGCCGACCGAAATCACCAGGTAACCACCGGGTGGCAGGCGGTCGCGGTATCCGGCGACCATCTGGCTGGGGTTCTGCTCGTCACTGATGAAATGCATCAGGGCCAGGAGCAGCACGGCGAAGGGCTGGCTGAAATCGATCAGCTCTTGCAGACGGGGGTCATTGAACACGAGGTCAGGGCGACGGGCGTCGGCATTGATCACGATAACGCCGTCGTCGGTGGCGAACAGGGCGTTGCCATAGGCCAGCACCACCGGGTCGTGGTCAACGTAGGCTACCCGCGCGTCCGGGACGACCGACCGGGCCACCTCGTGCACATTGGGCGTGGTCGGCAGGCCGGCGCCCAGGTCGATGAACTGGCGGATCCCGGCCTCAGCCAGGAACCGCACGGTGCGGGCCAGGAACTGACGGTTGGACCTGGCTATCCGGGGCACCTCGGGAACCAGCTCGATGAACTGCGCGGCGGCCGCGCGGTCGACCGCGTAGTTGTCCTTGCCGCCGAGAAGAAAGTCATAGATGCGCGCGACGCTCGGAACCGTCTCATCGACGCCTTCCGGGACGCGGGCTTCCGATGCGGGCACAGTCGCCACCCTCCGATATGCCGTACTGCGCACACTCTATGACCCAACCGCGCCGGTGTGACGGACCCGGGTCACGTCTTGGTCGCCGCGTCCAGGTTGTCCCGCACGGTCTGGGTCATCGGGTGACCCGGGCCGAGGTAATGCTCACAGTCGGCCAGGGCGTGTTCCAGCACCGTGACGACCTCCATCAGCCTGCCGGCGGCGTACAGCGCGGAGGCGAGGCTGCACCGGGCGGTCAGCGTCTCGATGTTGCCGGGGCCGAGCATGCGCTCGCTGTCGGCCAGGGCGCGCTCGTACTGCGGGATGGCGTCGGCAACACGGCCGACCTGAAGGTAGGCGGCGGCGAGGTTGGCGCGGGCGGTGCGGGTGTCGCGGTGGTCGGGGCCCTGCACCCGTTCGCGGTCGGTGAGCGCGTGTTCGTAGGTGGGGATCGCTTCGCGCATCTGGCCGGCGCTGCGGTAGGCGAAGGCGAGGTTGGCCAGGGCCGCGATCGTGTCCGGGTGGTCCGGGCCCTCGGTCCTGCGCCGGTCGGCGAGCACCGCCTCGTACTGGGCGATCGCTTCCTTGGTCTTTCCGGCCCGGCGCAGGACCGAGGCGAGGCCGGCCCGGGCGTCGATCGTGTCCGGGTGATCCCGGCCGCGCAGGCCCTGCAGGTCGGACAGGATCCGCTTGTGCTGCTCGATCGCGTCTTTGGTCTTCCCGGTCACCTGGAAGACCTCGGCCAGGCCGGCGCGGGCGGCCAGGGTGTCCGGATGGGTGGAGCCGAGCAGCCGTTCGGAGTCGGCCACCAGCGCCTTGTACCCGGTCAGCGCGTCCTTGGGCAGGTCGGCCGCCTGGTAGGCGGCGGCGAGCTTGGCCCGGACGGCCAGCGTGTTCCGGTGCCCGGGGCCGAGCTTCCGGTCGAGGCCGGCCACCGTGCGTTCGTAGAGGGCGACGGCGTCGGTGAGCTTCCCGGCCGCGTGGTAGGAGTGCGCGAGGCGGCCGAGCGCGGTGAGCGTCTCGGGGTGCTCGGGACCGAGGATGCGCTCGCGGTCGGTCAGCGAGCTCTGGAAGACCGCGATGGCATCGCTGGCCCGGCCGGCCGACTCATAGGCCGCGCCGAGCCTGTCCTTGGCCGCCATGGCGCTGGCCTGAGCCGGCCCGCCCAGCCGGGTGCTGGTCGCGAGCATCGACTCCCAGTACTTGATGGCGGAGCTGGCCAGCCCGTTGGCCTCCATGCTGACGCCCGTGCGCAGCAGCAGCGGATGCGCCTCCGGCTTCCACAGCGAGCCGCTGTCGGTGGCGCGGAGGGCGGCGGCGCAGTCGCGCAGGATCTGCTCGAGCTGCGCTCCCCCGTCGGACTCCTGCCACGCCTCGGTCAGCGCGTCGGCGGCGGTGAGGGCCACCTGCTCCAGATCCCCGCGCGGCAGGTAGGCGCGGGTGGCCGCCTGCACGCTCGGGTGCATCCGCACCAGGATCCCCGGGCCCTCGGTGTCGATGGTGACCAGGCCCGCCCTGGCGAGGTTGGCGATGGCGGTCCTGACCAGGTTCTTGTCCGGGCCATCGGCACCGGCCGGGCGGCCGGTGATGAAGCCGAACGCGACCGGGCCGGTCAGCGCCGTCAGCGGGATCGCGTGCGAGTCCAGCATGGCGGCCAGCGTCAAGGCCGGCCAGGCCAGCCCCGGCGGCGCCAGATCCTGCGCGCACTCGACGGCGAGCGACCAGGTGGTCAGCACCTCCGCGGACAGCCCGGGGATGGACAGGCCGGTCATGCGCTTGTGCCGCTCGCTGAACTGCGCGCGGTAGTCCCGGCAGGCCATCCCGCGGGCAGCGATCACCGCGGCCGCCTGGTCCAGGCAGATGGGCAGGCCACCCACGTCCTCGCACAGGTCGAGGGCCTGCATCCGCTGGTCGGAATACTCGGTGAGCCGGGAGCTGAGGTAGGACAGTGCCTCGCGGCGGCTGAACCCGTTGACCGGGACGATTCTCAGGTCGCCCGCGGCCATGCTCAGCTCGGCGCCGGGCCGGCGGGTGGTGATGACGACCTGGCCGGCCGGTCCCCACGGCCATAGATCCCCGAGGTCGTCCGGGTCCACCAGGTCATCGACGATCAGTGCCCAGGGGCGGCTGGTGTGCGCGAGCCAGGCGACGAAACGGGCCGCGGTCTCTTCGGCGCCTTCCTCCGGGTCGTCGGCGCCGACCGCGTTCGCCGCCTGGGCGAAGCCGGTGATGATCGCCTCCCGGCTGGCCGCGGTCACCCAGATGAGCACCTCAACCGCGCGCTCGTTCCACAGCGTGTGGGCGAACTCGATGGCGAGCTGCGTCTTGCCCGTGCCGCCCTGGCCGACCGGTTCGCCGGGGGTCAGTGCTATCGTCTGCCCGGGCCGCAGGGCGGTCAGGTTCGGCCCCGTCTCGGATCGCGGAAAGAACGAGTCCGCGAGCGGAGGCACCAGTCCTGACAGCAACGGCGTTCTGGCTTGCGGCGGAGCCACGTCGGCAGCCTCTCCCGTGATGGCCTCGGCGGTCCGGGCCTACGGCCCGTCCCGGCCCTCTTTCCCCCGGAGTCGTGCAGGTGGCATGGTAGTGGGATCCCCACAACATCCCACGAGTGGGAAACACGGTTATGTCATGTTAGAACCCACCTGTCGACCTGAGGCATACGCACCACATGGATAACGATGCGTTCTTTGCTCACAAATCAGGTCTCAAGTATGCAACCGAAACCGTATCTTTGCCGGAGGCGTGCAAGATCGGGGGTCGCACACTGGGCATGGACACGTCACAGCGAGGCCTTTGGAGTGGGTTATGAGTGAGACCTTCGCAGGTCGGCACGGTAGAGGGCAGCTCGTGGAGGAGTCGCCACAGGAGTACGCGGCCTTCAAGATCGAGCAAAGAGGTATAGACCTTATTCCCGACGCTGAGCGCAAGATGCGCCCGTCGGGGTTGTTCTGGCTGTGGTCAGGCGCCGTCTTCAACGTAGAGTTTTTCTACTATGGCACCCTGATCATGTTCTTCGGCCTGTCGGTGCCGCAGGCGGTCGCGGTGATCCTGGTCGGCAACCTGTTCTACGCGCTGCTCGGCTTCGCCAGCCTGCAGGGCCCGGAGACCGGAACGACCGCGTTCATGATCAGCCGGGCGCCGTTCGGCCAGAACGGCAACCGCCTGGTGGCCCTGTTCAACTGGGTGACGCAGGTCGGGTTCGAGATCGAGGGCATCTTCTTCGTGGTGGCCACCGTCATCCTGCTGTTCGGCCTGCACGGGACCAACCTCGACGCGGCCGCCAAGATTGTGGTGATCATCCTCGCCGCGGCCCTGCAGATGGTGGTGCCACTGCTCGGCCATGCCACGATCACCAAGGTGCTGCGCTACCTCGGCTACGTGTTCATCGTGTTCTTCGCTGTGCTGGCCGGATTCACCTTCAACCGGCTGCACCTGTCCACGTTCCACGCCAAGCCGGTGTCCCTCGCAGTCTGGACCACCGCGCTCGTGCTGATCATCTCGGTCGGGGGCCTGGGCTGGACCGAGAACGGCAACGACTACTCCCGTTACCTGCCGCGCCGCACCCCCCAGTCGCGGACGTTCTGGGCCGCGTCCCTCGGCGGCGCGATCCCGTCGATCCTTCTGGAACTGCTCGGCGTGTTCGCCTTCACAGTCACGCAGAAGAGCTTCGTCGGAATCACCCAGATCGGCGTGCCCCAGTCGTTCCCGTCCTGGTTCGTGACCCCGTTCCTGATCTTCGCGATCTTCCAGCTCCTTGCGATCAACACCATCGACATGTACTCCTCCGGTGTGACGCTGCAGGCGCTGGGCGTGCCGGTCAAGCGGTGGGGCGCGGTCATCATCGACACGGTCGTGTGCGCCGTGGTCACCGGTCTCATCCTGTTCCACGGGAACTTCAGCAAGGACTTCGCCGGGTTCCTGCTGTACATCGTGGTCTGGCTGTCCGCCTGGTTTAGCATCCTGCTGACCGACTGGCTGCTGCGCGGCCGCAAATACCACTCGCTGTCGCTGCGATCCTCCCGGGACGGGCTGTACTGGCGCAACGGCGGCATACACTGGCCGGCCGTCATCGCCCAGATCGCCGGCATGGTCGCCGCGCTGATGTGGATCAACGCCGCGACCGCGTATCCCGCCTACACCGGGCCGATCTCCAACCACTTCCCCGGCCTGCAGGGCGGTGACTTCAGCTGGGCGATCGGCATCGTGGTCGCCTCACTCGTCTACCTGCTGCTCGGCGCGCGCGGCGTCCGCCGGGAGGCGATCGACCAGACCGCGAGCGTCTGATCCGGGGGTTCTGTCCCCCCCGCCGCTGGCTGGCTGGACGCGATTGTCCGGCGGGCACCGTAAGGAGATTTTTAACGGAATCCGCCGGACAATCGCGACAGCTAGCCGAGTGCGTGTTCGAGCCGGGCGAGAACCACGGTGAGCGGCGCCGCGGCGTCCGGCTGATGGACATGAATGCGCGACCCGCCGGGCACCTTGACCTCAACCTCGGTTGAGGAATTAGCGTCGGGCCATGAGCATATGGGTGCGGGCCGCCGCAGTGGATGACATCAGGGAGGGCGGCGCCAAGTCGTTCGCCCATCTGGACAAGCGGATCGCGCTGTTCCGGACGCCAGGCGGGGTGTTCGCCAGCGACAACCGCTGCCCGCACCAGGGCTATGCGCTGGTGCGCGGGGACGTGAAGGACGGCGTGCTCACCTGCGCCTGGCACAACTGGAAGTTCGAGCTGGGCACCGGCACCTGCCGGTTCGGCGGGGAGAACATCCGGACCTACCCGGTCGAGATCCGGGACGGCCAGGTGTTCGTCGACGTCGCCGACCCGCCGGCCGAGGTCATCCGGCCGGATCTGTTCCGCAGCCTGGTCGCGGCGATGGAAGACCTGGACATCGGCCGGGTGGCGCGGGACGCGATGCGGCTGCAGCGGATCGGGACGCCGCTGGCCGACGTGGTTCGCGAGGGCGTCAGGTACGCGGCGCCGCGGGCGGAGTACGGCTGGGACCATTCCCTGGCGACGCTGACCGACTGCCTGCGGATGAGCCGGTTCTTCGACGAGTCGCTGCGCGCGCTGCCGGTGATCCAGGGCCTGTCGGTGGCCGCCGACAACCAGATCCGGCGCCCACTGCGCCACCGGCCCGACCCGGTTGACCCGGTCGCCGGATACGGGTCGATCGACGCCGCGCTGAGCGCCTACCCCGTGCTGGTCGACGAGGAACGCGCCGATGAGGCCGAGGCGCTCATCCGTGGGCTGATCGCGGCCGGGGTGTCGCCGCCGGCGCTGCGGCACACGCTGCTCACCGCCGTGACCGACCACTTCCTGGCCTACGGGCACTCGATGATCTTCGCGCAGAAGGCGTTCGAGCTGCTGGGCCAGATCGGCTGGCAGGAGGCCGACGCGGTGCTCTCTCCGCTGGTGCCTGAGATGGTGCTCGGCACCCGCTACGACAAGCTGCCGTACATGCGCAAGTTCCTGCACGCCTGGCAGGAGGCCAGCCCGGATCTGGCGGCGCTGGCCAGGCCGGGCGGCAGCGCTTCATCTGCCGGAACCGCACCCTACGGCAGCCCGTTCGACGAGATCGCCTACCGCAAGGCGCTCACCGACGGGTCGCCACAGGACGCGGTGGCGGCGCTGACCCTGGCCCTGCGGGCCGGCGCCCCGGTCACCGCCGTGATCGACGCGACCGGCCGGGCGGCCGCCGAGCGGCTGGCCAGGTTCGACATCGACCTGGACCTGGACGACACGGCCGACTGCGGCTGGCTGGACGTCACGCACACGCTGACCTACCTCAACGCGCTGCGCTGGGCCTGGTCGGCCGATCCGTCGCCGCAGGTGCTGCGCGGGCTGTTCCATGCCGCCTGGTTCGTGCAGTGGACCGGCCAGTTCGATGCCCGGAGCCCGGCCCAGCCCGCCGCGCGTTCCACGCAGGACGCCGCGCAGGTGCACCGGGCCATCGCCGGTCGCGACCCGGACGCGGCGGTGGCGCTGGTCAACGGCTACACCGGGCCGCGCGATGAACTGGAACGGGCGCTGATCAGGGCGGCGGCCGAGGACCACTCCACGGCGCCGATCATGGTCGCGCACGTGGTGAAGACCGCACAGGCCGCCGTGGCGGAGTCCCGGGCGCTGGGCGACGGGCCGCAGGCGGCCGAGCCGATCGCCGCGGCCGCCCGGTTCATGGCCAGCCCCAAGCGGGAGCGGTTCGTGGTCCAATCGGCGCTGGAGGCGATCACGACGCTGCGCGGCCTGCCCAAACCGGAGTCCGACCAGATCAGGCCGGCCTGACGGGTGCCCTCCCCCGGCCGGGTCGCCCGCGACGTGCGGACGTGCTGCGCGATCAGCGGAAGGCGGCGGCGACCTCGGTCATGAACAGGTCGATGGTGTCCTTCTTGCGCGCCATCGGGCCAAGGCTGGTGTCCGGGACGATGATCTCGTCCGCGCCGGCCTCCTGGTAGCGGCCGATAATCTCGGTCACCTCGGCGGGCGTCCCGGCGATCACCGCCAAGCCCCGGCCGGCCGGCACGTTGTCCCTGAGCCACTGCTCGTCGGTGGACAGGAACAGCAGCCCCTGCGTGGAAACATGAATCTCGCCCGGGTCGCGGCCAACCTGCTCGCAGTGCCTGTGCAGGACCGAGAGCTTGTGCGCGAGCAGGCCCGGCGTGGTCCACGCGTTCCACTCGTCGGCGTACCGGGCCGCTGTCCGCAGCGTCCGCCGCTCACCGCCGCCACCGATCAGGAGTGGCAGCCGGCCGGCGACCGGGGCGGGCTGGTTGGGCGCATCCTGAAGCTGGAAGTACTTGCCGCCGAAGCTGGTGCGCGGCTGGGTCAGCAGGCCGAGCACGACCTGGACCGCTTCCTCGAACCGGTCCATCCGCTCGCGCACCGTGCCAAGCTCGATGCCGTAGGCCGCGTGCTCGTTCAGCTGCCAGCCTGCCCCGATGCCCAGCGTGAGCCGCCCGTGACTGATCTGGTCGACCGCCGCCGCGATATTGGCCAGGACCGCGGGATGGCGGTAGGTCACGCTGGTGACCAGTGACGCCAGCCGCACCCTGGGCACCGAAGCGGCCAGCGCCGCGACGACCGACCAGCACTCCAGCATGTCGCCGTCCAGCGGGGCCGGGCCGGGACCGTTGGGCATGAAGTGGTCGGCGACGTACACCGTGTCCCAGCCGGCCCGCTCGCAGTGCGTCGCGATCTCGTAGATGTCATCCCATGGCTGGGTCGGCGTAGGCCAGATACCGAAGCGCATGCAGGAATCCTAAGGCGCGAATTCATACAGGCCGTTTGTTTCGGTGGCGACGAGCAGGACGCCCTGGTCGAAGACGAGCTGGCCGAAAACGGGACTCGAACCGGTCGGGAGCTTTGCCAGGATGGTGCCGGTGGTGGCGTTGATCAGGTAGGCACCGGGGGTGCTGGGCGAGGTGCACGTGTAGGTGCCGACGCCGAGAACTCCGGCCTGGTCGAGTGTCGGTGTGCCCCGCACACCGCAGGGCAGGCCGGTCCGCCAGGCAAAGGCGCCGGTCGCCGGGTTGATCTGGCTGATCGATCCGCCATAGCTGACCCCCCCGATGGTGGTCTGGTTGCCCCCGATGTAGAGCGCGCCGGCCGATGCGTCCCAGACGGCGCTGTCGATGCAGCCAAGATCACTGGACGCCGCGCCGATCCTGGCTGTCCACAGCGGCGAGTTGCCCAGCGGGTCGGCTTGCAGCGCGTAGAAGAGCCCGTTCTTGTTGCAGGCGCCTACCTCCATGGCGTGGCCGGCCGGACCGAACAGGGTCGGTGAGGAGCCGAAGTCATAGTCATGCCCGGCCGTGCCCGGGGCCTGCCAGGACTTGTGCAGGTGCAATGACGATGTCAGCTCCACGATGGACAGGGAATTCCCGGTCTGGTTGCCCGGCGGGCAGGTGTTCTGCGTGGGGTCACACTCGTTGCCGGTGGACACCCACACGTCGCGGCCGGAGGCGGACACGGCAACGCTCGACCAGACGCTGCCGCCCACCGACCCGGTGGGCACCGTGTACCAGGTGTTCAGTACCTGGCCGGTGTGCTGGTCAAGTTCGGCCACGCCGCCGCGGATCAGCGGGTTGTCACAGCCCGACGACAGGCCCACGTAAATATCCCCGTTGGCCACCACCGGGGAGGACCAGTTGTAGTAGGCGTCGGGCGATGATGGATCCGGCGGGCCTATCTCGGTCTTCCACTCCTGCGCACCGGTGGCAGCGTCCAGCGCGTACAGGTAGCGGGCACCCGACGCGTAGACGGTGGGCGTGCCGGTGACCGGGTCGGGCAGCACCGCCGCGGTCGCGGTGATCCCGAGCGGCCGGCAGGTCCCACTCGGCCGGGTGTCGAGCTGGGTGCTCCACTGCACCGCGCCGGTCAGCTCGTTCAGTGCGTAGAACCCGCCGCTCTGTGCACCGATGTAGACCGTTCCGCCTGCCACGGTGGGGCTCGCGTCCAGGACCGGCGCTGGCTTGCCGGTGATCACCGGTGGCTGCCAGTGCCACATCTGGAACGCCAGCGCCGCGTTGGCGGGCGCGAAAGCCGTGGCCGTGCTCATCGAGCTGTGCTGTGGGTCGTGCAGGTACTGCGGCCAGTCAAGATCGGCGCCGGCGTGTGGCCGCGGCGCCTGGGCAGCGCCTGTCCCGCCCCGAACTACCTGCCCTGAGGTAATAAAAAGACTGCCAAGAACTACAGCGGATACCAAGAGAACCACACGAATGCGTGACGACATAATAACCCCCCACGGTCATACGCCACCCAGTGAATGTGCGCAAACGGCATCATAATGGCTGCCGGACTGGATGTCATTATGACGTGCGGCGTTCGGTGGCAACACCGGTGATGAGGCAGCGCTCCTTGGCACCGTTCATCGGCCGTGCCGTCCAGCCGGTGAATCCGCCGTCGCCCACCTCGCAGGCTTCGTCAACGGCGCCGATGGCCAGGCGGATCGCGCCGCGAGGGTAGTATCCGCGGCCGCGGGAGTGGCCTGGATCTTCCGTCAGCGCCGCATTTCCGGGTAGCGGGTGAAGGGCGGGCAGCACGGTGCCGGTTATCCGCCCGGATAGCGGCGGAACCCGGAAAACCGTGAACTGAGCCGCGATGTGCCGGCCGGGCAGCAAGGTACTGAGCCCGGTCCGCCAGAAACGCAATTGCGCGGCGAGCATCGCCGCTTCGGTTTTGCCGGGCCTTGGTCGCGGCGCTGCTGACCAGAACGCACAGCCGGAAGTGTGCACAGGCGCCGGGGGCGTCGAAGCGCCGCGCCCGGACGGCCCGGTGGCAGGCCGCCAGGTTCACCATGGGGGCCCGGGCCCGGCGCCGCCGGAGCGCGGCTTCCAGGGCGAGCACGCTGGCCGGGTCGCTGGCGACCTCGCCGCCACGCACGATGGACAGCACGCGGTGCTGATCCATCATGGGCAGCACCTGGCACAGCCGTTGCTCTGCTCACTTTGGCATTAATCAGCGACATAGCGCCAATTTTCGTTAATTATCATGACTGCATCGGCCAGCCGGGTGATCAACATTCCGAAAATTATCAACATGAAAGATTGGCCGAATCGTAATTTGTCGCTTCATGATATAGAACTCGGCGTTTACGCCATGTAACGTATTCGGCGCTGGCCAGTACCGGAACACCACAACGCGACCAGGTCGCCAGCCTGATCACGGCGGGCATCAGGCAATAGATCAGCAAGCAATGGCGCAAGGAGAAACAACTGATGCCGATGCTCACACGCCTGCGCGGCCCCGTACTCACCGCTGCCGTGGTGGCCACGGTGGCCGTCCTCGGGGCCGGCCCGGCCTTCGCGGCCACCTGGACCGTCACCCCGGGCGGATCGGTTTCCGGTTCGGCGGGCACGACAACGCTGAAGGATTCCTCCACCGGCACGACGGTGAACTGCTCATCATCGACGGCGTCCGGTTCGCTGAAGAGCGGCAGCGGGCTGTCCAACCCGATCGGATCCATCACCTCGATCAACTTCAACAACTGCACCGGCCCATTGGGCATCACGTTCAGCGCGAGCGTCAGCGGGCCATTCCCGTTGAACGCCAACAGTTACAGCTCGGGCACCACGTCCGGGACGATCACGAATGTGCACGGGACGCTCACGTCATCGGCGTGCAGCCTCGTCATCGACGGCACCTCAGCGACAGCTCACAATGGCACCGTCAACGTTACCTTCACGAATTCGACGTCCACGCTCAAGGTGCTCACCACCGGCAGCACCCTGCACATCTACAATGTCAGCGGCTGTTTCGGCCTGGTCAGGAACGGCGACGGCGCGACGTTCTCCGGCAGCTACAGCATCACCCCTAAGCAGACCGTCACCAGCCCCTGACGTCCCCGCATGAACTGGTAACCAGAACCGGC
>Ga0070733_10002234_pt1 | contig 13993 bp, 16 predicted proteins | sample Coa_R1_9_FD_66450 | JGI IMG/M metagenome (GOLD analysis project Ga0070733, IMG submission 66450) | Surface soil microbial communities from Centralia Pennsylvania, which are recovering from an underground coalmine fire - Coalmine... | ecosystem: Environmental > Terrestrial > Soil > Unclassified ... | reverse complement strand
TCTCTGCCGCTCATTTCGAGCACCCGGCCGCCGACATCCTTGTTGCTCGCGCGGATGGCGTCGATGAGCTTTGACAGGGGGATGCCGTAGGAGCGCAGCTTCGCCGGATCGACGACGACCTGGTATTGCTTGACGAAGCCGCCGACGCTCGCGACCTCGGCCACGCCCCACGCCTTGGTCAGCTGGTAGCGAATGAACCAGTCCTGGATCGTCCGCAGCTCTGCGAGGGTCTGCTTGGCGCCGATCACGGCATATTCATAGACCCAGCCGACACCCGTGGCGTCGGGGCCGAGCGAGGGCGTGACGCCCGCCGGCAGAGTTTTCTGGGCGAAGTTGAGGTATTCGAGGACCCGGCTGCGCGCCCAATAAATGTCGGTGCCGTCCTGGAACACGACGTAGACGAAGGAGACACCGAAGAACGAGAAGCCCCGCACCACCTTAGAGCGCGGCACCGCCAGCAGTGCCGTCGTCAGCGGGTAGGTAATCTGGTCCTCAACCACCTGCGGCGCCTGGCCCGGATACTCGGTGTAAACAATGACCTGCGGATCGGAGAGGTCGGGAATGGCGTCTAGCGGCGTCTGAAAGACCGCGTAGACGCCGGCAGCAACGATGAAGAACGTCGCCATCAGGACCAGCAGAACATTGTGACTCGACCAGCGGATGACCGAAGCGAGCATCACGGCTTCTCCGATCCGAGGTGTTTCGCGACGGGGTTCATAGTTTTGCGCCGGGTGTTGCGGGTGGAACGGGCTTCGGCGGCTTGGGAGCCGCCGAGGGTGGCGCGAACGCCTTGAAGGCCGCCTGCAGGTTGCTTTCGGCATCGATCAGGAAATTCGCGCTGACCACAATCCGCTCGCCGGCAGCGAGCCCTTCGCGGATTTCGTAATAGCCGTCGGCATGGGCGCCGAGCTTCACCTGGCGCGGTTCGAACATCCCTGCGCCACGCGCGACCAGCACGGTCTGCCGCGTGCCGCTGTCGATGACCGCCGATTCCGGAATCGCGACGACCGGATGGCTGGCCACACTGACGTCGAGGGCGACGTTCGCATACATGCCGGTCTTGAGCCGCAGACCGGGATTGGCAACGACGATCCGCACCTTGCCCGTGCGCGTCTGCTGCGACACCGTCGGATAGACGAAGGCCACCTTGCCGGCGAAGGTCTCGCCGGGATAGGCGTTGACCGTGATCTTGGCGTCCTGGCCGACGCGCAATGCCCCGATGTCCTGCTCGAACACATCGGCGATGAGCCATACCGACGAAAGATCGGCGATCCGGTAAAGGGGGTCGCCCGGCATGAAGCGCATGCCCTCGATTGCGGTCTTTTCTAAAACGACGCCGTCAGCGGGAGAGCGCAAGGTCAGCATGCGCGTAACCGCGCCGCTACGCTGGAGTTGCTTCAGCTGATCATCCGGGATGTCCCAGTTTTTCAGGCGCTGGAGCGCGGCTGCCGCGAGTTGCGCCGTCGCGCTCCGTGCGAGGAGGTATTCCCGCTCGGCGACGACAAGCTCGGGCGCGTAGACCTCCATCAGCGGATCGCCGCGATGCACCGATTGCCCGGTGGCGTTGACGTAAAGCTTCTCGATCCAGCCTTCGAATTTGGTGTTGACGATATACAGGCGCCGCTCGTCGGCTTGGACCGTTCCTACCGCGCGGATCGTGCGCGTGAGCTGGCGTTCCTCGACCGGGGCGATCTGAACCCCGAGTTCCTGCACCTTGGCGGGGTTGATCTTGACGGCCCCGGCAACGTCCGGTTCATCTCCGGCGTAAACCGGGATGTAGTCCATACCCATGCTGTCCTTCTTCGGCACCGGCGACGTGTCCGCAAGGCCCATCGGGTTGCGGTAATAGAGAATCTTGCCCTGACCGGAGGGCGCGGGGGAGGCTGGAGCCGGTTTGGGCTGAGCGTTTGCTTCCTCGGCCGCGTAGACGGGGATGTAATCCATCCCCATCGAATCCTTCTTGGGCACCGGCGAGTAATCCGGTTTGCCCATCGGATCCTTGTAATAAAGGATCTTCCGCTCGGGCCCCGCTTGGGACGCTGATCCAGGCTTCACCGGGGCGCCTGCTGCGACAGCCGGCGCCTTCACGGCAGTTCTGAGGCCAAGCCAGTACCCTGCAACGCCGACGCCCGCGGCAACCGCGAACAGCAGGGCTGCGGCTAATACCCGCTTCACAGGTCACCGCCGATCAGGCGCTCGATCGTGGCGAGCGCGGTCTGCGCCTCGGTGCGGATCTGCAGCAGATCGATCCCGATTTGCAGCCGTTGACGGGCCGCCTCCAGGACCGCGGTCAAATCACCTTGCCCCTGCTGATAGGACAAGAGGGCCGAGCCGTATGCCGCTTCGCTTTGCGGCTTTAGCGCGTGATCCAGCACCTCCTGGTCGTGCTGGGCCTGGGCAAGGGCAGCGAGCGCCGATTGCAGTTCGCTGCCTATCTTCAGCGTCGCCGCATCGAGGCGCAGCTGGGCCGCGCCCTTCTTTGCCGTCGCCCCGCGGGCCTGAGCTTCGCGCACTCCCCATTGCAGCGGCACTTTGATGCCAATACCGACCATCGCCCGCGGCGACATGTCGGGTAGGTCGTCAACGCCGGCCGTCACCGTCACGTCCGGATACCAACTCTTGTCGACGAGCTCGCGCTCGCCCTCTGCCCCCGCAATCTCGGCGCGCGCAGTTGCGAGGGTAGGGTTTGCCTCACGCGCGCGCGCCACCAGCGCCTTGAACATGAGCGTTGATGGCGGCGGCACCCTGCGGAGCGCCTTTGGCGGCGCGAGTGGCGCGTCCGCGGATCGGCCGATCAGCGTATTGAGTTTCGCCTTTGCGCTCTGCTCGTCGCGCTCGAGCCCTGAGATGATGGGATCAATCCGCGTCAACTCCAGCTCGGCCCGTATCGCATCCGATTGCGTTCCGACGCCCTGCGCATAGCGATCCCGCGTCGCCCGTACGACATCAGCCAGGACGGCGCGAATCTCTCGGGTGACCCGGATTGACTGTTCCGCCTGGTAATACTGGGCGAATACCGTCTTCACCTCCTCTTGAAGCTGGCTGGTGACGCTTCCTTCCCGATCCCGCGCGGCGTCCGCGTTCGCTTGCGCGACGTCCCGGCGCAACTCCCGCTTTCCCCAGAGCGGGAAATCCTGCGAGACCGTCAGCAGCGTCTGGCGAAACCCCTGGTCGCGCGACAGGTTGAGCATCGGGTCGTCGAGCGCACCGGCGGGATAGATCTTTGCGACCGCCGCCTCCCGGTCGAGCGCGGCGGCGGCAAGCTCGGGATTGAAATTCCTGACTCGGATCAGAAGGTCGTCGACCGTGGCGCCGGGCAGGTCCGCAGGGTTGTTTGCAGTCTGCCGGCGCTGTGCGGAGGGCGCCCGAACCTTGCAGGGATTAGGACCCTGGCGGTACTCGATCGCGGGGCCATCCCTCACCCGATCAATGCAGTCCCGCTTGGAGACCGACCCCGCTTTGGCCGCACCTCCGGCGACCAGCAGGGCGCCGGCCATACCCAGAACAAGCCTATTGACGAGGGGGCGCATATCACTTCCCCGCCTCGTAACCGACAGTACCGCGCACCGTGTCGGTCTCGCCTTGCACCTTTGCGCCAAGCACAAGTTGCCACTTGCCGGTCATTCCGGTTTCGATCTGGAAGCGGTAAAGCCCGGGCTGGTCGGACGGTAGGGGGCTCACCTTGCCGCTGAAGTCAGCCATGCCGGCCGGCGTCATGTCGGCTTTGGTATCAAACAGCACCGCGTCTTCGACCGGCTTCTTGTCCGGCACGTGAAGGAGTCTAACCGTGACCGTGGTCTTGCCTGGGCCGGCCGGCTGTGCGCTCACGAGCTCGAAGCGGTAGTCGGCCTGAGCGGCCAGTCCGGAGGCCCCACTGAGCGCCAGGGCCGTGAAGATGACGGCGCCCGTCAGGGTGCGCGTCGCGCGATGAAACATGGTCATGATGATTCTCCCTCGTAGCAGGCCACGTATCCGTGGCCGCCTGTTGTCTGCACCGACGCCGAGCGTTCAAAGCTCGCCCGCCGCCATGACCCGCTTGAGCCCATGCGTTCCGGTGCCGGTGCGCCAAAGCGCAGACGGACGGGACTTCGAAGGGTTTCAGCGGGAGGGGAGAGCACCGACGCGAGGTCGGCTGCGCTCCGGGTTCAGACAGGCAGAATCGGAGGGCTCAAAGCGGGCTTGATCGTGCGCCCGTACAACGCTGCGGATGCGTCGCTGTAGATGACCGACGACCAGGCAGTGCTGGTGAAGACGGTAAGATCGGCGGCCGGCATGCTCACCAGGAAAATGCAGCCAAGCTCCGAAACGCAGCCATGCGCCAAGCCTTTGCAAGGCATGTTGTCGCTCTGACCGCGCTGTTCGTGCATCATGCCGCTGCTCATGCCGGTTGCATCCGCATAGACCATAGGCGCGACACTCGCGGCGCCGACATAGGTCACCGCGATCAGAAGCACTAAAAACAGGCGCAGCAGTTTCACCGACATCCTCGTTAGGGTATAATGCCGGTCGGGGTGTCAAGTCGAGCGCCCTGGCACAGCATGGCTATCGCACCTATTGATCCTACGAGGGATTGATTAAATTACAATAAAAATGTGGTATATCAGGAAATCTCGGTGTCTGTCCCTTTGGAAAGAAAGGTGATGGCCGAGATCTGTTGCGAAAACCCGGTACGCACCGGCGCCGTCTCGGATGGTGAACGTGGGACGTTGATCCGCGAGGCGTTTCGCCTCGAATGGTTCACCGTCGCTTGGATGAGCGTCGAAGCTGTCATTGCCATCGCCTCGGGCATCGCGGCGCGCAGCATCAGCCTGACCGCCTTCGGCATCGACAGCCTGATCGAACTCGTATCGGCCGGCGTCCTGATCCGGCGCCTCTCGGTGGAATTGAAGCACGGCCGCGCCTTCTCCGAAGCTGCCGAGCGAACCGCAAGCCGGATCGCCGGCGGGCTTCTGTTGACGCTCGCCGCTTACGTCGTCGTGGCCGCAGGCTGGGGCCTGTGGCGCCACGAGGGCGAGGCATTCTCCGGGCCTGGGTTGATCGTCGCCGTGCTCGCGATGCCGATCATGTATCTGCTCGCCAAGCGCAAGCTCGCCGTCGCCGCGCAGCTCGGCAGCCGGGCGCTACGCGCCGATGCCGTCGAGGCGATCACCTGCGGCTGGTTGTCCTTCGTCGTTGTGCTGGGACTTCTCGCCCAGCTCGCGCTCGGCGCGTGGTGGATCGACGCTGTGACCTCGCTCGCGGTCTTGTGGTTCTTGATCAAGGAAGGATTCGAGGCCTGGGCGGGGGAGGAGTGCTGCGAGCACGATGATGGCTGAATTGCAGCCGGCCGCACTTCAGCTAATGGAGAGCAAAGACTGTTGGTGACGAACTGATATGAGATCTGCGGAATCAGCGCCCCCGGAAGCGAAATCCACAAACGCGAGCGTCTCGCAGTCGGGATAGGGCCGGATAGCCATCGACGCGATTCGCATTTTTTGCGAAGGGACAAAACTTCTTTTGCGAAGGGACAAAACTTCGCATTTCTGCTAAGTTTTGTCCCATGAGGACTTCACACCACCCAGGGACGCATCGCGGTGTAGCGAACGGCAGCTCTGCGGTCGCTGCCCAATGCGCGCGGCGGCTGTTCCAGCTCCGCGCTCATACCGGCGAAACGCAAAAGCGGTTGGCTGCGCGTCTCCAGATGACCGAGTCGATGATCTCGCGCCTGGAGCGTGGCGATCATGTCCCCAGCCTTGCCACTCTCTGCCGGATCGCCGAGGCCTTCGGCCGACGGCTGGAGATTGTGTTCCACGAACACGAATATGAGCATGCCGACGGCACTCGTCACGCGCACTCCCATGGCCATGACGATGTCGACCATCAGCACGACCACGGAGAGGAGCAATGAACTACGCGCCTGAGCTGCTGTTGATAGGCGCTGTCGCCGGGGTCGGCGTGCTGCATACGATGGTCCCGGACCATTGGGTGCCAATCACGCTGATTGCCCGGCAGCGGAGTTGGTCGAAGGCGGAGACGGCGCGCGCCGCACTTCAGGCCGGCACCGGACACGTAGTGTCGACGTTGCTCATTGGTTTGTTGGTCTGGTTCGCCGGAGTCGCCGTCGCCGCCCGCTTTGGCCACCTCATCGAGACGGCGTCAAGCATCGCGCTTATCGCCTTTGGCGGCTGGATCGCGATCTCGGCGTGGCGCGAACTGCGCACGAGCAGCGGGCATGGGCACATCCATAGTCACGATTTCGCGCATTCCGAAGGGCACGGCCGTCATGACCACCACGATCACGTGCATGGACCCGAGCTGCAGCGTATCGCGACCAGCGACGGTTTGCTGGAATTGTCGATCTTCGAGGCGGGCGTGCCGCCCCGCTTCCGTCTCTCCGGGGTGGCGGCGGAAGCGGTCTCGGTCGAGACGCTGCGCGCCACGGGCGCGCGGCAGGTGTTCCGGTTTGCGAGCCGGGGCGAGTATTGGGAATCCGTCGAGGAGATCCCGGAGCCCCATGGATTCGAGGTCACGGTCACCATTGAGCGCGGCGGTCACGCGCATACCTACGAGACGCAATTCACCGAGCATGATCATGGTCATGGACACGGCCATGGGCATGACGACGCGGATATCCACGACCACGAATCAGAGCCGGCGGCGGACCCGCTCTATGCGCCGCTCCGCGGCGAGACAGCCGTGCTCACGCGCCATGTCCATATCCACCGGCATGGGCAGGGCTCGCCGCATGCGCATTGGCACGATCATGCTCCCGCCACGTCTCACCAGATCACGACCGAGCTTGCCTCAGAGCCCCCGGTACATCAGCACCGTCACAAGACATCAGCGCGCACCGCGCTGCTGCTGATTCTCGGCTCGTCGCCCATGGTGGAGGGCATCCCCGCCTTCTTTGCCGCCGGACAGTATGGCTCCGGCCTCATTGCCATAATGGCCGTCGTGTTCGCGACCAGCACGATCGCGACCTACATGCTGCTGTGCGTTTACTCGACCGCGGGATTACAGCGGGTGCGGCTCGGTGCATTTGAACGCTACGGCGAGGTCCTGAGCGGCGCGTTCATCGCGTTTGTCGGCCTGGCGTTCTGGGTTTGGCCTGTGATGTAACCAGTCCTCATTGATTTGAGTAATAAGAGAGCCATCATTTACCCAAAATATGGATATCCTGACCGCATTCGGTTTGTTCGCAGTAACGGTAATGCTGGTATGCTATGCGCTGGAGGCCCGCAGTCCATGGTTTGTCTTGGCATTTGCTGTGGCGTGCGCCTTGGGTTCAGCTTACGGATTCCTGCAAGGCGCGTGGCCGTTCGGATTGGTTGAGGCGATTTGGTCTTTGGTTGCGATGCGGCGATGGTGGCTTGCGAGTTGACGCAGCGTTGGGGGTTTCTCAGGTGGCAGAGAGGGCCTCAATCAGCGGGCATCCGGCCGCTTCCCCTGCATCACAGCGCCGCACCGTGTCAGCCAGGACACGCTCCATGGCCCGGAGGTCGGCAATCTTCGTCCGAACATCGGCAAGGTGACTCGCCGCAAGCTCGCGCCCCTCGGCGCAAACCTCCGGGCCACCCTCGGCGGACAGGGCCAGCAAGGCGCGAATTTCGTCAAGGGTGAACCCTAGATCGCGCGATCGGCGGATAAAGGAAAGCGTGCGCGTTTCGGCTAGCCCGTAAACCCGCCGCCCGCTGGCCGTGCGCGACGGTGGCGCTACCATCTTGATGCGCTCGTAGTAGCGGATCGTCTCGATATGGACCCCTGTCCGCCGGGACAGTTCGCCGATCGGCAGCGCGGCGGAGTTTTGACGGGTAATCGAGCGCATCAAAATTCCTCTTGATCCTGTAGTCGCTACAGGATGTAGCATCCTCTCCATGACCAGCCAAGCAGAAAACGAGCCCGGCCTCGCGCGCCCTGAACCCGACCGAGTGAGCGGCGCGCGCAGCCAGAAAGTTTTTACCGCCGCGGGTGTGTTGGGCGCACTCGCGGCTTCGTCGTGCTGCATCGTGCCGCTCGTGCTGTTCGGGCTCGGCATCAGCGGCGCGTGGATCGGTGCTCTGACGCAGCTCGCGCCCTATCAACCCTACTTCATCGCTGCCACTGTAGCCTGCCTCGGTGGCGGTTACTGGCTGGTCTACCGCGCCGGGAAGCGGGCGTGCGACGACGACGACGCGTGCGCCCGGCCGCTGCCGAACCGGATCGTCAAAACCGGTCTTGTTGTGGCGACAATCCTTGTCATCAGCGCGCTGGCATTAGATGTCCTCGCGCCGCTTTTCTTTAGCTGAGAGGAGAATGCCAAATGAGTAAATTCCTGATCGCCACGATATTCGGGATTACCCTTCTGCTTTCCTCTGCCGCCTTTGCTGCCCAGAAGACGGTCACGCTCGCGGTGCCGGGCATGTACTGCGCGACCTGCCCGATCACGGTAAAAGGGAGCCTCACAGCCGTGCCGGGCGTCGCCAAGGTCGTGGTCTCCTTGGCACAGAAGACAGCTGTTGTGACCTTTGACGACGCCAAGACCGTCGTCCCGGCGCTGATCGCCGCGACGACCAATGCCGGTTACCCCTCCACGGCCAAGAACTGATCCCGGATGAGCGGCCGCTTGCTCATCACTACCGGCGCCATCGGCGCAGCACTCGCGGCGCTGTGCTGCGCAACGCCGATTCTCGCAGTCGTGCTCGGAGGCATCGGCCTTACCGCCTGGCTGACGAACCCGGATTCCGTCGTCATGGCGGCGCTTGCTCTCAGGCGTCGCTTTGGGGGGCTTGGGCTCTACCGCCGGCAGGCGGCGGCGACGTGCTGCGATACGACGGGCAAAGAACGGGATTCCACGTCATGAACGATTGCTGCGCGCCCGCGCCACACAATATCAGGGCTTACGATCTCGCCGTCATCGGCGCCGGGTCGGCGGGGTTCTCGGCGGCCATCACGGCCGCCGACCAGGGGGCGCACGTCGCGCTGATCGGGCACGGGACGATCGGGGGTACCTGCGTCAATATCGGTTGCGTGCCGTCGAAGACGCTGATCCGCGCGATGGAATCCATTCATCAGGCCGGCACCGCACAACGCTTCGCGGGCATTACCGCCGCCGCGCACGTTAATGACTGGCGGGCCGTCGTTCGGCAGAAGGATGAGCTTGTCGCCGGCTTGCGGCAGGCGAAGTACGTCGATCTGCTGCCGAGCTACAACACCATCGCCTACCTCGAAGGCCAGGCGCGGCTGGCGGATGGCGGGGTTGCGATTGACGGCAACTTGATTAAGGCCGGCAAGATCATCATCGCGACCGGCGCGGCGCCCGCGCTGCCACCCATCGCGGGCATCGAGACGGTGCCCTATCTGACCAGCACGACGGCGCTCGAACTCGAACGGCTGCCGAAGTCGCTGCTCGTCGTCGGCGGCGGCTACATCGGTTGCGAGCTCGGTCAGATGTTTGCCCGCGCCGGCGTCACGGTGACGATCGCGTTCCGCAGCCGCCTGCTACCCGCGGCCGAGCCGGAAATCGGCGAGGCGTTGACCCGCTATTTCCGGGACGAGGGTATTGTCGTTCGCGGCGGGCTCTCATACCGGGAAATCCGGCAGGGGCCGGAAGGCGTCTCGCTCTCCGTTGCGGCTGACGGCGCCGGCCAAATCATCGATGCGGAGCAGGTTCTCGTCACCACGGGACGCCTGCCCAACACCGAAGGCATGGGTCTTGCGGAGGCCGGCGTCGAGCTCCTGCCGAACGGCGCCATCGAGGTGGACGATCGGATGCGCACGACGAAGCCCGGTGTCTATGCCGCCGGCGACGTGACGGGGCGTGACCAGTTCGTCTACATGGCCGCATACGGCGCCCGGATCGCCGCGCAGAATGCGCTCAACGGCGACAGCAAGCGCTACGATTCGAACGCCATGCCGGCGGTCGTGTTCACCGATCCGCAGGTTGCCAGCGTGGGCCTGACGGAAGCGATAGCGCGCCGGCAGGGCCTTGAGGTGACAACCTCCATCCTTCCGCTCGAATACGTCCCGCGGGCGCTTGCCGCGCGCGATACGCGCGGGCTGATCAAACTCGTTGCCGAGACCGGCAGCGGCAAGCTGCTCGGCGCGCACATCCTGGCGCCCGAGGGGGCCGACAGCATTCAGACGGCGGTGCTCGTGATCAAATACGGCCTCACCGTCGAGCAGCTCGCGGAGACAATCTTTCCCTACCTCACGACGGTCGAGGGATTGAAGCTGGCGGCTCAGGCCTTCACCAAGGATGTCGCCATGTTGTCCTGCTGCGCCGGATGAGCCTCAACCGCTTCCGCTATTCCGAGATAATCACATAGCGATGGCGGCTTGAGCTTGGGGGAAAGAAAGGCGGTCGGTCTCGTCAGATCCTGATCCATCCGCGCTTGAAGGCATAGGCAATCGGCAAGCCAACGGCAAAAGCGGCAGCGGGGTTGAGGGCAACGCCAATAGCAGCCATCAGGAGAACGAGGAACAGGTCGCCCCCCTGGTGCTCATGCAGCTTCGACGACAGCGCGAGTTCGATACCCGAGAACAGCAGCAGGCCACCCAACACCGCATCCGGTATCGTCCGGAGCAGCGCATACCCGCTCTCCCCGAGACCGACCCCGAGCACAATGAACACAAGCCCGATCAGGACCGGGGCGGTCGCCGTGCGCGCGCCGAAACGGACATGCCCGGCGATACCGCCCGCGCCATGGCACATCAGGTAGCCGCCGAACGGCGCAGCCAAGAGATTGCCGAGACCGGTCGTGATCGCAAGGTTGCGCTCGTTTACCGAGTGTATCTCCCTGGGGAAAAGCTGCCGCGAGACAGCAGCCGTTACGATGATGGCGTTCGTCAGTGTGAGTGGAATCTGAGGCAGAACGGCGTACTCGGTGCCGTGGAGAACCTGCGCCCAGGTCGGGGTGACGAGATGCGGCAGATGCAGTCCGAAATCGAGCGTTGGAAACGGCGGCGCTATTCCAAATACCTGTCCGACCCCGATCCCGGCGAGGACGGCGACGAGCGCCACCGGTGAGCGCCGGTAGCGCATCAGCCCGAGCATCAATGCCGAGATCGCCACCCCGAGCCATATCTGCGTCTCGATCAGCCGGATGCCGAGGCCGCCGAGCGACAGGCCGAGCCCGAGTTGCAGCCCGGCTGCGATGCTTTCCGGCAATGCGCGCGCGAGCCGGCTCACCACGCCGGTCACGCCGAGGATCAGGAAGAACGCGCCGATCACGAGGCCCGCCCCGGCAATCGCGGCAGGGTCCATCGGCTCTATCAGTACCGCAGCGGACGCCGCTTTCATCGGCTGCACCGCCATCGGGATGCCATAGAAGACCCCCGAGAACGCATAGAACAGCCCGAAGCATGTCAGAATCCCGGTGGGATCCATCTTCACCACAGTGATCGCACCGATGATGTGCGGCAGGAAAGTTCCAAGGTCGCCGAGCGACCCGGATACTTCTCCCATGTTCCAGGCGAAGCGCGGGCGCGTCAGCGTCGGCGGCTCGTCCTCGGGTTGTCGCACCTTGATGTCGGGGACCCGGAACCATCTCGTCGCGGTGCGAGCGGCGTGGGTTCCTTCAGAGCGCAGTTGATGTCCAGGATCCGCGCTCATAACGGCGAGCTCCATCAAACAAAGTGCTCGCCTAATTGATCACATCAGAACATCAGGTCCGATATGGTATCTCGTTCATATCGGATGCTGAGGCGTCAGTCCTCCGGCGGCTGATCGACCATCAGGCCACGAAGTCTCTCCATGTCGGCGATGACTGCCGTGGCGGCGTGGTCCTCCATAGCCCGATAGAGCGCCAGAACCTCACGCCCCATTACGGTCAGCCGGGCACCGCCGCCGCCGATGCCGCCCTTCGCGGTTTCGATAAGCGGCCCGCGAAAACAGGCGTTCATGGTCTTCGTGAGCAACCACGCGCGTCGGTAGCTCATCCCCATGCGCCGTCCGGCGGCGGCGATCGAGCCAGTATCCCCGATCGCTTCCAGCAACGCGGCCTTGCCCGGCCCGATCGCAATGGACGACCCGAGCAGGATGCGGATTCGAGGCTCTAACCGATCATTCATCGTCGTGAAATCAACCCGGAGAAGTTGCCGCTAAAACGCCGATCAGCGGGTGAACAAGTATTCGTCCGCGGGCCTCCGATATTCCCATTCTTCGCGTTCCAACTCCGGCTGATTGTGATCTGCCTCGGGATACCCAATGCAGAAATATCCGATGAACCGCCAGTCGGGCGGGACCGAAAGGATTTCTGCCATTCGCTTAGGTGCGACAATAGAGACCCATCCCATTCCAATTCCTTCGGCTCTCGCCGCGAGCCACATCGTATGGACGGCAGCAACCACTGAATACTCTGCGGTTTCCGGCATTGTTCGCCGCCCAAGCCTTTTACCCTTATCCGTTTCCCGATCGGCGAACACGGCTAAATGGCAGGGTGCTTCTTGAAGCCCAGCGAGTTTCAACCGCGCATAAGATGATGCGAGCGGTTGGCTGTACGCCGCCAGGGCATCAGCGTTGCACCGAAGGAACTCCTCCATTACCGCCCGTCGTCTACCGGGTTCATCAACGGTCACGAAACGCCAAGGCTGGCTCAGCCCAACCGAGGGAGCCAAACATGCAATCTCGATCAGCCGGGGCAGGGCATCGGGTGGAAGCGGCTCGGGCCGAAAGCGGCGCACATCCCGCCGCCACGCGATTAGGTCCCACAACTGAGCGCGAAAGTCCCCATCGAATCGTGGCATCTTATCCATCATACGACCACGGTTAGCCTTTGGGTTTCGGGGAGCGTCTAACAGTCCTTCGTCCCGGAGTGATTCGGCTCACCCGTTGGACAGACCGATCCGGGCATCCTCGTGGATAATCCCCGCACCCCCTCCATCCTCGTTGAACAGCAGCTTGATCCCCTCGGCCTCAATCGCTGCGCGCCTCGCGGTGAGGATTTAAGCGGCCGGTGTGCGTCGTCCGGTCTCGATGCGGGCGGACGGCCAGCCGGTCAATCACGCCCCCCGAGGGGGGAATTTCAGACTGAATCAGCACGCCCGTGCTCGTCTTTACGGACCGGGCCGGTAGGCAGTCCAGCCACTTTCCATTCCGGGAAACCATCTTCAAGGCGGCGCACTTGATAGCCGTGCTGACGTAGCACCGCGACGGCCTCGAACGACAGGACACACCAGGGACCACGGCAGTAGGCGACGATTTCCCGGTCAGTCGGTAGCTCGGCCAATCGCCGTTCCAACTGTGCCAGCGGGATATTGAGCGCGCCGGGCAAATGGCCCTGCCCGAACTCGTCCTCGGGGCGCACATCGAGCACCGTTGCCGTCCCGGACCGCAGCCGATCCAGCAACTCGGCGCGCGACACCGGCTCGAACTCGTCGCGCGCTCGGAAATAGCTCGCCATGACTCGCGCGATCTCGGCGCTATTGCGCTCGCCGACCCGGCTGAGGGCAAGCAGCAGGCCGACGACGGCCTCCTCGCCGGCGAGGCGGTAGTAAATGCGCTTGCCCTCGCGCCTGCCCTCGACGAGTGCCGCGCGGCGGAGAAGCTGCAAGTGCCGCGACGTGTTCGCCAACGTCAGGCCAGCCCGCGCCGCCAAACCCTCGACGCTGCGCTCGCCCTGCCCGAGATGTTCGAGCAGTTCGAGACGATGGGCGTGACCGAGCGCCTGCGCGATCTCGGCGAGGCTGGCGAATACGTGCTGTTTCGGACCTACGCTTGACATCTCGTGCCGTCTAAGGACAATCACCAGACTGATTGAATATACGCTGATGGTCAAGGAAACCGATCGTCACGCTTTGGGAGGCCGGCATGATCCTGCGTCAATTCCTCCATACCGACCCCGTCGCGATCTCCTACCTCTTCGGCTGCGGTGGGCACGCTGCCTGCGCCGTCGTGGACCCGGTGGGCGACATCGCAGCATATCTGCGCGTGGCCGACAACACCGGCATGCGCATCCGCTTCGTCATCGATACCCATATCCATGCCGATCATCGTTCGGCCGGCCGCGCTCTCGCCGCCGAGGCGGGTGCCGAATAC
>Ga0070733_10002233_pt1 | contig 13995 bp, 10 predicted proteins | sample Coa_R1_9_FD_66450 | JGI IMG/M metagenome (GOLD analysis project Ga0070733, IMG submission 66450) | Surface soil microbial communities from Centralia Pennsylvania, which are recovering from an underground coalmine fire - Coalmine... | ecosystem: Environmental > Terrestrial > Soil > Unclassified ... | reverse complement strand
ACGAGATCGCCGCGGCGGCGGAGGTCGAATTCCGCCGCGTCCATATCGTCGTCAACAGCGCCGCGATTGGACACTTCGCTCATATCCTGGAGATCGAGGAGGAGCAGTGGGACGAGACGATGCGCATAAATCTGAAGTCCGTGTATTTCAGTTGTCAGACGTTCGTCCCTCGAATGATCGCCGCCGGCGGCGGCGTGTTCGTCAACATTTCCTCGGTCAACAGCCTCATCGCAAATCCCAGCCTGATCGACTATGCGACCAGCAAATCCGGCCTCAACGCGCTAACCCGCAATATCGCGCTCGATTATGGACTTAAAGGCATCCGCGCCAACGCTGTAGCGCCGGGAGCGATCTTCACGCCGGCCGCCGCCGATGGTCTTGATGAAGACGAAGCGAACTCGATTCGCGACAACTACCTCGTCGGGCGCTGGGGAACGCCGCAGGATGTGGCCAACGCCGTTCTCTATCTGGCTTCTGACGAGGCGTCCTTCGTGACGGGAACCGTCCTGACGGTCGACGGCGGGCTGACGATCCAGACGCCGGAGGCCGCGGTCCGCAAGTCCTTCCGCGCGCGCTGGCGCGGCAACAAGACTACCATTCACGATGCATGATTGTCGCTCCGCGCGTGATCTGACATGAGCGCCGAACCTCCTTCCGATTACCGTCTCGACGAGGTCGATGCGACCTCCGAGGTCGCGCGCAACGTCGGCCTTGCTCGACAGACCATGGCCGCCGATCTCGTGACGCGCGGCGACGGCTGGGAGCGCGGCGTTCGCAGCGTGCTTCTTGCAAACGACAAGATTTCGATCGAGGTCGTGGTCGATCGCGGCCTCGATATCGCCAGCGCTCGCATCCGTCAGATCCCTGTTGCCTGGCGATCGCCCACCGAAATTGTCGCGCCGTGGTTCGTGGAGAACAGCGGATATGGGCCTCATCGCGGCTTCTTCGGCGGGCTTCTCACGACCTGCGGTTTGGATCATATCGGCCTACCGGAGGAAAAACCGGCCGATCGCTTCGCCTACCCGAGGCGCGCGAAGGACGCGTTTCCGATGCATGGCCGCATCAGCGGAACGCCGGCGCGCCTCATGGGCTATGGCGTTCGCGAATTTGCGAGCGGCCTCGAAGCCTATGTCGAAGGAATCGTCACGCAGGTCGCCGTATTCGGCGAACACCTGGCGCTCACCCGGCGCGTCAGCATCCGCTACGGCAGCTCAACCGTGCGGGTCGAGGATGAAGTCGCCAACCAAGGCTATGCGGCGAGCCCCTTGGCTATGATGTACCATGTTAATGCCGGTTGGCCGGTGATCGCGCCGGGCGCGCGCGTTGCGATTGCCGGCCGCCTGCTTCGGGGCGAGGGCGACGGGTCCATCATTGGCGCGCCGAAGCTTGCCAAGCCGGAGCGGACCTGGCTCTTCGCTGCTGCGCCAGACGCGAGCGGGCGGGGCTTTGCCGGCGTCGCCAACGCCCGAGTGGACGCCAAGCATGCCGCGGGGTTGAAGGTCGCCTGGGAGACCGCCAACCTGCCGACCCTGGCGCAATGGGAGCTGGCGATGGGCGCCGGGCACTATGCGACCGGGCTCGAGCCGTCGACGCTCCTGGTGGAAAGCCCCGCCAACGGCCCACGCTTTCCGACCCTTCCTCCCGGCGAATCCAAGAAACTGGGCCTCACTCTTGAGTTATTGCTCGGCGATGCCGGCGAGGAACTCCTTTCGGCGAGCCAAACGAGCAGACGGAAGGCGCGATGAAACTCGGGTACAACACGTGGTCCATGCCAACGCTTTCCTTCGAGGACGCCGTCACGCATTGCGCGCGCTTGGGCTTCGATTCGGTCGAAGTGACGGTGAGCGATGGTTGGCGGACGGATGTCATGACGCTGGCGCCTGGCGCCGCCGCCGAGTGGAAGCGCATCGCCAACGACGCCGGCATAACCTTGACGAGCCTGACGGCGAACGCGCCTATCCTGGTTGAAGGGCCGGCCTGGGACGCCGCGCGCGACCGGTTGACGAGAAGCCTCGCTCTTGCGGCGGAATTGCAGGCGCCGGGGCAACGCATGCCGATCAGCCTGACCGCCTCGTTTCCGAGCGTGCTCGGGGCGCCTCCCCAGGACTTGTCGGACGAGATGTGGCGAAACGAACGCGGTCGCGTCGTCGCGAGATTCGGCGAATTGGCCTCGATCGCCCGACGCCTCGGCGCGCGGGTCGCGCTCGAGCCGCATGTTTGGACGCTCGTTTGCAATGCCGAGCGCGCCCTGCAGGTCCTGGATGAGGTGGCGAGCGATGCGCTCGGCCTCAACCTGGACATCAGCCATTTCGCAGTGCAGGGCCTGCCGATCGCCGAGAATGTACGCGCGCTCGCCCCGCGAGCCATCGGCTGCGAAGTCAAGGATCAACGCGGCGTCAAGCCTCATTTCGAGTTCCTGATCCCCGGCGAAGGCGACTTCGATTACGTCGCTTTCCTGCGCGAAATGGTCGCAGCCGGATATGACGGAAGCGTTTCGGTGGAGATCAGCGTCTTGAGGCAGCGCCTTGACGGCTACGACCCGTACGAGGCGGCGAGGCAATCCTACGTGACGCTCGCCAAGGCGTTTGAGCTGGCGGGCGTCGTGCGACCCAAAGCAGACGCGTCAAGGCGAATGGAGCGATGACAAAGAAAGTACGGTTCGGGCTCGTCGGCTGCGGCGGCATCGGCAAGATCCACGCCGACGCGATCGCGCTGCTCGCTGAGGCAGAACTGGTCGCCGTCTGCGACGTCGATATCGCACGCGCCAGCGAGACGGCGGCGAAGCACGGGATAAACCAGGTCTACGCCTCCGCCGAGGCCATGCTGGACGCCGTCGAATTGGACGCCATAACCGTTGCGACCGATCACAAGCATCACTTTGTTCCGGCGATGGCGGCGATTGAACGCGGCGTCAACGTGATTGTCGAAAAGCCGATCACCGTCTCGCTCGAAGAGGCCCATTCGCTTGTCGAGGCCGCGAAGGCGCGCCGCGTCAAATTGGGCGGCGTGTTTCAGCGCCGGTTTTTCCCGGCGGCCCAGCGCATGCATCAGGCGATCGCCGCGGGGCGCATCGGCAGAGTGACCGTCGCCGAATGCATCGCGCTCCTCGGGCGCGATCGCGCCTATTTCGCGAGGGACGCCTGGCGAGGCACCTGGAAGGGCGAGGGCGGCGGCGCGCTGATGAATCAGGCTGTCCACATGATCGACATGCTTCTCTGGATGGTGGGCGTCCCGACCGAAGTCTATGGCCGCTGGGCGACGCTCAAACATGGCGAATATATCGACGTGGAGGATTCAGCTTGCGCTGTGGTCGGCTTCGACAATGGCGCGCTGGCGACGATCACGGCGACGACGACGCTCGAGTCGATCGAAAAGGCGCCGGGTTTCCGCATCGCCGTGCATGGAGCGGCGGGTTTCACCTTAGGGATGGCGGAAACGCCCGAGCTGACGCAGGCAATCACCGATCAATGGCCGTTCGACCCGGAGAGCGCCGTGAAAGAATGGGCTGCGGCCGAGCGCGGCAAGCCGGGTTTTCCAGGCTTCCACTCGGATCAATTGCGCGACTTCGCCGCCGCCATTCTCGAAGACCGTGAGCCCACCGTCACCGGGCTTGACGCGTACCGCGCTCTGGAAGTCATCAAGGCTGTCTACCTTTCGGAAGCGCGGCGGCGGCCGATTGCTCTACCGATGTCGGCGGCCGATCGGACGGAAGTTGACCGCATGACGAGCGGAGAAGAATCCTGAGCCGGCGATGGCGGCAGGAGCGTTAGGATACGAAGCGGCGATTAGACTTTCGAATGCCTATTGCGGCCTTCTACATCGGTTCTTACAGCATCGCCTCGCCATGGGCCGGCGCGCCGGGGGCGCATGGGGCGGGCGTTCGCCGCGCCGACCTTGACCTTGAATCAGGCGAAATCGTCGTAGGACCGACGAAGAGCGAGCTCAATCCGTCGTTCCTCGCGCGGGACGGACAAGCCGGATTGCTCTGGACGATCACCGAGCCGGAATTCGGCGGCGAACTTATTTGCTATCGCGAGGAGACTGGCCGGCTGAACTTGATCGGCCGTGCGGCAACCGGCGCGGATGCGCCGTGCCACCTGGTCATAGACCGGGACCGTGGGCTCGGTTTCGTCGCGCACTACCACGGCGGCTGCGTGGCCGCGCTTTCTCTTGGCGACGACGGCCGGCCGCAAAGGACCCTCGCTCTCCTCGCGCCGCCCGGAATAGCGCGTGGCGAGGACCGCGGCGGCGCTCACGCGCGGCCGCACGCGTCGTTGCTGCTGGGCCAGGAAGAGCTCCTGGTCACCGACACGGGGCGAGATCTCGTTCTCCTCTATAAGATCCGCGGCCAAGGTTCGACCGGCGCCTTTGAGCTTCTCGACGCGTTGCCCTTGCCCATCGGGTCGGGGCCGCGACATGTGGCGCATCGTCGCGGTCAGGACGTCATCTATGTGAGCAATCAGAATTCGAGCGGCGTTTCGATTGTCGCCCGCGTTTCGACAAACGAAGGGCCGAGGCTCGAATTGCGCGGGATCGTTTCCGCGCCCAACCTCGGCCGCGCTCAACCCGCGCCTTCCGAGATCGCCCTCCACCCGACGCGGGACGTCCTCTACATGGCGAACCGCGAGGACAATTCCCTCTCGATCTTCAGCGTCGACTCCGCAACCGGCGGGCTCGCCGCCAAGGGATGTGTCGACGTCATGGGTCGGAACCCGCGCCATTTCGGAATTTCGCCGGACGGCGGCTACTTAATCGTCGCCAATCAGGATTCCGACGAGCTCACGACGTTCCGGCTCGGCGGCGATGGCCGCGACGCGACCTGGACAGGACGGCGCTTCGCGGTCGCCACACCGACCGCCGTCTGCTTTTGACGAAGGCCGACGCTTCGGTCGCCGGATCAGCGCGTCTCGAGCTTCTGCGCTGATCCCGATGCGGAAGCGGCGTAGGTCTTGTCGATGATCTCGATGACGTGGCGCTGACGCGACGCATTGGAGCCATTCGCCGAGACGAGACGGCCGCTGGCGATCTGCGCGGCGAAGGAGCGCATAATCTCGGCATCGCCATCCCACGGCGCCAACGCCGGCCGGTAGCAATTGGACATGTTGTTGTACTCAATCGGCGTCGCGCCCTCGATCGCGGCTTTAGGCAAGAAAACCACGATCGGATTGGTCTTCGACGCCAGGTTGACGAAGATCATGCCGGTCGTTCCGTAAATCCTCGTTTCGCAAATGACGTTCCGGTGGTCGGACGGAGAACACCAATTGGCGCGGATGGTCGCGAGGATGCGGCTCGGCCATTCCAGCGCCATCGCGACGTTGTCGTCGACCGTCACTTTGATTGGTTCGCCCGCGGCTGAGGTCCGATCGGGAATGGCGGTGTTCACACGTCCGAGCACCTGCTCGGCCGGTCCGAACAAATAGGTGAGCTGGCTGATCAGATAGACGCCGAGATCGGCAAGCACGCCCCATTCCGCTTTATCACGATCAAAGAACCATGGCGCGTGTTGCGGCCCCTGATGGGCCAGCACGGCGTCGGCCGAAGTGACGCGCCCAATCGCGCCCGCTTCGATCAGCCGCTTCGCCTCCTCGACCGGTGGATTCTCATCAAACGGCAGCGCCATATAGACCCGCCGGGATTTCTCCGCCGCCTCGAAGATGCGCCTGGCGTCGGCAAGAGAGGTCGCCATCGGCTTTTCGCTGAGAACATGCTTTCCCGCCTCGAGGCACCGAATGGAAAGCTCGGCATGGCTTGGATGGGGCGTCGAAATCACCACCGCCTCGATCTCCAGCGCGCGAAGAAGCGCGTCGAGATGGGGATAGATCTTGCCGCCATATTGCTTGACGATCGGCTCGCAGATCGCGGGCGTGCGCGATTGAAGGCCCCTGAGCTCGAATTCGGCGCTGCCGCCGATCGCCGGGAAATAGCGCGCGCGGGCGATATCGCCGCAGCCGATGACTCCGATCCCAATCTTCGGCATGGACCCCTCTCTCGCTGCTGACGAGCGTGTGGCTATATGCGCGCGACCGGCTCTGCGGAGCCCTTTTGCGCTGATTTGATTCCCGCGTCGAGGATCGCCATTGCCGCAAGGTTTATCGGATAGGCGAGCGTTGGATGAAGAGGCTCGCCCGTCTCGATATGATGCAGGAATTCTTCCGCGATGGTGGCGCGGCCCGCAGGCAGAGGCTCGCCCTTCTCAACGAGGCTCGGCGTTTTGGCGCCGCGCTCGCCGTAGACCAGGATGTCGGCGCCGTCCAAGACGATCGTCCCTTTCGTACCATAGACGATCGGCCCGTTCGGCACGCCGTTGTGGAACGTGGTCCAGCTCGCTTCGAGGATCGCCATCGCGGAAGGGAAGCGCACCAGCATCGCTGCATTGTCGTCGGCGTCGCCGGCGCTCATGAGGTTGGCCTTGAAGCATTGCACGGACACAGGCGGCGGGAGGAGCCACGACGCCAGGCATGCGCCGTAGCAGCAATAGTCGAGCAGCGCGCCGCCGCCCGCCGCCGCCTGATGCCACCATTCCTTCGCCTTTTCCGCATTCGACACTTGGCCTGAGATCACGGTCGCGCCGGGATGCGTGCTGCCATGCGCAAGGGGGCCGAGCGAAGCCGGATTGCGCCATTTGAGCTCCCAGACGTCGCCGACTGCGCCGGCGTCGACCATTTCCTTCAGCCGGCGATAGGCCGGATGCCAGGTGATCGGCCAATTGACCGCTAGGGCAACCTTAGCTTTCTCAGCGGCGGCCTTCATGCGCAACGCATCGTGAAGTCCCGCGGCCATGGGCTTTTCGGTCAGCATGTGAACGCCGTGCTGAGCGATCGCCTCGGCGACATCGGCGTGCCGCCTGTTCTCCGGACAGAAGATCGCGATATCCAGCTTCTCCGTCTCCAGCATCTTCTGATAGTCGTCGTAAGCGCGGGGGCCGCCGGGCGCGGCGAGGGTCCGCGTCATGTTCGCCTGACGGCTGCCTTCCACCGTCGTTACAGAGGGGGTCAGCGGCCGCGTATCCGCGCAGGCGACGATCTGCGCGCGACCGCTGGCGATGAAGCGGTCAACCAGTTCGTTCACATGCATGTGAGCAAAACCAATCACGCCCACCCGATAGGACTTCCCATTCCGATCGCTCATTGATCAACCCTTAAAGTGTAAACGCATCTGGTCCGTCGGCAAGAATAGCTGAAGCGCAGGCGCGCCGTCGAGGATCGTCGACCCGTCTTACCGAGCCTGAAATCATAGCGCCGCTAAACGCTTGACCGGTTCTGACGTTAGCGTTGACACCAAGGCGCCCCTGTCAAAAGAGCGCCCGTCGGGACGACGCACCACTTCCGAAGTTTCGATTTCGCCATCATGGCTCGCGCTCCTTACGACGACGCGAATGCGGTCCGTTCACAGCACGCCGCCGCGATGAAGCGGTGGGGCAGAATGCGGTCAACGCGCATCGCCTCGATGCGATGTACGTTGCGCAGCCCGACCCGGCGATCGGCCGCCAAGCGCGCCACAAACGCGTTCGGCAGCGCTCAAAAATCATCGAAGCGTCCGCCGCGTCCGCGTCCTTCGGCGAAAAGCTTGGCCCCCGCGCGCGCTTCCTCGAGGCTGCCGACGCCGATCGTAAATTCGCGAGCAAGCGCCGTCGCGAGATCGAGACCGGACTGCTCGTAGGCTGATTTTCGATCCCCGCGCATTGCGCCCGCCGGAAAGCGGGCGATCTCAGCGGCAAGCGCCTGCGCCGCCGCAAGCGCGCCGCCTTTCGGCGCGACGCGATTGGCGAGACCCATGGCGAGCGCTTCGGCCGCCCCGACAGGCCGTCCGGTCAAGATCATATCCAGCGCCCGGCCAAGGCCGATCAAGCGAGGCAGCCGCACCGTGCCGCCGTCGATCAGCGGAACGCCCCATCGCCGACAAAACACGCCGAAGACGGCGTCCTCCTCTGCGATTCTCAGATCGCACCAACAGGCGAGTTCGAGTCCGCCCGCAACCGCATAGCCGCTGACCGCGGCGATGACCGGCTTCGCGAGAGCCATGCGCGTTGGACCCATGGGGCCATCGCCGTCAGGCTCGAGCCGATTGCCGGCGCCGGCGCCGAACGCATTAAGATCGGCGCCGGCGCAGAAGACGCCGCCGGCGCCCCAAAGCACCGCGACCGCGGCCGTCTCGTCAGCTTCGAAGGCGCGGAAGGCCGCGGCCAGGGCCTCCGCCGTCGCTCGGTCGACAGCGTTGCGGGCTTCTGGGCGGTTGATCGCAATTGTCGTGACCGCGCCATCGCGCGAAGAGGTCACGGCGTTCATTCTACGGGCCGACCAGCCGCGACCAAGCCCCGTGGAAAGGCCGAAGACGTCAACGCCTCCTCCTCTTTTGAGTTAAGGTCCCCTGCCGCAGGGGCGACGTTCGCCAAGCGATGCGCCTTGCGGCGGCGCAAGATCGGAAGCGCCGGCGCCGAGCGCGTCGGCGAAGATCAGTGAACGACGCGAACCGTCGGCGTGATCGGAAGATCGGCAAGCGTCGTATTCAGCGCGATCAACTGGGTCAGCAACCCGATGATGCGCTTGGTGTTGGCGGCGCCATCCTCCGGCACGCAATAGTTCACGCCTTCGTAATTTACGCTCAGGAAGCACGGGCCGGCCGGCCCTTGCTCGATGTAAAACAAATCGTCATCGCGGAACTGCTGTTGATCGATCGCCGCGACGCTCTCCAACTTGATGCGCCCGCCCTCGCCGCCAGCGAGGATGCGGCCGAGATATTGGAAGATTGCGAAGGCCGACCGCGGCAGCACCGAAATCGCTACGCGACGATGGGCGCGATCGTAAAAGGTCACCGTGCGCGAATCGGGCGAGACTGTCGATGATCCGCACATTGGCGAATTGCCAGCGAATGGCGCGGTCATATTCGCCCGGTCGAAGCACAATTGGTACTCCTCCGGCGCGTTCGCTGCCCCATCCTTGGAGTCCTTGGACTCTTTGCCCGATCCATGGCCGCCGCCGCCCTTGGACTTTTGGCCCGGCACTGGCTCGCTCGAAAGACCGTACCGCATCGCGAGAGCGACGTAATTCCGGAAAGCGGGGAAATTTGGGTCAAGCGGATCGTTGCGCAGCTCACGCCTTTTTCCGTCGCGCTCCTCGACGACGCGATCGGTAAAGAGATAGAATAAGACTTCCGGCGCCACTCCTTGCTGAGCGAAGAATTGCAAAGTGCGCGGCGCAACCTCGGACAAGAGGCCATTGTAGAAGTCTTTGGTCTCATTGGGCGAGGCTTCAAAGCTGGTCACGCCGCTGACCGTGGCCGAATTTCCGACATAGCCCGAACCGCCGGGGTTGGCGCCGAAGATCGTTTGGCCCTCTACCTGCGACGTGCCGAGAAGGGAGCTCGAGCCGGCAGCGGCTGTTGCGGCCGTCGGCGCAAATACGTGCGGGCCGAACAGAAGCGAAGGCAGCCCCATCGTCGCAGACGAGGTGTTCGATGCGTTGACATTGCTGAGCTGGACAAAGCTTAAAGGTTCGGCGTGGCTCGCCCGAATGATGTTCGTCAAGATCATGTCGTCGCGAGACTGTTCCGCGGCGACGTCGAATCGATCGAAGCGATTCTCGAACCTGTCATTGTAGGCGCAACCCGACGTCAGCAAGGCGACGGCGGCTACAAAGCGCCAACGCCGCACAAACACTCGACTCATAGGCGCCCCCGCACCCAACGCTTTTGGCCAGATTGTCGAATTTGCCCGCCCAATAAAACACTATTGCCGACTGAGACCCGCCACGCAAGCCCGCGCGGCGGCGTCGCCCACAGCCGCTTTGAGATCGACTTGCGGGGTTCGAGGCGCGGCGATCAGGCCTCGGCCAGGTCCGCCCGCCGGACCTGAATTTGCGCCGCGCGCCGACCGAGATCATCGAGGATAGGCATGCCTTCCGGGTCATCGAAACGGCGCACTTGCGCAAGCTGGGTTTCCGAGAGGGTGACGCCCAATTCGTTCTTCAGCCAATCTTCCTCAAGCTTCACGTCGTAGCGCAAGAACCGAAAGAGCGCGCCGAAAGGCGGCACGACGTCCTTAAGATCGCCGATCTCGGAGTTGATCGGCCAGCGGGGCCCGCCCTTGCCGAGCCAGGACATCATGGTCAGGGTCAGTTGCTGATTGTCCGATATCTGCTGCATGAGCGAACGAAGAGCGATGGTCATCGAACTCGCCCGGCGGAGATCCTCGCTCGACATGGCGGCGCGGAACGATCCTGTCCCGAGCGAAACGAACGTCAGGCGGTCAACGTCCATCGGCCAGCCGATGCGGTAGGCGGGCAGCGTCACGGCGAGAAAAAGAGCGAGCGCGGGATCATTATGCGGCGTCATTCCGCCGTCGACGAAGAGCGCGGGCGGCGCCCCTTCGACAATCTCGATTTCCTGGGGATCGAAATAGTGAGGCGCGGCGGTGCTCGCGCGCACGATGCTGGCTAATGAATAGTCGCGATTGCCGATGTAGGAGCGATCGCCTGGCGTTTCCCAAAACATGGCGCGCGGATTGTTCGTGACGATCCAGGCGCTGCCCTTGTCGATCCGCTTGATCAGGACGCCCAGTCCCGTTTGCAGGTCGTTCGAGTCCAGCTTCCGCGCGCCGACAATCCCCTCGAGCTCGCGCCGCAAAGCCCTTGCGTCGAACTTCGATTGCCAGCCCGGCAGGCGAAAGATCGGCTTGCGGAAGACCTTTGGGCCGAGATCGAAATAGAATCTACGGATCTCCGCCGCCGAATAGCCAAGCGCGAGCGCCGTCGAGATAATCGCCCCCGTAGAGGTCCCGCCGATAAAGTCGAAATGGTCGCAAAGCCGCACCGGTCTTCCCGCGTTCGCCGCGAGCTCGGCCTCGATGCGCTCGACGAAGCAGAGCGCGATCACGCCGCGCACCCCGCCGCCGTCGATCGACAGGACCCGTTTACGTCCGGGCCCAAAGAGATGGCGATCGCGCGCCGAAAGCGCATCGCCCCCAACGTCCGCGTTCGTCATCGGCCTGCGGCTCCCCTATAAGATGCTCACCACGCTCGACCAGCTGAAAACGGCTTCGTTCATAATTTCCACCGCGCGAAATCCTACGGCCCGCGCGACTGCGGCGGTGTGCGGCGCGGCCGCGATGTCGCGAGTCAGGCGCTTGAGGCCCGCGGCGACTTTCGCCGAGCGGGTTCCTTGCCGGACCACGTCGAGCTCCCGCCGCACATTGTTCATCGCTCCAAAGAGCGACGGCGCGCCGCTCAGCGCAAAACTCAACGCCGACAACAAGGACGTCGACGACAGAGGGCCAAAATGGTGGCTCGGCGTCAGAGCGAGGCCGCCCAGGACAATCGCAAACCCGATCAAGATGAACAGGGATATGTTGGCGGCGCGCCGAAATCCCCGGTCGAGCCGACGAAACCGTCGGAAGGCGGCCTGGTGGTAGGCAATCTGTTCGCCGATCTCCGCGCCCGCCAAACGCTCCAGCACGGCCGGCGCGTCGGCGTCTTGGAGCGGCTCGAAGGAAGGGGAGGCGCCCGTCACCCGGTTGTGCATCCAATTGACCCAATCGGTCTCGCTCGACCACCGATGGGGGACGCCGCAAAGCACCAGGAGCCTGCCCGTGCGCAACACTTCCGCGAGACGGCGATATTCTATCCACTTCTCGCGCCAGTGATTACGCTGCGAATGACGTCGATCGAAAAAGATAAGGACCGTCGCGATGATTTGGAACGGAATGGTGACGATCGTCGAAGGCGGATACAGGGTGCCGATCATGCCGGAGCCGATGCTCACCAAAAGAAGAAGCAGCGAACGGGCGACAAGCGTGCTGCGCCAGCGCTGGCCGTAGGCGATCGCCAAGGCGTCGGCGCGGACATAGTGCGACTCAAGCCCTTCGATCGCCCCCGCGGCGCCTGGCCGGGTTTGACGGACAAGGTCCAGCGCGCGATCCCAAGAATCGTCGGACGCGTCCGAGCTTGGCCGACTACTCTCGCCAATCATGAACAGCAACAAATCGTAGGCGTGCCGCCCGACGCGCTGATCCGGCGGTTCGGCGAGGTACTCGATGAGCTTGCGACTTTCTTCGCCCGCGCGCGGCGGCGCAAAGGCGGCCGCGATGGTTCGCGGGCTTGCCGGAATCGAAAGATCGCTGTTTCTCCCCTGCTTGGCGACGAGGCTCGCTCCGCGAAGATCGAAACGGGGCGCCTCGTCGACATCCGACGCCATGATGATCGCCGGCAGCGAACCGACGCGCGGCAAGTCCGAGGCCACGGGGACAATCGCCAGATCGCATTGCGGCGCAAGGAAGTCGACCGTCGCGTCGCGCCTCAAAAGACGACAGCCCGTCGAGCCCGCCGCGTCGATGAGAGCGTCGGTCGGCGCCTCTTGCCCCGGATAGACGACCTCAACCACCGGAGTCTCATCGTACACCCGACCCCAGCGCGCTGACGCCTCCTTGGCCGCGGCGACCAAAAGGTCGAGAACCGCTACGACCCGCTCGGCGTCACGGACGTTTGCCCCCCCCAGCCAGAGGGCGCGAAATTGGGTCGGTGCGCCCGCTTCCTTCGTCATCGATTTCAGCGACGATGGCTAGTTGATCCCTCGGTTGACGAAGGAGACGGGAGCTACTCCCCCTTGTCAATAGCTTGCCCCGCGACGTCAGAACGACAGATTGCGGCTCTCGACAGCCACCCGCCAGCTTTCGACGTCGGCGAGCATTGCGGCCAACGCCTGCCGCGCGCGAGCCCGCAATTCGGGAAGGGTCGCCGATTCGCCTCCCAGCAATCCGGACAATCGATCAAGCTTGCGCATGGTTCGGCGCGAACGGCGCGCCGTATCCTCGAAGTCGCCGAGTTGTCGAATGCCATAGGAGGCCGTCGCCAAGGCCGGAAGAACGATGGCGAGAAAAGTCGCCGTCCTGTCCAGCGTGGGATACAAGGTCAACCCGAAAACATGGGCGAACACGAACAAGACCGGCTCCAGAAACGAGGCGACGACGCAGAGAATGCCCACCCGCTCGAGAGCGCGGTCAGCTTGCTCGGCTTCGGAGGCCGTTTTCGCGTGATATCGACGCTGCGCCTCGACGAGCTCGATCAGCTTCCTGCGCAGGTCGGTAAGCATCAGGGACAAGTCCGCTGAGAATACCGGCTGCTCGCGCAAGATCGAGCGAACGTACCATCCGGTCCATGCCGATTGTTTCGCCGAAAGCGTCTCCGGCCAAACGCCTAAGCTCCAGAAGGACTCGGCCATGCGCAGCCGCTCGGCGGCCTCACGCGCTTCGAACCAACGGCGCCGCCATTGCCGCCATCGGGCAAGGCTGGTCCCTGCCACGACGACAATGATACAGGCAAATTCGCCAGCCGCCGGAAGCGCGCGCCCCTCTCTTGGCGCGAGCAACGTCCAAGCGACGAAGACGACGGCCAATGCGCCGAACAGAAAGTTCCAAAAGAACGACGTGCGGAATGCGTCGGCAAAATGCACGCCGATAAGGTCGGCAGCGGTCGCCGCGCTTCGCAATCTCGCGTTCTCGGCCTGATTGCTCGGCGGCGCGCTCGCCGCGACGCTCGCGGGCGCGGGGGGCGATTGGGCCGCGTCCAATCTCCTGGCGACGCCAAGGCAACGTCGCAAAAAGGCCCACCCGCGGTGGCGATAGACCCGGGTGATGGGAGTGCGGAAATAGACGCGCAAACCGTCGATTTCGCCCTCGCCGCCCGGCGTGCGGGCGAGGGCCCCCGCGAAGGACGCAAGCGCGGCCGCGAGCCAGTCCGCAGACCGGCGGACGAGCGCGCCCTCATCGGCGGACCGCCGCGCCGCGAGGGCCGCGACCAGCCGTTCGAGTTTTGCGGCCAGCCGGTGCGAACGGCGCGGCTCGCTCGGTCCGGCCTCGTAGCCCGCCGGCAGAACCAAGCCGGAGATGATCTTCCGGAAACCCTGTTCGAGGTTTTTCTCCTCGATGAGTTCGTCGGCGTGTCGGGCGGCCAGAGGAAATTCGAAGTCGCCGCGCCAGCACAGACGGGCGGCCCCGCCAGGGTCGAT
>Ga0070733_10002232_pt1 | contig 13996 bp, 9 predicted proteins | sample Coa_R1_9_FD_66450 | JGI IMG/M metagenome (GOLD analysis project Ga0070733, IMG submission 66450) | Surface soil microbial communities from Centralia Pennsylvania, which are recovering from an underground coalmine fire - Coalmine... | ecosystem: Environmental > Terrestrial > Soil > Unclassified ... | reverse complement strand
GCCGGCGCTCCAGCCACGCCAACACATCGCCCGGAATATTCGGCGCGCCCTTGTCGAAGCCGAAAGACGCCATCGTCTCGTGACCGCCATTGATGAGCCAAAGCTCGTCGCCGTCGTTCAGCCAATCGATCATCATCCGCTCATGATTGCCCATCAGGCAGTCAACGGCGCCGGCAGGCATGAGCTCCTCCAGCGCTCGGACGATGGCGATGACTTCCGCGCTATTCGGGCCGCGATCGACAAGGTCGCCGAGAAAGATCAGCTTTGTCGACGAACTTTTCGGATGAACGTCGCAGATGCGGTCGAGCAGCTCGATGAGGAGGTTCGCGCAACCGTGAACGTCGCCAATCGCATAGATGCGGTCTTCTCCGTCGCCGCGCGTCGCGCCGAGCGCTTCGGCAAGGCGCCGTACGGCGTCGAGCGTCACCGAATCGAGAAATCGCTCAGATCGTGATTGCAAGGCCGCCAATCGCCTCCTGCGCCGCGAGGCGTCGAGCGCCGAGGTCAACTTGCGGCGGCGGGCGATCTCGCGCAAGCGCGAGCCCGTTTCCTCCATGCGACGACGAAGGCGGGCGCTTCGAGCGCGCGGGCCAGCTGGCCGAGAGCCAGGGCGCGATTGAAATCAGCGGGCGAGGACAAAGCGCGCCGCCGTTTCGTCTCGGCGGCAAGCTCTGGAAACGTCATCGCGTCGGCGCCCCGAATGATCCGGCTGACCCGCCACGGCTCCTCGATCAGGAGCTTCGCGCCGGCCACAATGACGGCCTCGACCGCCGCCTTGGCGTCAGGAGCGAAAGGCGCGCTCGGGCAATGGAGCGGAGCCGCGTCGAATGCCATAGGCCATATTTTCTGAAAATTAGAACAAATGGCAAGAAAATGTTCTCTTTTGCAGGATAGTCGGGTGATGGCCACCTTGCGGCGCGGGGCGGGCGCGCTTGATCACAATCAGGCTTTTCCTTAAACAACCGCCCCGACCGCCTCCGTCCCAGCCTCAGGCGGAATTCAGTTAAAAACCAGCAACGGGAACGCCCGCGAAGGACCGAACATGCGCGTTTATTACGATCGTGACGCCGACCTCAATCTGATCAAAGGCAAAAGGGTCGCCGTCGTCGGCTATGGCAGCCAAGGCCATGCTCATGTGCTCAATCTTCGCGATAGCGGCGTCAAGGAAGTGGCGACAGCGCTTCGCGAGGGCTCTTCCTCGGCCAAGAAGGCGGAAGGCGAGAAGATCGCGGTCAAGAGCGTCACCGAGGCCGCCAAATGGGCCGACGTCGTAATGATGCTGACGCCCGACGAATTGCAGGCCGACATCTATAACAAGGAGCTCGCGCCCAACATGAAAAAGGGCGCGGCTTTGCTCTTCGCCCATGGCCTCAATGTCCATTTCAATCTGATCGAACCGCGCGCCGACCTCGACGTTTTGATGGTCGCGCCCAAGGGGCCCGGCCACACCGTGCGTTCCGAATATCTGCGCGGCGGCGGCGTCCCGTGCCTTCTCGCCATCCATAAGGATGCGAGCGGCAACGCTCACGACCTCGGCCTCTCCTACGCCGCGGCGATCGGCGGCGGCAGAGCCGGCGTCATCGAGACGAGCTTCCGCGAGGAATGCGAGACCGATCTCTTCGGCGAGCAAGTGGTGCTCTGCGGCGGCCTGGTCGAGTTGATCCGCAGCGGCTTCGACACTCTGGTCGAGGCCGGCTATGCGCCGGAAATGGCCTATTTCGAATGCCTGCATGAGGTGAAGCTGATCGTCGACCTCATTTACGAGGGCGGCATCGCCAACATGAATTACTCGATCTCGAACACCGCCGAATATGGCGAATATGTCTCGGGCCCCCGCGTCATCACGCCCGAGACCAAGGCCGAGATGAAGCGCATCCTCACCGACATCCAATCGGGCAAATTCACCCGCGACTGGATGCTGGAGAACAAGGTCAACCAGACTTCGTTCAAGGCGATGCGGGCGAAGCACAACGCCCATCAGATCGAAGCGGTTGGCGAAAAGCTGCGCGCCATGATGCCGTGGATCGGCAAGAACAAGCTGGTCGATCGGGCGCGGAACTGACGGCGCGGCGAGGCTTTTACCTTGGTCCTGCGAGGCTGGACAGGGCGCGAGGCCTTTGCTAAGCCCCCGCCTTCGCGGGCGGTCGGACGGCCATAGCTTTCGATGGGCGCATAGCTCAGTTGGTAGAGCAGCTGACTCTTAATCAGCGGGTCCAAGGTTCGAGCCCTTGTGCGCCCACCATCGAAAGCTTCTTTTTGGAATAGTCGGCCACTGACGCCCGCGTGGCGGCGTCTGTCGTCTTAGCGACGGCGCTGCGATTTAGGGCGAACCAGAGGGGGCCCAATATGTCGTCACGCATTTCGCAAATTGGCTCTTTGGCTGCGATTGCCGCCCTATCGTCGCTGCTCGCAGCAACGCCTGTGCTTGCGGCGAGGCCTGGGGCCGCCGACCCGGCGCCCTCGCGCGCGGCAGACCGGATGCAGCTCGCCTATCAGCGTTGCGGCCATAACTATCACCGCGCGCCCAATGGAAGCTGCGATCCGGTCGTCGACGCCAACCGCGATTGCCCGGACGGCTTTCACTCCGTGCCCGCGCCGAACGCGGCCGGTTATCGTTGCGTGCAAAACGGCTATTGAAACCGGCGCCGTCGCAACAACGTCGCTTGGCGCTTATATTGCCGACATCGAGAATTTCGGGCGTCGGCGGCGCGCACGCGGTCGGAACCAATTCTCGGACTTGGCGTTTCAAGAGAATGTGAGGAGCGCAAGTCCGATGAGCGACCGAGAGCAAAAAATACGCGAGATCGCGTTCCGCATTTGGGAAGAGGAAGGACGCCCGCTTGGTCACGCCGAGCGGCATTGGGAGATGGCGGAAAGAATCGTCGCCGAGGAGGAGGCGAAGCAGCCGGGCTTCGCGCATCGAGGCGAAGAAGAGACCGCAGCGAAGCCAGCGTGGGCGGCCGAATAGCCGAGGCCGCGCGAGCGGCGGCGCGCTGCGAATATGCCTTGATTGCTATCATCTCTTGCCGCTCTCCTGGGGCTTCCCAATCTCAGGCTTCATGATCGGCCCGATGTTCCATTTCGGGCTAGCGCTCGTCGCCGCGCCGTTGATCCGTGTTCTCGATCGAGGCCTGACGATAGGCGGCCTCGATTCGCTCGGAGATCGACGCTCCGCTTGCTTCCGAGTCGACCCGCCCCGCGCTATGCTTCGCCGTCCGTGATGAAGCGCCGTCAAACGAAAACGAGACGCGCGGGGCAAGGGGACGCGGAATGACGATGATTGCGGCGAGGGGCGACGAGGCCGCAATGCCAGGATCAAGCGTCGGCCGCATCGTGCTGGCGAGCCTCATCGGCACGGCGATCGAATTCTACGATTTCTACATCTACGGAACCGCAACCGCGCTGGTCATCGGCCAAGCGTTCTTTCCTCAGTCCGCGCCAGGCTCGCAAGCGCTGAACGCCTTCCTCACTTTCGGAATCGCCTTCCTGGCCCGCCCCATTGGTTCAATCCTGTTCGGCCACTTTGGCGATCGCATCGGACGCAAATCGACCCTTGTCGTCTCGATGTTGACCATGGGCGTCTCGACGACGCTGATCGGCGCGCTGCCGAGCTACGCTGAAGCCGGCGTTCTCGCGCCAGGCCTCCTCTGCCTCTTGCGCTTCGGCCAAGGCATTGGCCTTGGCGGCGAATGGGGCGGCGCGGCGCTCATCGCCACCGAGAACGCCCCTGAAGGTCGGCGCGCCTGGTACGGCATGTTTCCGCAACTTGGACCGCCGCTCGGCTTTCTCATGGCCAACGGATTCTTCCTTCTGCTCCTCCTTGGCTTTGGCGAGACGAGCTTCGTCGCCTGGGGCTGGCGCGTCCCGTTTCTGCTGAGCGCCGTCCTGGTGGCGATCGGTCTCTATGTTCGCGTCTCGCTGAGCGAAACGCCGGCGTTCCGCGCGGCCCTGGCGCGCAACGAGCGCGTCGAGGTTCCGCTGATCGACGTCGTCGTGTTGCATTGGCGGCCGCTGATCCAAGGCTCGCTGGCGATCGTCGTCTGCTATGCGCTGTTCTATATTTCGACGGTCTTCGCGCTCGGCTATGGCGTCAATGCGCGGCACATAGCGCGGACCGATTTCCTTGCTCTGCTTTGCATCGCCGTCCTCTTCATGGCCGCGGCGACGCCGATTGCGGCGGCGCTTGCCGACCGCTATGGCCGGCGCCCGGTCCTGCTCGCGGCGAGCGCGCTCGCCGCAGCGCTCGGCTTCGCGCTGCCGGGCCTGCTCAGCGGCGGCATAGGCGAAATATTACTGTTCTTGTCGCTAGCGCTCGGAACGATGGGCCTGACCTTCGCGCCGCTCGGCGCTTTGCTGCCGGAACTCTTTCCGACCAACGTCGGCTACACTGGCGCTTCGAGCGCGTACAACCTTGGCGGCATCGTCGGCGCTTCTTTCGCCCCGTACCTCGCGCAAATCCTCTTGGACCATGGCGGCCTCGCCTATGTCGGCTACTACATTACCGCGGCGGCCGTGATCAGCTTCCTGAGCGTGCTCAGCATGACAGAAAGAGGAGCGCCTGAGCAGGCTTTGCGCCGAGCGGAGTGAGTTTGTCGGGAGTTCGAGAGATGCCAGGAACAAAAGACGTCGCGGTTCTCATTGGAAGCCTGCGAAAAGAATCGTTCAACCGAAAGCTCGCGATGGCGCTGAAGCGGATGTCTCCCGACTCGCTCCGGCTCGATTTGGTCGAGATCGGCGGCCTGCCGCTCTACAACCAGGATTTGGAAGGCGACGCCGCATCTCCTGCGCTCGAATTGGGTCGCCCCCTACCTCAGAGCCGCGGCGATATTCCCGCCATCGACAGTCGTCACGTCGCCGGTCGTACGTTCCGCCAGCGCGTGATGGAGAAACGCTTGGGCGACATGTTCGGCCGTGACCTCGAGGCCAAGCAAATTGCCTGACATATAATCCCTCTCGGAGACGCCTCGCGCCGCCGAGCGACTGGCGATCATTTGATCGGTCAAGAGCCCCGAGCGGATGCGGTCGGCGTTCACCGCATTGGAGCGCACGCCGATCTTGCCGTATTCCAACGCGTATTGCCGCGACAAGAACAAGGTCGCCGCCTTGGGGAGGCCGTAGGCGCCGAAATTGACGCCGGGATTGACCGCCTGTTTCGACGTATTGAAGAGCAGCGCGCCGCCCGTCCTTTGCAGCTTGAAGAGTCGGACCGCGTTCTGCGCGACGCTTTGATGAGCGAAGAAATTGATCTCGAAGCTCTTGCGGAGCAATTTTTCGTCGATGTCGCCGATCGCGCCTTCTAACGCCGCGCCGGCGTTGGAGACGACGATGTCGACCCCGCCGAAGGCCGCGACAGCCGCGTCAAAGGCGGAGCGCACTGAAGCTGGATCGGTCACGTCGCAGGCGACGCCGATCGAGGCGGCGCCTATGGCCTTGGCGATCGATTTCGCCTTGTCGCCGTCGAGGTCGGCGACGACGACATGCGCCGCATTGGCCGCAAAGAGCTTTGCCGTCGCCGCGCCGATGGCGCCGGCCCCACCGGTGATCAACGCGACTTGCCCGGTCAGCGGCATCGGCTTAGCGCCGGCGAGCTTGGCCTGTTCGAGCGACCAATATTCGATGTCGAAGAGGTCCGACATGCCGACCGGATGAAAGCGGCCGATCGCCTCGGCGCCGCTCGCCGCTTCGACCCATGTTTCAGCGACATCCGAGGCGATTTTGGCGTCCTTGATCGTGCGACCAATGCCAAAGAAGCCGAGGCCTGGAACCAGCGCGAGCCGCGGCATCGGATCGAGCATCACGCGCCTCACATCGTCGCGCGCGTCATTGGCCTGAAAATATTCCTTGTACTGCGCGACGAAAGCCGCGACGCGCTCGCGCACGGCCTTGGCGTAGCCGGCAAGATCGCCGGCCGGCGGCGCTTCTAAAACGAGCGGCGTCGGCTTTATCCGAATGACGAGGTCGGGCGTGCTGACGCCGGCCCCCGCGAGCCGTTCAAGGTCGCGATCGCTCAAGAAGGCGCGAATCTTTTCCGACGCGCGGAAATCGAGGACGAACCGGTCGTAACGCCCTTCGCCGCGATCGAAAGCGACCGCGCCGCGCAAGATCGGCGCGATCTCCGCAGGGCTGGCGAGCGGCCCCGGGACCAACGCCTTTGGCGCGGCCTTGCCGTGTTTCGCAAGATAGTCTTCGGCGAGCGTGACGTAGTGGATCATGCGGTCATAGGCCTGCCGCGCGTCGTCGCCGAAGGTGAAAATGCCGTGCTTGTCGAGGATCAGCCCTTCGACTTTCGGATCCTTGTCGAAGATGTCGGCGGCCGCCTTGGCCAGAGCGAAGCCCGGCATGACATAGGGCACGAAGCCAAGCTTCGAGCCGAAAATCGCAGCGCAGATCGCCTCGCTGTTCTCCTGGTCGACGATCGAGAGGATCGCCGTCGAATGCGTATGATCGACGAATTTATGCGGAAGAAAGGCGTGCAGAAGCGTTTCGACCGAAGGATTGGGCGAGGACGGATCGATCAGATTGGCGCGCTGCAAGGCCACCATGTCTTGGTCGCTCAAGCGCGCCAGCGCGCGCGCCTTGAGCAGCGGCTTCAACTTGACCGCCGGCAGGCCGGCAGGCTCGATGACGCCCATATCCCAGCCGCTGCCCTTGACGCACAGCGCGTCCCACTCGTCGCCGACGAGATCCTTGACCTTGGTCTTGCAAGACGTGTTGCCGCCGCCGTGCAGAACCAGCCGCGGTTCGCCGCCAAGCAGCCGGGTCGTGTAGACGCGTAAGGCGAGATCGCGAGAAATATTCTTGCCTGCATAATCCGCGACCATTTTTTCGGCGGCGGCCTCGCTCCAAAGGTTTTGCATTTCATCCCTGTTTTCGAGCCGGCAGGACCTGCTCTCGCCCGGCGGCTTTGCTGAAAAGCCGTTTAGCGCGGCAGCCGTCTTGTGCCTAGCCAGTCGCGCGGCGCCGCGATTGGCGGGGCGCCAAATCTTGTGGCTCGAAGCGTACGGCCACCTACATGCAGGCGCGGACCTAGTTGCGTGCGGCGGCGCGGCTTAACCACTTTCTAGCCATACCAGCGTAGGGGTAAATTGGAGTGATTCGGGCATCCTGGCGGAGACAAGGCCCGACTCGGTGGCGGCGCGAGTCCAGCGCGTTTCTTTCAAGCGTCGCAGTTCATGGGGGCCAATGTTGCGCAGGACGAGCCGGCCCCGACGCGGGTTGGACGATGGAGGCGCAGATTTCCGGGAGCAGCGCTGGCTCTGCGCCGCTCTGTTCCTTGTCCTTTGCGCGCTTGCGATTCTCGCGCCAACCGCCGGGAGGGCGGACGCGCCAGTCCCGCCGCTCACTGAATCGGCGCGCGACCAGGATTTGACAGGTCTCACCGTCTGGCTCGGCCTGGTGCTCTTTGCGACCTTTACGGCTGTGCTGCATCTCGTCGGGCGCCGGCAATGGGCGCAGCGCGAAAAAGCGTTGACCGCTGAACTCTCTCAGACCCAGGCGCGGCTCGACCGGGCGACGCTTTTCCTTTCGTCTGACCAGCAGATCGTGGTCGCCTGGGGCGCCCCCTCAGGCGAGCCCGACGTCGAAGGCGAGTTCTCGCTTGTCGCCGATGCGCCTTTGCCCCGCCGGGTCCTCGGCTTCGGCTCATGGCTTGCGCCGGAGCTTGCGCAGAAGCTGGATCAAGCGGTCGAACGCCTTCGCCAGCGCGGCGAAGCCTTCTCGATGACCGTCGCCAGTCTCGCCGGTCGCCACTTCGACGTCGACGGGCGCGCCATCGCCGGCCGCGCGGTGATGCGCATCCGCGACATCTCGGGCGACCGCCTGCAATTGGTGCGCTTACGCGAAAATCACAATCGCCTGCTCGAGGAGATGAGCGCTTTGCGCGCCATGCTCGACGCCATCGCCGATCCGGTTTGGACGCGCGACGCCGACGGACGGCTCTCCTGGGTCAACGCTGCTTATGCGCGCGCCGTCGAGGTGAAAGACGCGATCGAAGCGGCCTCGCGAGGCCTCGAGCTTTTCGACCGCGCGACGCGCGAGGCCGTTTTGACGACGCGGGCGAGCAACGAGATCTGGCGATCGCGAGCGCCGGCCGTGGCGGCGGGCGAACGTCGCATCTACGATGTCGTCGACGTGCCGAGCGCCGCTGGCTCGGCGGGCATCGCGCGCGATCTTCAGCAGATCGTCGCCCTGCAAACCGAGATCGAAAGTCAAACCGCCTCCTACGCGCGCACGCTCGACCAATTGTCGACCGGCGTTGCGATATTCGATCGCAGCAAGAGGCTTGTCTTCCACAACGCCGCCTACCGCCAGATCTGGTCGCTGGATCCCGCCTTCCTCGATCAACAACCGACCGACGACGAAATCCTCGATCGCCTTCGCGCGAAGCGGCAATTGCCGGAGCAAGCCGACTTCCGCTCGTGGAAGGCGCAGCTCTTCTCAGCCTATCAAGCCATCGACCCAACCGAGCTGATCTGGCACCTTCCAGACGGGCGCGCCATGCGCGCGGTCACCAGCCCCAATCCGCAGGGCGGCGTCACTTATCTCTTCGACGACGTCACGCAGCGCTTCAATCTCGAATCGCAATTCAACGCGCTGATCCGCGTGCAAGGCGAAACGCTCGATACCCTGAAAGAGGGCGTCGCTGTCTTCGGCACGGACGGGCGCCTGAAACTCTCCAATCCGGCCTTTGTCGCCATGTGGCGGCTCGATCCGGCGAAAATAGCCCGGCGCCCACATATCGATGAGATGGCGCGGCTCTGCGCGACCTTCTTTGAAGACACCGGGCTTTGGAACGATCTCAGGCGCGCCATCTTCGCCATGCCGGAGGAACGCGCGGGCTATGAAAGGCGCGTCGAGCGCAGCGAAGGGTCGGTGATCGATTGCGCGGCGATGCCTTTGCCCGATGGGGCGATGCTCTTAACCTTCCTCGACGTCACCGCGGGTGTGAATGTCGAGCGCACGCTGACCAAGTTAAACAAGGCGCTGATGGAAGCCGAGCAGCTGCGCAATGATTTCATCCACCACGTCAGCTACGAGCTGCGTTCGCCGCTGACCAACATCATCGGCTTCACGCAATTGCTGGCGGATGGCGCTGTCGGCGAACTCAACGACAAGCAGATCGAATACGCCGGCTACATCACTAAGTCCTCCGCCGCGCTTCTCGCCATCGTCAACGACATCCTCGATCTTGCGACGATCGACGCCGGCGCTCTCGAGCTCCGGCTCGAGGATGTCGATGTCGCCGAGGCGATGAAGGCGGCGGCTGAAGGCGTCCAAGACCGTCTCACGGAATCGGGAATCGAGCTCAGGATCATTGCGACCGACGGCGTCGGAATCATGCGCGCCGACGGGCGGCGGGTGCGCCAGGTGCTGTTCAATCTCTTGTCCAACGCCATCGGCTTCTCGGAGCCGGGCCAGACGGTCAGCCTCGCCGCGATGCGGCGCGGCGATGAAATCGTCTTCAAGGTTTCCGATCGCGGACGCGGCATTCCGCCCGACGTGCTCGAACGCGTCTTCAAGCCCTTCGAGACGCATACCGTCGGCTCGCGCCATCGCGGCGTCGGGCTCGGCCTCTCCATCGTCAGGGCGCTGGTCGAACTGCATGGCGGACGAGTGCTGATCGATTCGGCGCCCAGCGAAGGCACGACGGTCACCTGCATCTTCCCCAGCGAAGGCGCGGCCGCCTCGACAAGCGCGGTCGCCTGAGCGTGCCGCAAGCGGCGAGTCTCCGCCCGGTCGATTCGACTTGGGAAGTCGAATTGCCGGATGAGCGGGCGACGACGGCCTTTGCCGAAGGCGTCGCCGAATGGCTCAAAGCCGGCGATCTCGTCACGCTTTCCGGCGATCTCGGCGCCGGCAAGACGACCTTCGCCCGCGCGCTGATGCGCGCTCTGACCGGCGATCCCAATCTCGAAGCGCCAAGCCCGACCTTCACGCTGATGCAAATCTACGATGGACCGGGCTATCCGATCGTCCATGCCGATTTCTATCGCATCAGAAGCGCCGACGAACTTGTCAATCTCGGCTGGGAGGAGGCAAGCGAGGGCGCTCTTGTTCTGGTCGAGTGGCCGCAACGCGCCAGCGAAGCGCTAAGCGGCGACCGGCTCGATGTGGCGATCGCTCTGGCGCCCGAGCTTGGGCCGGAAGCGCGCCGTGCAACGCTTACCGGCTATGGAACGTTCATCGCCCGTCTCGCTCACGCGCGCGGCGTCGCCGCGATCCTTCGGCGCGCCGGCTGGAGCGACGCCAAACGCGTCTTCATGCAGGGCGACGCCTCGGTCCGCGCCTATGAGCGACTGAGCTCTCCCGATGGCGAGACCGCCATATTGATGATTTCGCCGCCGCGTCCCGACGGCCCGATCCTGCGCTACGGCAAGCCCTATGCGGCGATCGCCAAGCTCGCCGACGACATTCGCGCCTTCATCGCCATGGACGAGGCCTTGAGCGCTCAAGGCCTTTCAGCGCCGCGACTCTACGCGCACAGCATCGCCAACGGACTTGCGGTCTTGGAGGATTTCGGCGACGCGTTCATCGCCGACGCCTATGGCCCGATACCGGAACGCTACAGCGTCGCGGTCGAGGTCCTCGCGGAATTGCACGATCGGGATTTGCCGATCGAGCTGCCCGTCGACGGCGAAACGTACACGCTTCGTCCTTATGACGCCGAGGCGATGCTGGTGGAAGTCGAGCTCGCGCTTGAATGGTACGCGCCGCACGTCGCGAAAACCTTGGTCGCCTCCGGCGCGCGCGCGCAATTCTTAAGCCTATGGCGCGAGACCTTGGCGCCGATTCTCGCCGGGCCCATGACCTGGACGCTTCGCGACTACCACTCGCCCAATCTATTGTGGCTCGCCGAGCGCGAGGGCTTGCAGCGGGTCGGCCTTATCGATTTCCAGGATTGCCTGCTCGGCCCTCCCGCCTATGACGTCGCTGCGCTTCTTCAGGACGCGCGCGTCGACGTCGACGACGCGCTCGAATTGAAGCTGATGGCGCAATACACCAGGCGGCGGCTCGACGCCGATCGGAGTTTCGACATTAACGCTTTCGTGGCCGCCTACGCCGTGATGGGCGCCCAGCGCGCGACCAAAATTCTCGGTCTTTTTGCGAGGCTCGATAAACGCGACGGCAAGCCGCAATATCTTGCCCATCTACCGCGCATCGAGCGCGCGCTCGCCAAAAGCCTCGCTCACCCGCTGTTGTCGCCGATCAATTTATGGCATCAGACCCATCTGCCGCGCGCGCTAGGCGTCTCGGCGTGATTTGACTTGAAGCGTCCGCCCTGGATTTGAAGGGCGCCGAGGAGCCGCGCCTCGCGTATGACTTTTTCGCAAACGCCCAAGACGGCCATGGTCTTTGCGGCGGGCCTTGGGCTGCGCATGCGCCCGCTGACCGAGACGATCCCAAAGCCCCTGGTCAAGGTTGGCGGCAAGCCGCTGATCGACCATTGTCTCGATCGCCTGGCGGGGATCGGCGTCGAGCGCGCGATCGTCAACGTCCATTACCTCGCCGATCAGATCGAGACGCATCTCAAAGGGCGCCGACGTCCCGAGATCATCATCTCCGACGAACGCGGCAAGCTGCTCGATCAAGGCGGCGGCATAGGGAAGGCGGCGGCCTTGATCGGCGACGCCCCGTTTTTCATCTGCAACACCGACGCTTTCTGGCTCGAGGGGCCAAGGTCCAATCTCGCCCGCCTCGCCGCGGCGTGGAACCCTGAGCGCATGGATATCGCCCTGCTGGCCGCCGCCACGGTCAGTGCGGTCGGCGTCGATTGGCCCGGCGATTTTTCGATGAGCGCCGACGGCCTCTTGACCAAGCGCAAGGAGCGTGAAGTCGCGCCTTACGTCTATGCCGGCCTGGGGATCGTCAAGCCGGAGCTCTTTCAGGGCTGCAAGGACGAGGTTTTCCGCCTCGCGCCGTTCTTTTTCGAAGCGGCCGAAAGAGGCCGGCTTCACGGCGTCCGCCTCGATGGAACTTGGATTCACGTCGGCTATCCTGACGCTATCGCCGAGGCGGAAAGGGCGATCGACCGGTCGACGCTGTAGGGGCCGCGACGTCGTCTTGCCAATCGGCGAATCGAGCGCAACAAGAGCGTACAAAAACGCCGTCCGCCTCAATGCCGAGCAAGGCCTTTTAATTGCGCATCTTTTCAATTCCCGCCGGCGCGCCGTTTCTCGCGAGCTTGTCGCGCGCGCTTCTTGCGGGGGAGTTGATCTCCGGTTTCCCCGGCGCCGGCGGCCCGCTCGCTCTTGCCGACGCGACGATCTACGTGCCGACGCGCCGCGCCGCTCGCGCCCTCGGCGACGCGCTGAGAGAGGCGAGCGGCGGTCCGAGCCTCATCCTCCCGCGCATCGCGCCGCTCGGCGCTTTCGAGCCGACGCAGGACGGTCTTCTTTTTGAGGACGCCGACGCCTTTCCTGAAGCGCCGCCCGCAGTCTCCGAGCTTTCGCGCCGGATGGTCCTGGCCCAGCTCGCTCAAGCCTGGGGTCGCGCCCTCAAAGGCGCGATTGTCTCGATCGACGCGGGCGGCGAGCGGCGCTTCGACAGCGGCGAAACGCCGCTTGTCGTCGATGGTCCGGCCCAAGCTTTCGCCTTGGCGGGCGATCTCGCCGGCCTGATCGACGACATGACGATTGAAGGCGTTCCCTGGGAGCGGCTGGAGAAGCTCGCTCCCGGCGACTTCGACGCTTATTGGCGCATCACCGTTGATTTCCTGAAGATCGCCGCCGTGCAATGGCCGGTTCATCTTCGCGAACGTGGCCTCGTCGATCAGGCGACGCGAGGCGCGATGCTGGTCGAGAACGAAGTTCGACGCCTTCAGACAAAGAGCAGTCCGGTCATTGTCGCCGGATCGACCGGCGCGAGGCGCGCCACCGCCAAACTCATCGGCGCCGTCGCCCGCGCGCCGCAAGGCGCGGTCGTCCTGCCTGACCTCGACCTTGCGCTCGACGAACCGTCTTGGCGGATGATCGGCGAAGAAGCCGTCGCCACGCATCCGCAAGCGGGGCTCTCGCGACTCTTGAGCGCGATCGGCGCGACGCGCGACGACGTTCGTGAAATCGGCGCCGCCCCGCAGGCGTTGCGGTCGCGCGCGCGTCTTGCGAGCGAAGCGCTGCGTCCCGCGAACGCCACCGATCTCTGGCGCCGGCGCTCCGGCGCGCTCGCCGCGGCGAGCATCGACGAGGCGCTCAACGGCGTCAGCGTGGTCGAGGCGGCCGATGAGGGCGAGGAAGCGCTCGCGCTCGCCATCGTCCTCCGCGAAGTCCTGGAGACGTCGGGCAAGACAGCAGCGCTGATCACGCCGGATCTCGGCCTGACCCGTCGCGTCAAAGCCGAGCTCAGCCGCTGGGGCGTCGATATCGAGGATTCGGCGGGCCGCGCATTGAGCGAGACGCCGGCAGGCGTTTTCGCGCGGCTCCTTCTCGCCGCCGCGCAATCCAGCGCTCCTCTCGACCTGCTCGCGCTGCTGACCCATCCGCTCGCTCGCCTGAAGCGCTCGCCGCGCGCAATTGCGGCGGCGGCGCGCGCGCTCGAAATCGGCGCCTTTCGCGGCGTGACGCCGGCGTCCGGCGTCACCGACGCTGAACGCGCGATCAAGGCGGCTCGCGCAGCGAGCGCCGAGGAGCGCGAGGATGACGCGCGCCGTCGCCTCGGCGAAGAAGACTGGCGCGCCGCCGAATCCTTGCTGCGCGACGTCTTGGCGGCGCTCGCGCCGCTTTCAGCGCAATCGCCGAAGGCGCCGCTCGACGTCCGCATCGCCGCGCATCGCCAGGCGCTTGCCGCGCTTTGCCGCGCCGACGATGGCGCCGACATCCTCACCCAGACGCCGGACGGCTCTGCTCTCGCCGGCTTGATCGACGAATGGCGCGAGGCGGCGCCGGCGGCTTTCGCGCTTGACGCCGCGGGCTATGGCGCGCTGTTCGATCTTGTCGCCGCCGGACAACCCGCGCCAGACGCGCCGCGTTCGGCCGGCCCCTTGCAAATCCTCGGCCTTCTC
>Ga0070733_10002231_pt1 | contig 13998 bp, 14 predicted proteins | sample Coa_R1_9_FD_66450 | JGI IMG/M metagenome (GOLD analysis project Ga0070733, IMG submission 66450) | Surface soil microbial communities from Centralia Pennsylvania, which are recovering from an underground coalmine fire - Coalmine... | ecosystem: Environmental > Terrestrial > Soil > Unclassified ... | reverse complement strand
TCGACGGTGACGCGCACGCCGCGCGAGAGCGCCCAGGCGTACTCCTCACGCGCTGCGAAGTTAGGAGTGTAGAGAACGCGCCGCGGGTCGACCTCCGGGCAGCTCGCCAGCAGCAGCTCAGCCTCCGGACGCGAGACGCATTCGAATTCGATCCCCTCGGCATGCAGTGCCTTGAGGATCTCCGGGTGCGGATTGGCCTTCATGGAGTAATGAACGCGGTCGATGGAGCCGAGCGCGCGCAGCGCGCGCGCGGCGGCGCGCACCGAGGCGAGGTCGTAGACGAAGGCCGCCTCGCGTCCGGCGAGCGCCGCGACCAGCTGCGTGCGCCGCATGCGCCACCAGGGCACCGCGCCGCGCGTGGTGGTGGCCGGCGCCGCGAACAGCTGCTGCCAGGTGGGGCCGAGCACCCGGTCGCCGGGGACCGGCCGGATCAACAACTCATGCAGCTCATCGACCAGGCGGTCGCCCTGGTCCTCATCGACCACGAAGGTGAAGTTGAGATCGTTGGCGGCCTGGCTGACGAGGTGGATCTTCTGCTCCTCGAAGAACTCGAAGGCACCGCCGAGCTGATGCAGGATCGCCCGGATGTTGCGTCCCACGAGGCTCACCGAGGCGCACGGCCCGATGACCTGTACGCGGCACAGCTGGGAGAGATCGGTGACCAGGCGGTTCACCTGAGCGTTCTCGAGCGTGTTGGCCGCGGGATCGAGCGACACGGTGACGTTGGTCTCTGAGGTCGAGACCAGATCGACCGACAGTCCATGCTGCTTGAACACCTGGAAGGCGTCGGCGAGGAAGCCGACCTGGTGCCACATGCCGGGACTTTCCATGGAGATGAGGGTGATGCCCTTCTTGGTGCACACCGCCTTCACCTGCGCGCTCCCCTCGCCCCCTTCGGCGCTGAGTACCGTGCCCTCGAGGTGCGGCGCCTGTGTCGCATAGATGTGGAGCGGAATCCGCTGCTGACGGACCGGCAGGATGCAGCGCGGATGCAGCACCTTGGCGCCGCTGGTCGCGATCTCCTGCGCCTCGTCGTAGTGAAGCGCGCGCAGCAGGCGCGCCGTCGGCGTGGCGCGCGGATTGGCGCTGAACATGCCGGGCACGTCGGTCCATATCTCGAGCCGCCGTGCGCTCAGCTTTGCCGCCAGGTAGGAAGCGGAGGTGTCGGAGCCCCCGCGCCCGAGGAGCACGGTGCCGCCCTGCGCATCGCTCGCGATGAAGCCCTGGGTGATCAGCAGGCGGGGAAGAGAGGCGAGCCGCGCGGCGAGTGCCGGATCGGGGGCGAAGCTGCAGACGGCCGAGAGGACGCTGGCTCTGGCGGAAGCGCTCGGGCGCTCCTCGGCGCGGAGCAGTGTGCGCGCATCGACCCAGGCGACCTCCAGACCGCGCGCCTCGAGGAACCGCGCGCCAATGCGCGTGGCCATGAGCTCGCCCGTGGCCAATACCCGCGCCCGGGTGCGGTCGCTGACTTCGTGGACGAGGGCGATTCCCGAAGCGAGCTCGCGCAGCTCCGCGAGCTGGCGCTCGACCTCTTCATCGAGCTCCAGGCCGAGCTCGCCGGCGAGCCGCCGATGAGGCTCCTCGATGGCTTTGAGCTCTGCCGCGAGCTCCCCCCGGACTGCAGTCTCCAGCAGCCGCTCGAGACGATCGGTGACGCCGCTCACCGCGGAGTGCACGATGAGAACATGCGCACCCTCGGCGCAGCGCTCCGCGGCGACGAGGGCGATATTGGTCCAATTGGCGAGCGTCGCGACGCTCGTTCCGCCGAACTTGAGAACGATCCAGTCAGGGGGGCTACGGGTCACCGACTCTGTTCTCCGGCCATGGCGCGGCCTCGCAGCCCGCGGCAATGCATCGGTTCGCCCCGAGCCTGGAGCTTGGAGTGAGCAGCGCGAGCTTCGGTTCTACTACATTGGGAAGATGGCCTGCGGCCATCTTCCGGACATCGGCTTCGTTGCCGGCCGCAAGAGGCGTGACTCTTGCGGCCTGCGCTGCGCTTTGCGCGGAGCCTGATAGGCTTAAAGCTCGTCGTCGAAGTCCTGCAGGTCCTTCTCGAGCTTTTTGTCCGCCAGGACTTCTTCCAGACGGCTCCACGCGGCCTTGCCGCGCTTGCCCTGCGTGCGGACGCGCTTATCCACCCGATCGAGCATCCGGTCGTACTCGGTGCCGTCCTCGGGCGGACTGTTCAGGAATTCTGCGTCGAGGTCGAACCCCTCGTTGTCCCGTTCAGCCATCTGATTGGTACAAATCCTGAATTAATTCAATGGGTAACGTGCTTACTGGGCACGAAACAAGGCGCGAACTATATCCGATTCGCGCCGCCGATCAACATTTGCCGGAATGGGGGCTCGGAGAGCCCGTACAAGGCTGCCCTTCAGGCGGGCGATAGCTTAAGCGGGACCTGTGCCGTCGCGGACGATCACCGGAGCCCCCCGGCTGAGACCGAGGCCGTCGGCGGCATTGTGCTCGGCACGCGCAATCTCGACCACGCCGAAGGAATTGACGAGCGCGAGGTACTCACCGGGCCTCGTGTCGCCATAGGTGCGCAGCAACGGAAATCGATGGTTGCCGGCGTGCACGACGGGCACGCGAAAGCGCTCGATGAGCGCACCATCGATGTTGGTAATGAGATTTCCGAAGTGATCGATGGTGATCACGACGCCGGCGACACTCGCGGGCTCGACCGTGGGATCGTCGACCCAGGAAGGCACCAGGCTCTCGACTGCGTCCCCGAGATCGCCCGCCGAGCAGCGGCCGGCGGCAAGCTCCGCGGCCACCGGCGCGAAGATGTCGCGCCCGTGAAAAGTTGCGCTCGGATGATCGATTCGCAGGCGCGCGAGACCCGCGGGCGTGAGACGCACCAGCCGAACGTCCCCGAGGCGGCCTGCAATCGGTGCCAGCAGCCCGTTGTCAGGGGCCACAAAGATGTGTCCGCCTGCTTCGGCCACGACGATGGCGCGCGAAGTACCGACGCCGGGATCGACGACGGCCACGTGCACGGTGCCGGCGGGAAAGTAACGGTAGGCGCGCGCCAGCCAGAACCCCGCTTCCGCCGGCCAGTGCACCAGGATCTCGTGGGTGAGGTCGATGATTCTCGCACCCGGGAAGCGCGCGAGGATGCACCCCTTCATGACGCCGACGAAGGGGCCCTGGTGTCCGAAGTCGGTGGTGACGGTGATGACGCCCGAGGCGGCCAAGCTCACCCCCTGCAGCCGCAGCCTTCAGCCGCCCGGACGACCGCGACCGGGCTGCGGGCGCGCTCCCTCGGCACATGCGCGGCAACGGTCCGTATAGGGAACGGCGGCCAGGCGTTCCGCTTCGATGTCGCCCCCGCAGACCGAGCAGGTGGTGTAGCGGCCCTGCGCCAGACGCCGCAGCGCCGCCTCGACCTGCTGCAGCTCGGCGCGCGCGGAATGCGAGATCGCCCCGAGCACGTCGTCATTCTCGCGCTGCGTCACCTGCTCGGCGAAGTCCGCCGACAGCGGATCCGCCTCGTGCCGCAGGTCCGCACTCGCATCGCTCGCCCGCTGGCGAAGCTCATCCCGACGCCGCAGCAGTCTTTCGCGTACCGCCTCGATTTCCAAGTGAACCTCCCGGCCCTGCGGCGTCTTCAGGAGCCTGCCGCCTGGTGAGCGCGCCGTTCCTCGAGCCACTTCCCGAGCTTGTCGAACGGCTCGACGAACTTCGTCACGCCCTCCTGCTCCAGCTGCGCGGCGACCGCCTCGAGATCGACGTCGAGCCGCTCCAGGCCCTCGCGCGTCGCGGACCCCTCGGCCAGATGCCGCTCGAGGCGCAGCTCCGGACGACCCAGCCGGCGGTATGCATCGATGGTCTCGAGCGGCATGGTATTCACCGTGCCTGGCACGACCAGCTCTTCGACGTACTTGATCGGGCTGTAGCTCGGATCCTTGGTCGAGGTGGAGGCCCACAGCAGGCGCTGCGGGCGTGCGCCCTGCGCGGCGAGTGTCTGCCACTGTGGAGTCGCCAGCGTCTCCTCGAAGATCTCATAGGCGCGGCAGGCACTGGCGATCGCCGCTTTGCCGCGCAGCGTGCGCGCCGCCGGCTGGCCGTGCGCGCTCAGCGCATCGAGAAGCTTGTCCACCAGCGTATCGATGCGGCTGAGGAAGAAGCTCGCAACCGAAGCGACGCCGCCGATGGCTTGTCGGGCGCGCACCCGTTCGGTCAACCCGTCCATCCATGCCTGCGCCACGGCGCGGTAGCGCTCGGGCGAGAACAGCAGCGTGACGTTGACGTTGATGCCCTCGGCGATGAGCTGGCGGATCACCGGAAGGCCGGCCTCGGTCCCCGGGATCTTGATGAATACGTTGGGCAGGGCAAGACGTCCCCAGAGGCGTCGCGCCTCGGCAAGGCTCGCGGCGGAGTCATACGCCAGATGCGGCGAGACCTCGAGGCTGACGAAGCCGTCGGCGCCCTCGCTCCTGTCGTAGAGCTCACGCAGCAGCATGGCCGCATCGTGAACGTCGCGCAGGGCGAGCTCCTCGTACAGCGCCCGCCCCGAGGACACCTTGCCGAGCAGCTGCGTGATCGGCTGCGCGTAGCGCGGGTCCTTCATCATGGAGTTGGCGAAGATTGAAGGGTTCGAGGTGACGCCCGCAATGCCGTCCTCACGAATGAGGCGCGCGAGACTGCCGTCGTCGAGCATTCCGCGTCCGAGGTCATCCAGCCAGGCACTCTCGCCAAGCTTGCGTAACTCGAGCATCGGATTGGGAGCAGAGGCGTCCATCCCCGGGGAGGGTAGCGCAGCTTAAATCCACAGTCTCGCGGTTTCGGGCCTGATATGCGTAAATCCTTATAGGCTCAGACTCGCGAGGAGCGCGAACATGACCGAGGGCTTCGATGGCGGCCGCCTGGCCGAGGAGCTGCGCGTGCTGATGAGCGAGGCCGAAGCGCTGCTGCGCAGTGCGAGCGGAACGGCGAGCGCTGCCGAAGACGAGCGCGCCGAGGCGACGCTCGCGGAGCTGCGCGCCCGGCTGAGCCAGCTGGAGCAACAGCTCAAGGCTCGCGCGCGGGATGTCGACGGCTACGTTCGTGAGAACCCGTGGCAGGCGATCGCGGTCGTGGGCGGCGTGGCGCTGCTCCTCGGACTGCTCATGGGACGCAAATGAGCGCCGAAGCCCGCTCCGGTGAGGCACCGCCCCGGGGTGAGCCCGGCGCCGTGCGCGCACTGGTCGCGGCCGCCATCGAGGCCGCCGCCACGCGACTCGAGCTGGTCAGCGTCGAAGTCGAGATTCACCTGCTCGAGATCGTGCGCCTCATCCTGTGGGCCCTCGCGGCCATCCTGTGTGCATTGGCGGCGCTGACCTTCGCCCTGGTGGCACTGATCGCTGCCTGGTGGGACACCCATCGCGTGCTCGGACTCATCGGTGGCGCACTCACCTTCGCGGTGCTCACGCTCGTGTGCGGGCTGCTCGGCAGACGCACCTTTCGCAGGCGCCCGGGACTGCTCAGCGGCACCCTCGGGCAACTCGCTGCCGATCAGCGGCAAACCCGCGGCACCCCGTGAACCGTCTGAAAGAGCTCGAGGCGCGACGACGAGCCCTGCTCGAGCGCTGCGATGCACAGCGCGCCGAGCTCGGCGCGCGCCTTGCGGATCTCGCTCCCTTCGGGGTGCGCGGAGTGCTCAGGAATCCGCTGACCTGGATGGCGGCGGTTGCCGGGATGCTGTTCCTCGGCCGCACGCGTCAGGTGCTGACCTTCACGCTGTGGCTGCGCTCGGCGCTCTCGATCGCGGGCCGCGCGGCAAGGCTCGTGCGCACGTTGAGTCAGCTGCGCGGGCGCGGCGCTCCCGAAGGACCCGATCCGCCGCGTAGTTAGCGCGCGTCCGACCCGGAAACGCCCGCGGGCTTCTCCGCTGTGGCCGCGGCGGCCGCCGGTGCCTCCGGCGTCGCTGCGAGTCCGACCACGGTCGGAATGCCGCTGGCCGCCTGCAGCGTCTTGCGCGCGAGGTCCCAGTGAATCGCGGCCGTGCTCGTTCCGAGCGCCTGATCGAGGAGCTTCGAGAGGACCTCCAGATCCGGGTCCACCGTCTGTCCTTGCTCGTCGACGGGCGGATGAGCCTCGAGCAACAGCTCACCATCCACCCACGCGACTTTGACCGGCTCGTTCACCAGCCACACCCGGGTGCCCGCCGTGATCAGTGGAAAGAGCGCCGCCACGTCCTCGGGATACATACGGATGCAGCCGTGCGTCACGGACATTCCCACGGCGGTCGGATTGTTGGTGCCATGAATCATGTATTCGCCGTTACCGGCGGCGAGACGCAGCGCAAAGTCGCCGAGCGGATTGTCGGGTCCGGGAGCCACGACCTTCGGCAGCGGGTCGCCGTTGGCCGCGTGCTCCTTGCGGATCGACTCGGGCGGATACCACGCGGGGTGGCGGATCTTCTGTATGACCCGCGTCTCGCCGAGCGGCGTGCGCCAGTCCATCTTGCCGATGCTGATCGGATAGGTGATGACCACGCGCTGCTCGTGGGCGCTGTGCGGCTTGGGGTAGTAATAGAGCCGATGCTCGGGCAGGTTGATGACGATGCCCTCGTGCGGCGCGGTCGGCAGAATCCGCCGGCCCGGGAGCACCACCGTCTTGCCCGCGCCCGGCAACCACACATCCACGCCGGGATTGGCGCGGATGATCTCGTAGTAGCCGAGGCTGTAACGATGTGCCAGGTCCGGGAGCGTGTCCTGGTAGACGGTGGTCACTGCCTCATCCGTGCCGACCACCGCGGATCCGTCCGCGGGTAGTGGATAGACGCTGGCGCCCGCAGGCGACGCGAGCAACGCCGCGCACCACAGGCCAAGATGATGGAGCGTGCGTTCGTAACTCATTGGTGCTTGATTTTACTATAGAAAGGCACTTTGTGTGACTGCAGCGTCGCCCGCCGGGTTCCTTTAGCATCACACCGTGACCGATTTCACCAAGCCTCCCCGCAGCTTTTTCGCCCGCAACGCCGTCCCGGTGGCCCGCGAGCTGATCGGCATGCATCTGGTGCATGACGATGGGAGGTGCGTGCGGCGCGGGCGCATCGTCGAGACCGAGGCCTACCAGGGCCCCGCGGATCGCGCCGCGCACTCCTCGCGGGGCCGCACCCGACGCACAGAGGTGATGTTCGGGCCCGCCGGACATGCGTATGTCTATTTCATCTATGGCTTCTGGAACTGCCTGAACGTGGTCACCGCCGGTGAGGGCGTCCCGCACGCGGTGCTGTTACGTGCGCTCGAGCCCGTTGCGGGGCTCACCGACAAGACCTGGGGTCCGGGCCTGCTGTGTCGCGCGATGCATGTCGACCGGCGCATGAACGGCATCGATCTGCGGGGCGAGGAGCTGTGGATCGAGCGGCCACGGCGCGCGGTGCGCGTGGCGCTCGGGCGCAGCACGCGCATCGGGGTCGCATACGCGGGCGCCTGGGCACAACGCCCCTGGCGGTTCTTCGACCGTGCTTCGTGCTACGTTTCAACTTCCCGACGGAGACCGACCGAATGTCCAGCCGCAGCCGTTCCCTGACTCTTGCAGCGCTGATGTTGTGTGCCGTCTCAGGCCTGCTCGCCTCCGCCCGCGCGACCGCGCAGCTGGTCGAGGGTGCCGACTATCGGCGGATGTCCCCGCCCCACCCGACCTCGAGTCCGGGGAAGATCGAGGTGCTGGAGTTCTTCTCGTACGGATGCCCGCACTGCGCCAAGTTCTATCCGCTGGTGAGTGCCTGGGCCGCGAAGCTGCCCAAGGACGTGGCGTTCAAGCGCGTAGCGGTGAGTTACGGCCGGCCCGCCTGGACCAACCTGGCGCGCGCCTACTATGCGCTCGAGGCGACCGGCCAGCTCGCGAGGTTCGATGGCCCCCTCTTCCACGCGATCCACGATGAGCATCTGCAGCTTTTCGACGCGCAGTCGATCTCCGACTGGATCGGGAAGCTTGGGGGCGACGCCGACAAGTTCACCAATGCCTACGCCTCCTTCGGCATCAACAACCAGACGGTCCAGGCCGATCAGCTGGTCGAGGACTACCAGGTCGATGCGGTGCCGACACTCGAGATCAACGGCCGTTACGTGCTGCTGAGCCCCGGCGAGGCGGCGGATGAGGAACAGACCTTCCGGGAGCTCCTGGCGCATGCCGACCAGATGATCGCCAGGGTCCGTCGCGATCAGGGTACTCCCGCGCCGCCGGCGACCGGGCGCGGGCACCGTTGAGCGGCGCCCGCGCCGCTCTCAAGTGCGTTTGGCGGGGGGAGCCGTCAGGTCGAGCTGCCCGTCGTGCAGCCCAATGCGCGTCCCCGGATCGTGATCCATGATCACGGTCGCCTCTTTGCCATTGAGGCGATAGCGCACGTGATAGCCGGTGATCCTCTCGGAGCTGTCGAACACCGTGTCGCATTTCTGCTCAGTGCTCGTGACGGTGTCGCGGTCCTGCAGATTTTTCTGCACGCGGTTGCCCGCGTAGCCGCCCCCCGCGGCGCCAGCAACGGTCGCGATGTCACGCCCGCTGCCGCCCCCGATCTGGTGCCCGATGACTCCGCCGATCACGGCGCCCGCGAGCGTTCCGATCACCTGGTGCTCATCCTTCACCGGCGCCTGACGTGTCACCTGCTCCTCGTGACACTCCTGCCGCGGCGTACGAATCGTCTTCATCACCGGAGTCACCTTCAGGACCTCGGCGTATTGCGGGGTCCTGTTGATCAGCTTCAGTCCCCCGACCGCCCCGGCCCCCGCGGCGACCGCCGCCCCGATCAGCACACCCGTCATCAGCGACTTGTTCATCCTGCCTCCCTGTCCGTGCGCATGTAGAGCACGCGCTGCCATCGGCAGATTTTACCGGATCAGCCCTCGGCGCGCGCCAGCTCGAGAAGCTGACTCCCCTCGGGCACCCGATCGCCGCGCGCGAAGTGAATGGCGAGCACCGTGCCGGCATGGGGCGCGCTGATCGTGTGCTCCATCTTCATCGCCTCGATGACCATCAGGACTTCCCCGACCGCGACCTTCTGGCCCACCGACACCGGGACCGACACCACGACGCCGGGGAGCGGAGTGGTGAGCCCGCCGGAGCTTGCGCTCACGGAGAATTCCCGGGTGCGCGGATCCTCGATCGCAAGCTCGTACTGCGCATCCTCTTCCCAGAGCGTGACGCGCGTGGCCTCCACCAGGCAGCGAGCGCGGCGCCCTCGCTGGACCAGACGCGCGGCGATGGTGCCGGCAGCCCCGGCGGCGGCCTGGTAGCTCACGTCGGCGACCGGAAGCTCCGTGCGCGCATCCACGCTCGCCGTGACGGGCCGGCCGCCGCTGAAGGCGAGCTCCACCGTGTGCACGTGGCCGCGCCACGAGAGCGTGCAGCCGACCACCGCCGGCAGATTCGGCACGAAGCCATCGCGCGCCGCCCAGGGACTGGCACCTGCGCCTGCGGCAGCGTGCACCGCGAGCGCTGCGAGTATCAGTGTCTCGGGCGCCACGGCGCCGGGCCCGGCGTATTCGGCCGCGCTCTTGTCGAGGAGCGCAATGTTGTGGCGCACGTCGAGGAAGCGCCGTGAGCCCACGATGCGCGCCAGCCAGCGCTCGTTGCTGTGAACCCCGGCGCAGTAGGTATGGCTGAGAGCGCGCACCAGCCGCTCCGCGGCGCCGGCGCGCTCGGGTGCCCAGGCGATCACCTTGCCGAGCAGTGAGTCGTAACAGTCCGGCACCGTGTCGCCGCTCGCGAAGCCCGCGTCCACCCGCACCGCTTCCAGCGCCGGCCACTCCATGAGCGCCAGGTGTCCCGCGCTCGGGAGGAAACCGCGGTCGGGATCCTCGGCGCAGACGCGCGCTTCGATCGCGTGCCCATCGAAGCGGATCGCCTCCTGCGTGAGCGGCAGCGGCTCGCCTTCGGCCACGCGCAGCTGCCACTCGACCAGGTCGAGGCCCGTGATCGCCTCGGTGACCGTGTGCTCGACCTGAAGGCGCGTGTTCATCTCCATGAAGTAAAACTCGCGCCCCTCATAGAGGAACTCCACGGTACCGGCGCTCTGATAGCCGATTTCGCGCGCCACGGTGAGGGCGGCGGCGCGCAAGCGGGCACGCACCGCATCGGGCACCGCGGGCGCGGGCGCCTCTTCGATGAGCTTCTGGTGCCGGCGCTGGATGGAGCAGTCGCGATCGCCGAGATGGACGAAATTGCCGTGCTGGTCGGCGAACACCTGCACCTCGAGATGGCGCGGCGCGACGAGAAAGCGCTCGAGGAGGAGCGACCCGTCGCCGAAGGCGCTCTCGGCCAGGCGGCGAGCGGCCGCCAGCGCGGCGGTGAGCTCCGATTCGTGGCGCACGATCTGCATGCCTTTGCCGCCGCCGCCCGCGGCCGGCTTGATGATCAAGGGCAGGCCGACCGTGTGGGCCGCCGCGGCGAGCTGCTTGAGATCCTGCTCGGGACCTGCGTAGCCCGGCAGCACCGGGACACCGGCCTCGCGCAGGCGGTTCTTGGCGACGATCTTCGAGCCCATGGCGGCGATGGCGCTCGCGGGCGGCCCGACGAAGGTGAGGCCCGCCTCCGTCACGGCCTGAGCAAAGTGCGCGTTCTCGGACAGGAATCCGTAGCCCGGGTGAACGGCGGTCGCGCCGCCCGCGCGGGCCGCGGCGATGATCCGCTCGCCGCTCAGGTAGCTCTCGCGCGCCGTCGCCGGGCCGATCCACAGGGCTTCGTCCGCCTCGCGTGTATGGCGCGCGCCCGCGTCGGCGTCGGAAAACACGGCGAGCGTGCGCCAGCCCAGCCGGCGCGCCGTGCGAAAGATGCGGCAGGCGATCTCGCCGCGATTTGCGACCAGGAGGGTGCGCGCCACGGCTACATCCGGTACACGCCGAAGTGCGCCGGCTCGAGCGGCGCATGCCGCACGGCGGCGAGCGACAGCGCCAGCACCCGCCTCGTCTCGAGCGGATCGATCACCCCGTCGTCCCAAAGCCGCGCGGAGGAATAGTACGGGTGCCCCTGGCGCTCGTACTGCTCGCGGATCGGCTCCTTGAAGGCCTCCTCCGCCTCCTTCGGCCACTGCTCGCCGCCTCGGGCGAGCTGGTCGCGCTTCACCGTCGCGAGGACACTCGCCGCCTGCTCGCCCCCCATGACCGAGATGCGGGCGTTGGGCCACTGGAAGAGCAGCCGCGGCGCATAGGCGCGCCCGCACATCGCGTAATTGCCGGCGCCGTAGCTGCCACCGATGATGACGGTGAGCTTCGGCACCGGCGCGCACGCGACCGCGGTGACCAGCTTGGCGCCGTCCTTGGCGATGCCGCCGGCTTCGGCGCGGCGTCCCACCATGAAGCCGGTGATGTTCTGCAGGAACAGCAGCGGTATCGCCTCGCGCGTGCACAGCTCGATGAAGTGCGTACCCTTGAGCGCGCTTTCCGAGAAGAGCACGCCGTTGTTGGCGAGGATGCCGAGCGGATAGCCGCCGAGATGCGCGAAGCCGCAGACCAGCGTCGTACCGTAGAGCTCCTTGAATTCGTCGAGCTCGGAATCGTCGACCAGCCGCGCGATCACCTCGCGCACGTCGTAGGGCTTGCGCAGGCTCGCCGGCACTACGCCGTAGAGCTCGCCCGCCTCGTAGCGCGGCTCGCGTGGCGCGAGCGGCGGGGCGGTGTCGGCCGGCGCCTTGAGCCGCGCAACGATGCGGCGGGCGATCGCGAGGGCATGCGTGTCGTTCTCGGCGTAGTGGTCGCACACGCCGGACTCGCGGCAATGCACGTCCGCTCCGCCCAGGGTCTCGGCGTCTATGTCCTCGCCCGTCGCCGCCTTCACCAGCGGCGGTCCGCCGAGGAATACCCGGCCGGCGTTGCGCACGATGACATTCTCATCGGACATCGCCGGCACATAGGCACCGCCTGCGGTACAGGAGCCATGCACCACCGAGACCTGCGCCACGCCCAATCCCGACAGCGTCGCCTGGTTATAGAAGATACGTCCGAAATGCTCGCGGTCGGGGAACACCTCGTCCTGCGCCGGGAGGAATGCCCCGCCGCTCTCGACCAGATACACGCATGGGAGGCGATTCTCGCGCGCGATCTCCTGGGCGCGCAGGTGCTTTTTCACCGTGATCGGGTAGTAAGTGCCGCCCTTGACGGTCGGATCGTTGGCGACGATGACGCACTCGCGTCCCGCCACCCGGCCGATCCCGGTCACGATCCCGGCGCAGGCGATGTCGCCGCCGTACATGCCGTGGGCGGCGAGCTGCGAGAGCTCGAGAAAGGGACTGCCGGTATCGAGCAGCACGCGCACCCGCTCGCGGGCGCTGAGCTTGCCGGCGGCGCGGTGCCGGTCGACCGCCGCTTTCGAGCCGCCGCGCGCGGCGCGCGCCACCTCATGGCGGAGGTTCTCGCCGAGGGCCCGCATGGCGCGCTCGTTGCTGCGGTACTCCTCGGACTGAAGGTTCACCCGGGTCGCGATTCGGGGCATGGGGCACTTGCCATGATTGCCGGTTTGTCGGACAATCATACGATCTCGTCCAAGGAGAGGCAAGCCCGCATGAGCCCCCTCGACTGCACCGACAGCGATTTCGGACTCCCCCCCGAGCTCGAGGAGATCCGCCGCGAGGTGCGGCGCTTTGCCGCCGAGAAGATCGCGCCACTCGCCGCCGGCATCGATCGCAGCAACGAGTTTCCGCGTGAGCTGTGGCCCGCCCTGGGGGCGCAGGGACTGCTCGGCATCACCGTGCCCGAGCGCTTCGGAGGCGCCGGGCTCGGTTATCTCGCCCACGTCATCGTCATGGAAGAGATCTCGCGTGCCTCGGGCGCCGTCGGCCTCTCCTATGGCGCTCACTCCAACCTCTGCGTCAACCAGTTGCGCCTCAACGGGAGCGATGAGCAGTGCGCGCGCTACCTGCCTAAGCTCGTGAGCGGCGAGCACGTCGGAGCGCTCGCCATGTCGGAGCCCGGCTCGGGCTCGGACGTCGTGTCGATGCAGCTCAGGGCTACGCGCCAGGGCGCTGCTTACCTGCTCAACGGGCGCAAGATGTGGATCACCAACGGCCCGGACGCGGACGTGGTCGTGGTGTACGCCAAGACCGACCCCGCCGCGGGCTCGCGCGGGATCAGCGCCTTCATCGTCGAGCGCGGCACCCCGGGTTTCGCCAGCGCGCAGAAGCTCGACAAGCTCGGCATGCGCGGCTCGGGCACCTCGGAGCTCGTGTTCGACGAGTGCCGCGTCCCCGCCGCCAACCTGCTCGGCACCGAGAACGGCGGTGTGCAGGTGCTGATGAGCGGCCTCGACTACGAGCGGGTGGTGCTCGCCGGCGGATCGCTTGGACTGCTGGCGGCGGCGCTGGACGTGGTGTTGCCTTACGTGCGCGAACGCCGTCAGTTCGGACAGCCGATCGGAACCTTCGAGCTGATGCAGGGCAAGATCGCCGACATGTATGCCTCACTCAACGCGGCGCGCGCCTACGTCTACTGCGTGGCACGCGCCTGCGACTCGCGCAGCGTGCGCCGCCGCGACGCGGCGAGCTGCATCCTCTTTGCCGCCGAACGCGCCACACTCGCCGCGCTCGATGCCATCCAGGCGCTGGGCGGCAACGGCTACACCAATGAGTACGCCGCCGGCCGACTGCTGCGGGATGCCAAGCTGTACGAGATCGGCGCCGGCACGCAGGAGATCCGCCGCATGCTCATAGGGCGGGAACTGTTCGAGGCGGCTGCATGAGCGTGGAATTCGCCCCGCTGCTGCTCGAGCCCGCCTACCGCAAGGTCGCGGTGCGCATCGCCGAGCGAATCCGCGCGCGCACCTTGCGCGAGGGTGACCGTCTGCCGTCTGAAACGGAGCTGGCGCGGCAATTCGGCGTGAACCGCTCCACGGTGCGCGAAGCCATGCGCGAGCTCGAGAGCCGCGGGCTGGTGCGCCGGCGCCCCGGCTCGAAGCTCATGTCGGTGAGCCGGCCGCACCATGCGGCAGTCGCCGCCGGCGTCAGCGACGCGCTGCTGCTGCACGATGTGACCGTGCGCGATGTCTGGGAGGCGCTCACCATCCTCGAGCCGCCGCTCGCCG
>Ga0070733_10002230_pt1 | contig 13999 bp, 8 predicted proteins | sample Coa_R1_9_FD_66450 | JGI IMG/M metagenome (GOLD analysis project Ga0070733, IMG submission 66450) | Surface soil microbial communities from Centralia Pennsylvania, which are recovering from an underground coalmine fire - Coalmine... | ecosystem: Environmental > Terrestrial > Soil > Unclassified ... | reverse complement strand
GCGGGTATCGCACGTACATCATCACGACGAGACGGATGACCTCTGGCGAGCTGTTGAAATATCGGAACGGATTGCTCATGCGCAGAGGCTAACACAGCCGGGACAGCCCGAGAATTTGCTCTGACACCGCCCCACTGAGTATAGCCGCGCATGTGCGCGACCCGCTTCTTGCGGATCTCGGCGACGAACATCGGCCCAAACCGGTTCCACCAAAACCGGACGGTCTCGTAACTGATGTCGATCCCGCGCTCCGCCAGGAGATCCTCGGCGTTGCGCAGCGACAGCGGGTATCTCACGTACATCATCACGACCAGACGGATGACCTCTGGCGAGCTGTTGAAATATCGGAACGGGTTGGTCATGCCCCAAACTATCACACCGGACGGCGGCCCAAAATTCGTCTGACAAAGCCCTCCGAGAAGATCGACCCCAATCCGGGGACGCATTTTGCGATTGCGACGATTGGGTTCGGCGGCGGTACCGGCGCGACAACATGACCAGTCGGTCGAGCCGCTACTCTGAGAATTCAGCTGCGCAGCGCGGCCGTCGTGGCTCCATTGGCGCGATCCACCAACGGCGCGCGCGTAGGTATTTTCCGATCCTCCTAGCTCGGCGCTCTGTCCCCTAACATTAGTTTGGCTGGCCGCCCAAGAGAAGGGCCGCGAGACAGACGCAAGGTACTGATTTTCTCGACTCGCTATTTTTGGAGCGCGTGTTGCTGTCGCCATGTTCATCGTTTTTTCGAAGCCGCTGGACGCTCGGATCCGCTTTGGGTGCAGTCGCGTTCTGCGGCTACTTTGGCTGGACCCACTTTTACAGCAACGATCTTGGCAGGGCGGCTCCGGACAAGGCCAATGGTTTGGCGACAACAGCCGCCATCCCAGTCACCCTCGCACAGGCGAAAAAAGCCGATTTCCCAGTCTATTTGAACGGGCTCGGCGTCGTCGAGCCTTACCAGACCGTTCTTGTCCGCAGCCGAGTCGATGGCGAGGTCATCAAGATCGACTTCAAGCAGGGCCAGATGGTCAAGGAAGGTGATGTTCTTGTCGAGATCGACCCGCGCCCGTATCAGGCGGCGCTCGATGAGGCCGTTGCAAAGAAGGCGCAGGACGAGGCGAGCCTCAAGAACGCGCAGCTCGACCTGACCCGCTACGCCAGCCTCGCCAAGGAGGATTCCGTTTCGCGTCAGAAGGTCGACACGCAACAGGCGACGGTCGATGAGCTCGCGGCGCAGATCAAGGGCGATCAGGCGTCTATCGACAATGCTCAAACGCAAGTGACTTATTCGACAATCCGGTCTCCACTTTCCGGCAAGACAGGCTTTCGCCTTGTTGACGCCGGGAACATCGTGCACGCGACCGATACGACGGGCATCGTGACGATTGTGCAATTGCAGCCGATCTCGGTCGTTTTCACGGCGCCAGAGGAGGCCGTCTCGCAGATCAACAAGGCGCTCGCCGCGGGCGTCGCGCCTGTAACCGCGCTCAGTTCGGACGGGCTGAAGACGATTGCGCAGGGACATCTCGCCGTCGTTAACGATGCAATCAATCAGGCGAGCGGCGCCATTCAGATGAAGGCAACCTTCCAGAATGGCGACAACGCCTTATGGCCCGGCCTGTCGGTCTCGACCCGCCTTTTGGTCGACACGCTGACGCAGGTGATTGTCGTACCTGACGGCGCCGTCGAACGCGGCCCAGACGGGGTCTACGCCTATGTCGTTGGCAGCGACAATAAGGTTGAGGCGCGCGACATCACGGTCAGTCAAGAAGGCGGTGGGCAATCGGTGGTCGCTAAGGGTTTGTCGCCCGGTGAGAACGTGGTCACGGCGGGCCAATATCGATTGCAGCAAGGCTCTTTGGTTCGGTCGAGCGCGCAGAGTGCAATGGCTCCTACCGCGATGGCGGCTCCTACCGCCCCTGTGAAGACGCCCTGATCATGGCCGGCGGCATCTCCGAGCCGTTTATACGGCATCCGATCGCAACCTCGTTGTTGATGGTCGGCATCCTCTTCGTCGGCATCATCGCCTATCCGAAATTGCCGGTTGCGCCCCTCCCCCAGGTTGATTTTCCCACCATTCAGGTTTCCGTGCAGCTGCCAGGCGCCAGTCCGGAAACCATGGCTTCCGCTGTCGCCCAACCGCTTGAGACTCAGTTCGCTCAGATTTCAGGCGTTTCTCAGATGACGTCGACGAGCACGCTCGGCTCGACGGCGATCACCATCCAATTCGAACTCGACCGCGACATCGACGGGGCGGCGAACGACGTACAGGGCGCGATCAACGCCGCCACCGGGCAATTGCCAAAGGATCTGCCGAGCCCGCCGACATATCGCAAGGTGAACCCCGCGGATTCGCCCATTCTCCTCCTAGCCGCGACCTCCGAGACCATGCCGCTGACGGACGTCGATGATAATGTCGAGACCAAGCTCGCCCAGCAGATCAGCCAGGTTCCAGGCGTCGCGCAGGTGACTATCGGGGGTCAGCAGAAGCCGGCCATCCGCATCCAACTTGATCCTGCCAAGCTCGTGGCCAAAGGGTCGTCGCTCGAGGACGTGCGCACGCCGCTCTCGGCTACGACCGTGGATGAACCCAAGGGCGCGATTGACAGCGGGGCGAGATCTTTCACGATTTACACCAACGATCAGCTGACCCGGGCCAAGGATTGGAACAACACGATCGTTGCCTACCGCGATGGCGCTCCATTGCGGGTGAGCGATATCGGCCAGGCGGTTATCGGCCCGCAAGACACCAATCAGGCGGCCTGGGCGGATGGCAAGCGGAGCGTCTTCCTCGTCATCTACAAGCAGCCGGGCGCAAATGTCATCGATACCGTGGACAAGATCATGGCCGATCTTCCGCGCATCGAAGCCTCGATGCCGCCGGCGCTCAAAATCTTCACTTTGAGCGACCGCACGCAGACGATTCGCGCGTCCGTTCAGGACGTACAATTCACGCTCCTGCTCACCGTCGCCCTCGTGGTGATGGTGATTTTCCTCTTCCTGCGTAGCTTATGGGCGACGATCATCCCGAGCGTCGCCGTGCCGCTGGCCCTGCTCGGCGCGTGCGCGCTGATGTGGGTCGCCGGCTACAGCCTCGACAATCTGTCGCTGATGGCGCTCACGATTTCGGTCGGCTTTGTCGTCGACGACGCGATCGTGATGCTCGAAAACATCACCCGCTACGTCGAAGACGGCGAAGATCCGCTTGCGGCCGCGTTGAAAGGCTCTCGCGAAATCGCCTTCACCATTGTATCCATCAGCGTTTCGCTGATTGCGGTGTTGATTCCGCTCTTGCTGATGGGCGGCATCGTCGGACGGCTGTTCCGGGAATTCGCGGTCACGCTGTCGATGACGATCGCCGTGTCGGCCGTAGTGTCGCTCACGTTGACGCCAATGATGGCCTCGCGTTTCCTGGTCTCTGCGAAGGACACGCACCGCGGGCGCCTCTACGCCCTGAGCGAGCGCGGTTTTGCGGCGTTGCTAAAGGGCTACGAGCGCTGCCTCGACGTCGCGCTCAAATTCCGTTTGGTTACGCTGGGAGTTTTCTTCGCGTTCCTCGCCCTGTCCGTCTTTCTTTTCGTAGTAATCCCCAAGGGGTTCTTTCCGCAGCAGGATACAGGCCAGATCAACGGCGTTTCCGAGGCGGCGCAAGACGTCTCCTTCGCCGAAATGGCGAAGCGTCAGGTGGCGCTTGGCGCGATCGTCCTCAAGGATCCGGGGGTCGCTCATGTCGCGATGTCCATTGGCGGGACGGGCAACGCGCTCAACGCCGGCCGGATGTTCATAACACTCAAGCCGCGCGACCAGCGCACAGCGACGGCGGATCAGATTATCGCCCGGTTGGACCCGCAACTCGACAAAGTCGAGGGCGCGAAATTGTTCATGCAAGTCGCACAGGACTTGACCGTCGGCGGACGCGCCTCGCGCACCCAGTATCAATACACTTTGCAGGGTTCCGACCCCGACGCGCTGAATACATGGGCGCCCCGGATGCTCGCGAAGTTGCAAACCTTACCGGAACTGCGCGACGTCGCCACAGACCAGCAGGCGGCGGGCACGACGCTCACTTTGACTTTCGATCGCGACCAGGCGTCTCGCTACGGACTAACTGCTCAGACGATCGACGATACGCTCTTCGACGCCTTCGGCCAGCGCCAGATTGCCCAATATTTCACGCAGCTCTCGAGCTACGAAGTGATAATGGAAATCCTGCCTAGCATGCAGAACGATCTGACGACGCTCGATAGGATCTTTTTGAAGTCGCCGACGACAGGCGGCGAGGTGCCGCTCTCCGTCTTCGCGCAATGGACGACGACGCCTATCCAGCCTTTGTCGATCAGCCATCAAGGCCAATTCCCGGCGGTCACGATCAGCTTCAACCTGGCGCCGGGCGTGGCCCTCGGCCAAGCGACCGGCGTCATCCAACGCGCCCAGGACGAACTCCAGCTTCCGGCGACCGTGGTCGCCAGTTTCCAAGGCAACGCGCAGGCCTTTCAGGATTCGCTCTCGACGGTCTGGATCCTGATCATCGGCGCGCTCGTGGTCGTCTACCTGATCCTCGGCATCCTTTATGAAAGCTACATCCACCCGATCACAATCATCTCAACGCTGCCCTCGGCCGGCGTCGGGGCTCTCGCCACGCTGATGCTGTTTCATTTCGACTTCAGCTTGATCGCGCTCATCGGCATTATCCTGCTCATCGGCATCGTCAAGAAGAACGGCATCATGCTGGTCGACTTCGCATTGGTGGCCGAGCGGGACGATCATCTGTCGGCGTATGACGCGGTGCGCCGCGCGGCGCTTCTGCGCTTTCGGCCCATCATGATGACCACGATGGCGGCAATGCTCGGCGGAGTGCCGCTCATGCTCGGCACGGGCACCGGCTCGGAACTCAGACAACCGCTCGGCTACGCCATTGTCGGCGGTCTCCTCATAAGCCAAGCCCTGACGCTGTTCACGACGCCGGTCATTTACATCTATCTCGATCAGTTGTCGGATTGGATATCAAATAGGCGAACGCAAACGTCGAGTCTGCAGATCCAACCGCAAGTCAATCAAAAAACCTCCCCGGTCACGGACGTTCCCGGCTCAAGGGCGTGAGCCCGCATCCTCGGCGTCCCCGCCGTCGTCCTGATCGCGCTCGCGGCGCTCGTCGCGATCGGCTCTATTCTTCGCCGTTTCGAGAGCGGCCGGGAGATTTACGCGATCGGCTCGAACCCCGACGGCGCGGCCCTGATCGGCATACGCACGACGCTGCTGGTGCTCGGCGTTTTCGCGGCGGCCGGATTGCTCGCCGGATTCGACGGCGCGCTCTGGGCCTCGCGCTATGCGACGATCGACGCTCGACGGGTCGACGCCGAAATCCGGCAGCATGGACTGTTCCAGAACACTCCGCAGAAGTCCGTACCGGCTGTCGAGCTTGGCGAATTGGCGAGTATCGCCGCCATCCTAGACGGGCCGATGCTTAGGATAGCCGCCGTGAATTCGGCCAATTCAGTTGGGCATGACATCGAGAACGGCCAACTCCAGGTGGGACTCATCCGAATCAATGCAATTTATCTGATGGAAATGCACGTAATAACGGCCCGAATATTCAGCCTTAAATGTAAGCGATGTCTCTATCCCAGGCAACAGAATTCTTTCCACTTCAGGACCGTGGACGTAGAACTGGCCCGCACGGGTAGAGGTAACAACAAAGGTGATACGATCGCCCTGACGCGCCTCGAGGATCTTCACCTTCGCCTCTTTCTCTCCAATATTCAGGCTGTAGGATCGATCCTGCGGGCCAACGGCGAGCTCCGGAGCCGCAAAGCGAGCGGCGGCAAGATATACTCCAGCGAGGAGAAGCGCCGTCACTGTAACGATAGCTATCCAGCGTAATCGCACGGAGAAAACCATGGTCAAGCTAAAAGTAGTAACAGCCAGCGTCCCCCTTGCGGCCTTGTTCCCCGTCGGCAAGTCGCCCCATGACTTGGAATGACCGGGATCCCCCACTTCAATGAAACGTACACCGATCCTTCGAGATGACCACCCCCGACTTTAGTCTAACGCGAGCCCTGCGTGCTACTCGGGCAAGCGGAATCGTGAGTACCTTGTTGACGAATTCATTTGTCCATGTGAGGCTACTATCCGGACTAGCTTGTTTGTCGAACCTCGCAGAAAGCGATCAGATCACCGGCCCCAATATTGAGATGGCAAGATACCCCTTAAGCCCTCAAGTACTTAGGTCACGATCTTGCTAAGGCCCACGTGAGCGTGCTTTTTGTAAGCTCCACGTCAAAAGAAATACTCAGACCACCGGTGCAACGCACGTGTTCTTTTCCGCACCGATGCGTTGACCCGGACAAATGAAGCGCCCTTTACTGAAGCGCTAGGTTCTACTACTGCTCGATTCCACGTGGGATCGAGGCTTAGTTAAAGAGATCCGAGTATGGACCAGAGAATCGTGAGAGACGTCGTTATCCTGGGAGGGGGCACCGCCGGCTGGATGACCGCAGCGGCGCTCTCGCGCGCCGTCAACAGCAAAGTCAACATCACCGTCGTGGAGTCCGATGAAATCCGCACTGTCGGTGTTGGGGAAGCCACAATTCCCGGGATTATACGATTCAACCACTTGCTGGAACTCGATGAGAACGAGTTCATGCGCGAGACGCAGGGAGCGATCAAGCTCGGTATTGAGTTCCGCGACTGGACTTTCATCGGCGACTGCTACATGCATGGCTTCGGCCGCTTCCCGCAGAACATCCAGCTCGCGACCTTCGAGCAGGTCTGGCAGCGCATGCACTTGGCCGGGCGTGCCGCCGACTTGCCAGCGTATTCGATCACAAAGACCGCGGCCTATGCCGGCAAGTTCATGCGCCCGCGCCTTGACGTGCCTGATTCGCCGCTAGCTGACATCGCCTACGCCTTCCACTTCGACGCCAGCCTATACGCGCGCTACTTGCGGCGCTACGCCGAGGCGCGCGGTGCGCGCCGCATCGAAGGCAAGGTGACGCATGTGTCGCGCGATGGCGCTACGGGCGACCTCACAGGCCTCACGCTCGCAAGCGGGCAGCACGTGGACGGCGAGTTCTTCATCGATTGCTCAGGCTTCCGAGCCCGACTTATCGGAGAGGAATTCAAGAGCGCCTACGAAGATTGGACACACTGGCTACCCTGCGATCGCGCGGTCACAACGCATTGCGTGTCGCCACGGCCGATCGCTCCGTTCACGCGCGCGACTGCGCGCAGCGCAGGCTGGCAATGGCGTATCCCGCTGCAGCACCGCACCGGAAATGGCTACGTGTTCAGCAGCCGATACATCAGCGAGGACGAGGCTACCTCGACGATGCTAGCCAACCTCGACGGCGAGGTGCTAGCCGAGCCGTGGACGCTGCGCTTCGTGACCGGCGTGCGTCCGAAGGTGTGGCAGCGCAACTGCGTCGCGATCGGACTTTCAGGCGGTTTCCTCGAGCCGCTGGAGTCGACTAGCATTCAACTGATCCAGAGCTCGATCTCGCGCTTGCTGCATTTCTTCCCCGCCGCTGCACCGAGCCAGCCCGACATCGATGAGTACAACCGGCTGACGCGGCGTGAGTTCGAGCACGTCCGCGACTTCATCATCTTGCATTACCACGCGACGCAGCGCAACGATTCGCCATTTTGGAACTATACGCGCACGATGTCGATCCCGGAGACGCTGGGGCATAAGATGGAGCTGTTCCAGAGTCAGGGCCGGCTGCTCGATGACGCGGAGGGGCTATTCGCGCAGGGCAGCTGGTTCCAGGTCATGCATGGTCAGGGCCTGCGGCCGCGCGGATACAACTCGATCGTCGATGTGGTCGACATGAAGGACGTGAGCACCTACATCGAAGGCATCCGACATGCGATCGGCAATTGCGTCAAGGCGATGCCTACTCACGATGAGTTCCTTGAGAAGAACTGCAAGGCAGCGCCTCCGGCGTGAATGCGATGGCTATCGGTGTTGCACGATCGTGATAAATTCGCGCCGCCGTCATGTGCGCCGATCGCTTCTCGTGATCGCCGAGCCGTACGTTGAAATGCACTTGCGTTCCCGAAGCCCGGCGCTGGTCAAGGCAGGGGACGACTCCTACCTGCGGGAACACGCTGTCTAATGGTCCACGATGGACACGATCGACGTGACCCGCCATTGGTTATCGATATTTTTGGATATAACCCCGACGATGTTGTACGGCGCGTGGCGAAATTTCGTCACTGCGATCGCCTGTGGATGACCGGCATCGGGAGAGACCATGCCGATAAAGAACGGTAGCAAAGGCGATACATCTTTATCATCACTAAACGGAAGCAGAGGGTAGTAAGCGGAGGATGGGGGTTCATAACGGACATAGGCGTCGGGTTGCTTTGCCAGCGCGTCGATGGCGGCGCGCTGCTCTGCAGTCAGTGGTTCGCGCTGGAGAGCGAGTTCGGCTACGCGGCCGTGGTCGCGCAGCCGCCAGAGCTTGAGCAGGTTCTCGAGCTGTTCAGGCGACATGGTCGCGCCGGCCGTCCCTCCGCTCGTTTGCGGCGCCTTAGAAAATTCGGCTACCATCGCGGCGAAGTCTTCTCCGGAGAGCCACCGGGCGAAAAAGCGGTTATAAAAGTCGAGCAATTGCGCATCGATCGCGTGCTGGCGTGAGTCGTCAGTGCTCAGCGGTGGCAGTTTACGGCCCGGCCAATGCTCCAGAAAAGCGTCCGCGCCATCGGGAAGAGAAATACCCTCTAAGAACGAGACATCGTCCATTCCGTGCGCCGCAAACCAGCGTGCCTTTTCGGTTTTAGTCGGCGCCTTGATGAAGTCGTCAAGCTCCGGGCGAATCTCGCCCCAATTGCGAGGTTGGCGCTGAGCGCCGGATATGGAAGGGTATTGTTTCAAGATGTCGTACGTCGCCTTCGCCATTGCGACCGTGTCCTCTGGCCAGTACATTGTGAGATCGGCCCTGTGTGACGCGGGACCTCCGCGCGTCTCAGGGTGACCCCAGGTCAATCTGCTGTCGCACGCGGACGGGATATCGCCGAGCCGCGGAACACTTGGAACGCCTTGATTCGACCACGAATCCTGAAGCGCGTGTAGTCCTTCACCAAGCTGCAAAAGTCGAAATTGCGCTTGGCCCGCGCCAGCCTCCATTGCAGCTAGCGCTGCCTTCCTTGCTGCGCTGCTATTGGGCGCTACGCTCCTCGTTTCCGGCGGTCCCGGTATCATGCCTGCGGAAGGGTAATGGTGCTCCCCGGCACGACGGGCGCTGATCTCGTCCCTGTGCAGGCAGGCATACATGGCGACCAGGTCGATGTAGGGCATGTCGCCCGAATCGACACGCTCGTCGCCCGTCGCAATTATCTGCGCCTCGAGGGGCGCGAACCCCACCTGCAATGCGAGCCAATATGTCAGTCCGTAATGCACATCAGCTTCAAACGCCATCGCTCGTTCTGGCGCGATAAAGAGGAGGACCGAGACCAACAGAAAATATACTGAAGGCATGCTGGCAACACCTGAAATTCTCTGCCTTTCGTTGTGCATCGTTTGTCCACTAAAGTAGTTGACGAGCCTGGACTCAGGCTGAGTTGATGGGCGAGGTCACCCCGAAGCAGCGCTCACGCCCGGATAGCCGGCAAGGTTTTGCGTGAGGAAAAACCTACCCGGGACTATACCCGACTGTCGTAGCTTACGATGACCTTCCCGCTCGACCTGCACCGCTTCAATTGAGCTGTCGCCGTCGGCGAGCGCCATCGCGCGAGTTTCACCGGCCTCAAGGCTATGGGCCGCTTGAACAAGGAATTCGCCATCGCCGGCACCCGTTTTTCGCCCAACGACCTTATCAGTCACTTTAATAGCCCCTTCCAGTGCTTGTCGCCCAAGGCTTCTCGGAACTAAAGCAGCGAGATCCGTGCCTGCAGCTCCGACAACTGCTGCCCTTTGCGGGACTGTTACGCCCTCTCGTGAATGGCCGCGACATGTCAGCCGGCCTTGTTAGAAATAAACGACTGCACCGGGCCCGCTGTTCTGGCTGGGGACGATACCGAGCTGGTGGGGATAGGGTCCAGAACCTGTCCGGCGCCGATCGGCAGCGACAGGATCCAAAGCCCTACGCTCGTCAGCGCGATCATCAGGGCGAGCATCGGGAATTGGCTCAAGAGCGCCTTACGGCCTTTGGGAAAGATCCGTAGCGCTTGTAGGTGCGCAAGGTAAACGCTGACGACGTGGCCGAGTAGGATGAGACCCACTTGAATATGCCACACGAAACGCGCTGGCGGCGGGTTCATGGGTTGATGGAGGAATTGAGCCGTGCCGAAAAGGTCCCACCCCGCGCCAAATGGATCGAAAATGAGTGGTACAAGCCGTGGCGCATCCGTGAAGAGCAACGTAAAGTAATGACTGAGATTGTAGACGAAAGCTATCGGAACTAACGAATAGCCGAAGAATAACGATCGATCACGCAACCGCAAATCCCCCCCTGGCGTTAACCAGATGAAGAAGAGGTAGATTGCAAAGTAAATGAAGGGCGAGAGCCACAGCATGGCCCACTGCCAATGGTAGTAAAGCCCAACGAAGAAACTATATGGCCGATCGATGGCCCAGGTTAAAATGGGGTAGAAGTACCTCCAGAACACCTGCACCCAAGGCAACGTTTCGTGAACGCCATCGAATGCAGTGGACGAAAGCATAAACAACACGAAAAGCAAAATACTCGGGTGATCTGCGGTTTCCTCGATTAGCCCAATGAACGGGCGACGCAAGCGCACCGTAATCTTTGAGTTGGGTGGGGGACTCTGCACATAGGCGAGCGGCGCGATTTTGCCGAGTAAACGGAAGAAGACGGCGAAGAACTCGCCATATTTGAACCATGCGTCAGCACCGAATAGCGCCGCCGCTGCAAAGTTCAATATGGTGTAACCGACCAGGATAAACCCTACGCTTCGCGGCGTGGTCTGCCCGAAAAGCTCGAGCCAAATGAAGCCCATATAGAGTACGAGTGCGGGGTAGTAGGCTAACCATGCCGGGTACATCACGCGCCGCTTGAACGCCATGAGACGCAAGCGCTCGATCATGTCGCAGAGCAAAAGCCATGGATTGATGAACGCATAAAAATCGCCGACCAATGCAGTAAGATAGGCCAACCCGAGCGCGAAACCGATCCAAAAAAAAGTTAGGCTGAAATTGTTAAATGGGTTCTGGGTGCCAAAGAGCCCGGTCAGTATCGTCAGAACAAGCAGGACAAGGCTGAGAACGCGCAATATTGTCCATACTCCGTAGGGCGCAACGCCCTGAATCTCGATGGGTCGCGAAACGCGCTCGGCGCTTTGCTCCGTGGCAAAGACACCGATCATCAAGAACGATAAGGCGAGCGTCGCAGATACAGCGAACGCGTACATCCAGAATGGGATTGGAAGAGTGTACATAACCCCAAAGGCGTGCGCTTCCGCGCAGCCGCTGCCTGCCGCGAAAAGTATCAATGGAATCAAGATACGGACAATTTGTGCCATCGCGGTTTCAACTGACGGCGCTACCGCGGATCGACTTCCGGTGTAGCGAGGTTAGGTATGAGCCCTATGCAACGAAGCCAGAGCAACGTTTCGGAGTGCTGCGGCACGATGGGCCCAAGCGCGCAACCGGGCACGAAAGCGCCATCCCGCATTAAGATGCGCGCTTCTTCTCCGCCGACCGGCCTATGGCATAGCAATAGCAAAATAGGCGGCCCCAAACATCGTCTGGGGCCGCGCGTATTTCGGACCGATCAAAGGATCAGTTCTGTCTGCCGGGTGGCGTCGAGCTTTCAGGGAACGGCCAGACGCCGTTCGTGAACTTGAGACTCAGCAGGCCATTGTCCTGACACGTGGTCCAAATGGTGCCTTTATCGGCATCCAAATGAAGCTGCGCGGAGCACCAGTCAGGTCCCCCCGCTACCCATTGATTGAAGGTGACGTGGTTGGACCCCAGACTCTTCGTCGTCTCGCCGGCCGGATTGTAGTATGCGATTTCCTTCGGCCGCGCCGGGTCGCGAATGTCGAAGACGCGAATGCCCGAATTAAACTCATCGCAGGCAAGGGTCGTCGTGTTCTCCCTGTTGTCGACGCTGCAATAGTGGGTGCCATAGGTGAAGATGGCGAGACCCACGATATCGGGAAGGACCTCTTGGCAGTTCGCCGGCTTGTTCATCTCAAGCACGAGCTCCGACACCTGCGTCGGCTTCTTCTCGTTGCTCATGTCCACGATCCGCGCCATCGGAAACATTGGCACGCCGGCCGCGCACGCCGACTGCCAACCCGCATAGAAGAGGCCGCCGCTGCCGCCCTCGTCAACCTGGATCATGTACGGTTTGCCCTTAATCCTTGCGGGGATCGTGTGCTGCGAGACGCTGCCATCTTTGTACAGGAAGGTGCTTATCAATTTGATTTGCGCGTTGGGTTTGCGCGCCTGCACCTCGCTCGTGTCGAGTACCGCGAAGCCGTTGTTCGCCGGCGTCGACGGATCGTACGCCGTGGGAATGCCGATCACGGCGACGTACGCTCGTCTCCCGTCGTCGCTGAGCGAAAGCCCGTGGCTCTTGATGCCGGTCAATGGCGAAAGCGCTGTCGCAATGTTGAAAGAAGCGATCTCTTTCGGCCTACTCGGATCGGACGCGTCGATCGCATGATACATGGCGTTTGCGAGGTCGCTTCTATAGTAGGTGAGGCCGTCCGGCGCCCACACTCCTTCGTGGCCGTTCGGGAATATGGGGGAGGGCACGCCGCCATCGGTGCCTGTGCCGACGGCCACGCTTGCGAGGAGCTGCGGGTGGAGGCAATCCACCGAGATGTCGTAGAAGTCTACTTCTGGACCGCCCTGCCCGCCGCCGCCGTTGTGCGCATTATCTGCGCCTAGAAGCTCGCGGGGCGTGTTGACCTTCAGCGACTCCCAAGGGTCAAGCATTGAGATCGTGGTGAGGTACGCGGTTGGCGCCGGTGCGCTTGGGTTGGTCATATCGATGACCGGAACGCCGATTTGCGTGCGGCCAGTCGTGGGGCCAGTCGCCGTGGCATAGGCCGTGCCATGGTAGGCGCAAGTGTGATCGCGCCGATTTCTATAATCTTGTCCAAATTGGGATCCGCGGAACTCGTCTCGTTGTTCGCGGAACTCGTCCGATTGCCAGTTCGCGCCGTCGCCGCGCACCTGTCCGACCAGCTCGAGATTGCAGTTGAAGCCCTGGAAGCCAATAGCGCGCAGCGACGCCGGGACTTGGCCCTGCAAGGCCGTCTCGGGATGATCGCCCGGGCCGCACTTCGCCTTTGGAACGGTCGATGGTGGCCGCTCGCGCGACCAATTTGGTTGATCGGCAAAGGCCTGTGGGGCCGAGGTCAAGCCACCCAGCGCCATCCCGAACGCAAATCCTGTCAACACCATGCCGCTGCTGGCGGCCATCAACTTTCGGTTCAGCGTATAATTGAGACTTCGCTTTTTAAAATCCGCGTACCCCGCACTGAGCCGATGCGACGCTTTCGACTCGCAAGTAATTTTGACCATTGACTCCTCCCTAGCTACGGCTCGGCGCAGCTTCTGACTGCAACATCTCGCGTCGTGGCACGACCGACACTATCGCTGTCTTTCGACTCCCACCGCTCGAGTTTCTATTACATGAGAAGACGGCTCGCCGCTGCTGTTTCGCTGAGGCACCCACGGGGATTTCCACCCCTACCACTAACGCGGCCTCCCTTCTGACGTTTTGCCGCCACGCGATTCCCGCAACATAGACATGATTGCATTCCTAGCGAGCGCCTGCAAGTTAACCAACCCCGACATTAGTCTATGTTCGACCGATAGGGTGCCCACTTCCGCCTGGCAAACGGCCGTCGTCGCCTCGACGTCCATGATCACAGCATTCTTCAGGTCGACGGGTGCTGTCACGCGAACTGAATTTGGTCGCCTGAATATTGGAGAGCCAGATTCCGACTCAGGCCGCGGTGGCGGCTCGCCACGTCCGGAAGGCTCCTCGCGGAGGACGCGAAGTGTGCGGCGGGACGTGAGATG
>Ga0070733_10002229_pt1 | contig 14008 bp, 9 predicted proteins | sample Coa_R1_9_FD_66450 | JGI IMG/M metagenome (GOLD analysis project Ga0070733, IMG submission 66450) | Surface soil microbial communities from Centralia Pennsylvania, which are recovering from an underground coalmine fire - Coalmine... | ecosystem: Environmental > Terrestrial > Soil > Unclassified ... | reverse complement strand
GCCAGATGTTGAGCGGCAAGCCCGGCCCGGCTTTCCTGGAAATGCCGATGGATGTACTGAACAATTTTGCCGATACCGACACGTTGTTCGACCCTGGTACACCAGCGCACTATCGCTACAATGGTCGCACCGCGCCCGATCCTGACATGGTTGTCCAGGCTGCCGCGCTGCTGGAAAAGGCGCAGCGCCCGGTCATTATGGCGGGGACAGCCGTGTGGTGGTGCGATGCCGCCGAGCTGCTGCGCCTGCTGGCGGAACGCCTCAACGCGCCCGTCTATCTCAACGGCGCGGGCCGCGGCTGCCTCCCGCCAACACACCCGTTATTCTTCAGCGCATCGCGCCGCAAGGCACTGGAGGGCGCGGACACCATCCTGGCAATTGGCACGCGCATGGACTTCCGCCTCAATCACGGGCAGCCGCCGCTCATTCCTGCCGGGGCAAATGTGATCTGGTTCGACCTGGCGGGCGAGGATGTAGGCGTCAACCGGGGAGCAGCCGCAGCGCTGGTTGGGGACGTTGGTCTGAGCATGTGCCAGTTGACCGAGGCCATACAGTCGAGGGGCGCGATAAATCGGGCCACTACGGCTGGCGACTGGCTGGCGCATATTCGCGGCGAGGAGCGCAAAGCGCAGGAGCGCGATGACGCTCTGATGAGTTCCGATGCTGTACCTATTCATCCAATGCGTTTCTGTCGCGAAATTCGTGACTTCATCGACGAAGATACCACCGTCGTAGGCGATGGCGGTGATATCGTCAGCTATGGCGGCAGGGTCATCAACGTGCATAAGCCGGGCTACTGGCTCGATCCTGGCCCCATGGGCTGCCTGGGAACCGGTACGGGCTTCGCCATGGCCGCGCAGATTGCTCGCCCCGGCAAACGAGTCTTGATCCTGCATGGCGACGGCGCCTTTGGACTCAATGGCATGGAATTTGAAAGCATGGTGCGCCAGAAACTGCCCATCGTCTCCATCATCGGCAACGACGGAGCATGGGGCCAGATCAAGCACCCGCAGCGCGCCATTGTTGGGCACACAACTGCCGCCGAACTTTCGCCGCGCATTCGCTACGATAAAATGGTCGAAGCCCTGGGCGGCTACGGCGAGCTGGTAGAGAGGCCAGAAGAGATTCGCCCGGCCCTCGAACGCGCTTTCGCGTCCGGTCTGCCCGCCTGCGTAAACGTCCTGATCGATCCGGAAAAACCATACAGCCGCTCAACGAATGTAGCTGTATAAACACAACATTTCAGGAAGAATGTTGGAGGGCGACCGCGAGGGTCGCCCCTACAATGAACGCCTTCAATCCCCCGTCGTAGTCATTGTAAGGGCGGGGGTTGAGTAGATGAGGGGTGGAGACCCTTGCGGTCGCCCTCCGTCCAAAACCGTGGGGGATGCTCAGGCGGTCGCCATCACAATCTTTAGAGTTCGGGAGAAACATATCATGTCTATGCTCAACCTTTCACCTGATGAGCTGCTCACCACTACGCGCTCGGTGCGCAAGCGGCTTGACTTTTCGCGCCCGGTCGAACCGGAACTGCTGCGCGAATGCCTGGAGATAGCGGTGCAGGCTCCCACGGGAGGTAATCGTCAGAACTGGCATTTCATCATAGTAACGGATCGCCAGCAAATACAGGCATTAGGAGAGATATATAAGAAGGGCTGGGCGGTTTACCTGCAAATACAAGCTTCGGCAAGAGCAGCGCAGAGCAAAAGAATGACGCCCGACCGTCTCGCCACGCTCGCCAAAGTTGCCGAATCCGCTAACTACCTGGCCGAGCACATGCGCGAAGTCCCGGCTATGCTCATTCCCTGCGGCTATGGACGCGCCGATGTCGATGGTATGGCCGCCGCTGTGCAGGCTGTATGGTGGGGGTCGCTGCTCCCTGCCACATGGAGCTTTATGCTGGCTGCGCGAGTGCGCGGATTGGGAACGTGCTGGACCAGCGTGCATCTCTTTTTCGAGCAAGAAGCGGCAGGGGTGCTTGGCGTGCCTTATGAGAAGGTAGTGCAGGCAGCGATGATCCCCATTGCCTATACGCTGGGGACGGAGTTCAAGCCCGGAGCGCGTGTTCCAATGGATGACGTTCTACACTGGGACAAGTGGTAAACAGGGACTTTAATCAGGGCGACCGCAAGGGTACACCTTTATAAGCGTTAACTCAAGCACAATTTTCCAGGGCGGAGCGTACACCGGTCCTTACACGGGGAGGTTTTTGAGGACAAGCATCAGCCAGGGGAAGGGGTCATTCTGAGCGCAGCGAAGAATCTCTCGCCGACCCTCACGGAGATTCTTCGCTGCGCTCAGAATGACAGGTTTGTTGCTCTGGTGGTATGTTACGCAACATAGCTGGCGCGAATTTTTTGCAGCGTATGGCCTGGAAATGGATGCTCAACTTATCGAGAGAATCTACCGGTGGGCTGCCAGAACATCGTTTGCTATCGCCCTGTGGCAAGTTGAGCATGGTTATGATTGTCGAGCGTTCTTGTTGGATTTTCTGGCGGCTGTGAATATGAAGAGCAATCCGCACGCATTAGTCTAGTACCAGGTTATATTGAACAAACCTGATAAACGTTGACAAACGGCTTATCTTTTTGTACACTTCATAAGGGGAGGAACGTCATGCACATGTAGAGGGAAAAGCAGTGCGAATTATACTCTGCCCACAATGTAGTACACCGCTTCCCTGGACCGCCCAATACTGCGCAAATTGTGGACGGCCTGTATCATCACAGGTAAATTCTCTAAGTGCTGCTGGTGAAACCGTTAGTAAGAAGAATTATTCAAAATATCAACACCCTGGCTCACTCAAAACGCCCTCATTTTATCAAATAGGGCAGAGTGATCCCGATGAAACACAGCGCATTGACCGCTCACAGTCCCAGGTGGGCGCGCTTAATGCGCCTTTAGCTGCCGCCCCGGCGATAGACAACAATTCCAATGGGCATATATTTGTCGAGGATTGGCCGGAAGAGACAGAAGCGGAAGAGATAGTATCCGAAGACGAAATGCAGCGCCGCGCTACCTGGCAAAAGGTCGTGACTCGCAAGTCTCCCTATGTGTCTGTACAGGATTTACCATCGACGCCAGCGCCCACCGATACGCCCCCGCATGTGCCTGCCACCCCGCTAACACCGATCTTCCCCATAACAAATGGTACTCCTATAAGGCGTGTCGCTCGGGTTCCCCGGACGGCTTTTATGCCACCGCCCGCCAATAATAACAGGCATCCGCGCACATCTTTTATGCCGCGCATGACCGGCTGGATCACTGCGCTAGTGATAGTGGCATTATTGCTGGGCGGCGCATTCGGAGTTTATGTTTCTCTCGGTCGCAACCCGTCGCCAACTAATAATGTGATGTCATTACAGGCAACGCCGTACAGCATAGCTCAAGGTGATAGGGTTACGCTGCGCGGCTCGCATTTTAGCCCGCGCGTTCGAGTCGGACTGACGCGCGACGCCACCATTCCGATCGTTGATACGAGCGGCGCGTCGTACATCACCACAGATGCGAACGGCTCATTCAGTGATTCAGTGAGTATAGATGCTTCATGGACGGCAGGCCCGCATACCATTCGAGCGGAAGATGCGCGTTTGCACAAAACTGCCAGCACCACTATTATAGTAACGGGCATTAGCTCCTCGCTGCGTCCTGCGCACTTCGCGCTTTCTACCAGCAGCGTCGATTTTGGCTCTGGCGACCAGGCTAGCGACAGCACACAGACGATTACGCTGTTAAATGCTGGAGGAGAGGAAATAACCTGGCAATCAACCGCTACACAGCCCTGGCTTTTGCTCAGTCCAGCAAGCGGCACTGTCGCCGGTGAACAATCGATGCAGATTACGCTGGGATGCGATCGCTCTAACCTGCAGGTCGGGTCCTATACCGCCGCAGTGATCTTCACTTCGAACGCAGGGCAAATTCGACTTACTGTCAAGATGCAGGTTACGCAGTTACAGCCGGGACACCAGGCTGTACTGCAAGTGACTCCAGTCGTGCTTTCGTTCTCTGGCGTTGATGGCAGCGCTAGCCCGGCGTCTCAGGTTGCGACGGTCAGTAATCCGGGCGTGGCGCCCTTGCAGTGGAGCGCAACCAGTGCGACCAACGATGGATCAAACTGGCTCAATGTTTCTCCGCAATCTGGCACAGTAACAAAGGGTAATAGCCAGCCTGTAACCATCGCCGTAAATAGCAGCCAGCTTTTGCCCGGTGTCTATTATGGCTCGGTAACATTCTCCAGCCAGGGATCGCAGCCGGTTGTCAATGGCTCACAAACGATCTACGTAAGCGTGACGATTGTGCCGCAATGCGCCATCCAGGTCTCGCCTGGCGCGCTCACTTTCACGTCGGCGTATTTGCAGGCAGGGCCAAATGCGCAAGCCATCAGCGTGGCTGCTAATCAGGGATGTTCCGCCCCATTAAACTGGGCTGCCTCTGCCACTACAAGCAGCGGGGCTCAGTGGCTGAGCATTAGCGCGTCCAGTGGGACGACGCCGGCCACTCCCAAAGTCAGCATCAACGTAACCGGACTTACGCCGGGCAACTACAGCGGCTCGCTCGTCCTGAGTTCGGCGGCGGGAAACCAGACTTTGCCTGTCACGCTAATCATAGGGCAGCCGACGACGCCCATCATGGCCAGCGCGCCCGCGTTGTTTAATACCAATGGTGTCATCGGGCAAGCGCCAGCGGCGCAGACCATTACCCTGACCAACTCTGGCGGGGGAACACTCGCCTGGAATGCAGCGGCCGTAACAAGTGCCGGCGGCGCATGGCTGGCAGCCACTCCCGCGTCTGGCACGTTGAATTCGCACCAGAGTGCCAATATCACTGTGACATTCACACCGTTACAAACACTGATTCCAGGAGCGTACAACGGCTCGATTACTATTACCGGGACAGACGGTTACGGCCATGCTGCGGCGGGCAGCCCACAAACACTGCCGGTAACATTTACTGTACAGGCCCCTTGCTCCATCGCAACGTCTTTGCCCGCACTCACCTTCCAGAGTGTGAGCGGGCAGCCCGCGCCCGCGGCGCAGCAAATTACTGTTCGCGCGAGTGGGGCATGCGGGAATACATTGAACTGGACCGCTATCCCGGCTGGCGGCTCGTGGCTCACAGCGACCCCGGCTGGCGGTACCGTCGGTATCAATGCCTCGTCACTGACAATGGTTGGCATTGCGAATGCTGGCCTGGCGGCTGGCTCCTATACTGGCAGTGTCGCCATCAGCGCAACCGACAGTGTTACTAATAAGCCCGTTGGTAAGCCGCAGGTAGTCACGGTCAATCTGACGGTGCAATCCCCTTGTACTTTGCAAGCGCCTTCGGTCGCGGCCCGGAACTTCACAGTCGAGGCAGGCCAGAATCCTCACACGAAAAGCTTCACGATAGGCATAATTGGCAGCTGTTCAGGCAATGTCACGATCACACCTACTGTAACTATGGCCAGCGGGAGCGGCTGGCTGGCGGTCACGCCTGCTTCAGCCACGATTGCCACTAATCGCGCGACCACTTTCACTATCAGCGTGACATCAGCCGCGCTAGCAGCCGGTAAATACACGGGTACAATCTCGCTGGCGGGAGTGGATAGTACCGGCATGGCCATCAGCGGCAGCCCGCGAATGGAAACCGTCAATCTCAACGTGGTGTCTGCACCGGCGCTCACTGCTGGCCCTGCCGCACTCACATTCAATGTCACCACGGGCATCTATTCACAAACGATCACCATCAAAAACACCGGGGGTGAGCCGCTCAACTGGAGCGCGGCGCTGGCAGCCAATGCGCCGAGCTATGTGAGTATCTCATCAGCAAGCAGCGGGAAACTGGCAGCGGGAGCGAGTACCACCGTTACCATCAGCGTTAATGCCACCGGACTGGCAGGCGGCACAACGGTGTCGACCAGCGTCACTGTTAGCGCAACCGATCCACTGACGGGCAGTGCTGTGAGCGGCAGCCCGGCAACTGTGCCGATCTCCATCCATATCGCCGCGCCGCCACCGCCGCCTGCTATGCAGTTGAGCGCAACCACCCTGGCATTTACGACGACGGTAGGAGCCAACCCGACACCACAACCCATCACGATTACCAATACAGGCGGAGGCACCCTCACCTGGACGGCAGGCGCGCCTGTATACTCACCCTCGACCTCGTCATCCTGGTTAACGGTCTCACCCACAACGGGCAGAGACGCGGCTGGCAGTACCTCTACTCCATCATTCAATGTGACCGTTGGCGCACTGACGGCCGGGACTTATACGGCGACGGTGGACTTTACCGCGCCAGGGGGAATTTCGCAGACAGTGACGGTGACATTGAGCATCAGCTAGGAAAGAGATCTTCGCCCCTGGCAAGTGATTTAAATGTCCGCGCCAGGAAAGAATTGACGGCATGGCGACCGCAAGGGATCGCCATGAAGGGACTACCGCGAAAATTTGTCATTTTATATGGTACAATTCCTATAGAGACTAACCTACAAAGGACAGCGAGACGTGAAAGACACCGAAAGAGGCGAGACGGGCAGCGAAGCAACCGTTGACGCGCAGAATGAAGAGTTGCGCAATGACAGAAACAGGGGTATCGTTCGCTGTTCAATCTGTATGCATCGTATCTGGTTCAACGCGATGCCTATGATGGAGCCGGTGGGCGTTCCCGAACCTCGCCAGTCCTGGACCCTTTGCAAACGCTGCCACCAGTTGCTGCTCGTGGAAATGCGTCGTTCGCCTGTACTCTCCCCGCTGCGCCTGCGCATCGCCATCGGCATTGTGGCTGCCGAGCGCTCGCCTTATATCTATGCGCCTACTCACAAGCCATTCTCTGATCGCACCTGGATTATCGTGATGGCCTGGGGTTTCGGCATTGCGATGCTGCTGCACCTTGTCTTGATCGTGATGCTAGCCTTTGTTGCCGGTCATTAATTCTCTCAAAAGTAACCTTGACCTGTTTGCTAGAATATCCGTAGGGATACAATACATTGAGTCCACTATATGGCAGGCGGGAAAGGTACTAAACCGATATGAATGGCGCTCTGGACGATGCAGCAGGATCAACCGATTCAATGCATCCACACGCTGTACTGGCCGGGGTAGCAACTAACATGCGCAGCGGCCTCATCCTGCTTGATCACAAAGAGCAAGTTGCCTACTCCAATCCAAGCGCGGAACGCCTGCTTGGTATCAGCTTACGCGAGATGCTGGAGCAGCCTATCTTTGATGTTCGCAAGCAACTTCTCGCACTGGCTGCTTACCCCAATAGCGCGCAAATCGAACTCGACCGTCTCTGGCTGCATCCAGAACAAGAGCAGGCCGCAGACCTGCCCCTGGCGGATGCGGCTGTGAGTGGATGCGGCTGGCTACGAGTGCAGAGCTTTCCTGTGCGCGACGAGCCGGGTCATTTCCTGGGACGAGGCGTATTGCTCGATGACGTAACGCTGGAACGCGCCTCGGTACAGTCGCGCAGTGAGACGCTGGCGCTTGCCGCGCATGAACTGAAGACGCCGTTGGCGATCATCAAGGGCTGCGCCACGACCCTGCTGGGGAATAGCCTGCGCTGGGAGCCTGCCATGCTGCGCGAAATGTTGCAGATGATCGATACCCAGGCGGACAGGCTGCATGACGTGCTCAACACCCTGCTGGATGTCTGGCGGCTCGACGCGGGTGTGCAGCAATTGCGCTTCTCAGAAGTGCGCCTTGTAGAGCTGCTGGAGCAACTGGTCGAACGCTGGCGCAAGAATGCGCCGCGTCATAGCTTCATCCTGCGTATTCCAGAGGAAACGCTCATCATGCAGTGTGATGCGCTGCGCGTCGAACAGACCATCAATCAACTGCTCAATAATGCCGTGATCTACTCGCAGGTAGGCAGTGTTATAAAAATCCAGCTTGAATGCAGCGCATCTGAACTGCGCCTCAGCGTTACCGACCAGGGCACAGGCATCGCGCCTGAGCATCTAGAGCGCATTTTCCATCGTTTTTATCGCGTGCAGCAGGCCACAGAGGAACAAAGGGACGAGGGTCAAGGAGAACGCACTATCGGCAGTGGTCTGGGGCTGGCGGCGGCGCGCGCTACCATTGAGGCGCACGGCGGCAATATCTGGGCGGAATCGGCAGGCATCGGACATGGTACGACATTTTACTTCACTCTTCCTTTTTTCCCCACCCCGCAGCTCCATGCCTCACGACAAGCTCCGGCATCCCTTTCCACTACCACAGCAACATCTGTCGCGAGCGGCCCACTGCCTCTAGCGCGCACAGGGCCGCTGCTCTCCAATACGCGCGAAAAAGTGGTGGTGGTGGAAAATGACCCGCGCATGGCCCGCTACCTGCGCGCCAACCTTGAGGAGCAGCGCTACCGAACACATATCGTCAATCATGGTCTGCAATTCCTGCGCCAGCTTGATCTGGAAGAACCCGACTTGATTTTGCTCGCGACCGACGCGGGCGATATGTCGGGCGCGGAATTGTTGCAACGGCTGCGCGAGTTTTCGCGCGTCCCCGTACTTATGCTTTGCGATGACGGCGATGAAGATGAACATGTGCGTTTCCTGGATATGGGCGCAGATGACTTTGTGGTGAAGCCGTTCAGCATCAAAGAACTGCTCGCGCGCATACGCGTGCTGCTGCGCCGCCGTCTCGCCGGTGAGCAAACCGCGCCTGCTGAAACACTCTTCGCAACTGGCGCTCTTATCATCGATTTCGCCCAGCGCCAGGTTTCTGTCGAGGAGCGCCCGTTGCAACTTAGTCGCACCGAATATAAACTGCTCAGCGTGCTGGCGCAAAATGTGGGCCGCGTCATGACCCATGAACTCCTGCTCGAGCGCGTCTGGGGCGCGGAGTATAATCGCGAAGTCGATTTTATCTGGGTCTACATCAGCCGCCTGCGCCGCAAGATCGAAGCCGACCCTCGTCATCCGCGCTATATCTTGACCGTGCCAGATGTCGGCTATAAGCTGGCGAAACTCTAACCACCACCAGGGCGGGGACAAGCCCCCTACCCCTACCCTGTACGGTGGGCCGTCTCGTTCGTGTAGGTTACGGGCGCGGGCTTGTTCCCGCCCTGGCAGCGTAGCGTTGTTAACTGTAGTTTCTCCCATTCTACCCGTTGTATATTCCTGGAGAAAGGGGAAACGCATGCGCGTAATTCGCAACTCCTGCCTGGCATATTTCCTTCTTTGCGCTGGCCTTGTTTGCCTGCTGGTGGGCTGTTCTACAGCGCCGCCCGCCATTACGGCTGTCCCTAAAGCATCTCCCACCAGGGCAGGAGCCACTCTCGATGCATATCAGAGCCAAACCTCTATTTTCGGCGTGGCATGGTCGCCGGACGGCAAACGTATAGTTTCTGGCGGCGCAAGCAATGTGGTGCAGATCAGAAATGTAGCTACAGGGCATGTCCTCTTCAATTTGCGCGGGCATACAGGCGAAGTGTGGGCCGTCGCCTGGTCGCCAGATGGCAAACGTATCGTCTCTGCATCCTGGGACGGCACAGCGCAGGTGTGGAATGCTACAACCGGACAACACTTGCTGACCTATCGCGGCCATTCCAACCTGGTGCTGGCCGTTGCATGGTCGCCAGATAGCCAGCGTATTGTATCAGCCGGCAGCGATCACACTGCGCAGGTGTGGAATGCTACGACGGGGAAACTGCTGCTGACCTATCGCGGCCATGATGGCACGATCTCCTCCGCAGCCTGGTCCCCAGATGGGAAAAATATTGCCACAGCCAGCTTCGATCAGACGGTACAGGTGTGGAATGCAGCAACGGGGAAAACGCTGACAACCTATCGCGGCCAGACTTCACGGATATGGTCGGTGGCGTGGTCGCCGGATAGCACGCGCATCGCGTCGGGAGACGAAGACGGGGTTGTGCAGGTCTGGTATATCGAAACAGGCAGCTATTACCAGGTCTATCGCGGGCATCAAGGGGCTGTCCAGGCCCTGGGATGGTCGCCAGACGGCACGCGTATCGCCTCTGGCTCGTGGGATACCACCGTACAAATCTGGAATGTCTCAAGCAGACAGACGCTGCTGATTTATCGCGGGCATGGCAGTTCTGTCGGTACTCTTGCATGGTCGCCAGATGGGAAACTCATTGCTTCTGTAGCCTACGATATCCAGATCTGGCAGGCCGATTGACATGTAGACCTCATATTCAGGTCTTTGTAAGGGTTGGAGAGAATCTATCAAAGCCTTCGTAATGTAACGCGGGTATGCTCTCACTGTAGAAATCACCATTGAAAGAGAGGCAGACATGCAGCGCGCAACCAGGCATACAGTTCTTCTTGTGGAAGCCAATCCATCGCTCAGGCGCATTATTGCCCTGGGTTTGCAGCATCGCGGGCTGCGTGTTGTCGAAGCCAGTTCTCCCGCCAGTTTTCCCACGTTCCCTGCTTTGCTGCCCGATCTGCTCGTACTCGATGTAGATGGCGAGGCCGGTAATAGTCATACACTGCTGGCGCAAGCACAAGCGCATCCCGCGCTTGCCAATATTCCGGTGGTCGCGCTGGCCTGGGAGAAGCTCATTCCAATAGACAGTCCTGATGTAGAGGGACAATTCATTGCACCCCCTCTTAACTGCCTGACCAAACCCTTTGATGCTCGCGCGCTGCACGCTGCCATCGAGCAGATATTACTCAACAGTGAGGTAGGAGACCAACTCATTGCGCCCGCGCAGAGCCAGGAAAACTATCTCGCGGCGCGCAGCGCTACCCCCGCGCCAAGTATCTTTCCCCTGCTGACCGCCATAGGCCTGTTGCTGGCCGTCATCGGCCTGATGCTTCAGATAACAGTTACTGCCGTTGGTCTCCTGGTCGTGCTGGCCGCGCTGCTGTGTTGGACACTCGGCGCGAAGCCGGTCATGTCGTGCTGAGCGCAGCGAAGCATGATAGAACAATACCGATGTTAGTCGTTACTATTCAGTAGGGACGGACCCTCGAAACGTTCAGGCGCTTGTAAGGTGTGTTTCACAGGCTGCAAGTTGCATATCAGGCAGGCGCACAATAATCACACTGGCATAATTTATTTTGCAGGACAACAGGAATATATGGAAGTCGATAATTTAACGCCTGAAGTCAGCGAACCGGCTCCAGAGGCTGCTGTACCAGCGCGCAAAAAAAGGCGCAAGCGCAGCGTTATCATATTTGTAGTGGTCAGCCTGCTAAATGTGGGGCTGCTTGTCTTGCTCTGGACGCAGCTATTGACGCCCGCGCAGAGTCCCGTAGCGGGCAAGACAACCATTGTTGATCCCCTGGTCGGACATGCAGCGCCTGATTTTACGCTGCCGGCGTTGAATACGCAGATGGGGAAGGCGGTCTCTCTCAGCGACTTCAAGGGTAAGGCTGTGGTGCTCAACATCTGGGCATCGTGGTGCGTTCCCTGTAATCAAGAAGCGCCGATGCTGCAATCGGCCTGGAAACACGCGCAGGCCAGCCAGCAAAATGTGGTTTTCCTCGGTATCGATTTCCAGGATACGAGCAGTAATGCCTTAACTTTTATGAAGAAGTATGGCATCAACTATCCAAACGTACTGGACGCCAGCGGCTCGGTAACGATCAACTATGGAGTGACGGGAGTGCCGGAGAGTTTTTTTATTAACCAGCAGGGGGTAGTTGTGAGTCATGTAGCCTATCAACTGACCGCCCAGACGTTACAGAGCAACCTGAAATTAATAACATAATCGAGATAACGCGCGATGCCTGGGAAGACCATGTTAGAAATTCGTTTGATTGTTCGCGCGGCGCACTTACTGGCGGCCGCAGCATGGGTGGGCGGCAGCTTTTTCTACCTGGTGGTGGCTTTGCCCGCGCTGCGTAATGGTGGTCCTGCTCCGGGCGTAGGGGCGCAGATGGCCGGGCTGTTCAGGCGCATGGTCACAATTTGCACCGGTGTGTTACTCTTGACTGGCGCCTACCTGACATTTGACCGGCTGACGACCACCACATTGGGTTGGCCGTACCTGGCGGTGCTGGCGCTTAAAATCGCGCTGGCGCTGTGTATGTTCGCGCTGGCGTTCTATCTTGGGCAAAGTAATATACGGCGGCTGGCAAAACGCGCTACGCGGCTCTCAAAGGCCGCGCCGCAGTTGATGCTATCCCTGGGCATACTGGTATTCGTGCTTGGCGCGCTGCTCAACATCCTGTTTGAGACCAGCACCACGCATTAATTTTTACGACGATTCGTAGGGACGCGATTTATCGCGTCCATGTCGAAGAATCGCATCTCGTTGGTGGACGCGATAAATCGCGTCCCTACGGATTATTTGAAAGAAAGGTAGAAGCGTGCAAACTGCTCTTGATGCATCACGAGAAGAGCAACAACCGCTGCCCAGGCGCAAATGGCGACTGCCGATCAGCTTCATGCTGGGCGGCCTTGCAATCCTGGGGGCAGTGATCTACCTCGTCTACGCCAATACGCAGGGCAACGCCATGTACTATATGACTGTGCCGGAATTGAAAAGCTGCGCAAGTTGTATGACACAACCGGTGCGCGTAGCGGGCGTTGTAGAGGCAAAGTCGATCGTGCAGGAAGCCAACGCGCAGCAAATTCGCTTCACCATCGCGGATAGCGGTCAATCGCTGCAGGTCGTTTACAATGGCATTGTGCCTGATATCTTTCGCCCGGGCCTCACCGTCGTTGTTGAGGGACTGTATACAGGACACGGGCCATTCCAGGCTACAACGTTGCTGACAAAATGTCCATCAACATTTCAAACAGCCCTGCCTGGAACGTAGGGGCCCGATTTATCGCGCCCGCATCATAAGGAAGCGCCGTGTATTTTTCTGATCTCGGTTATATTTCACTCATACTCGCGGCAGGCTTTGCCGCGTTTGCTATTGCGCTGGCGGTAACTGGCGCAATCCGCAAGCATGCGGCGCTGGTTGCCAGCGCGAAACGCAGCGTGCTGGCTGTCACCTTTTTCATGCTGCTGGCCTCGGTTTCACTCATCATCTCATTTCTCATCCATGATTTCGGCGTAATCTACGTCGCGCAGCAATCAAGCCTTTCGATGCCCTGGTACTTCACAGCTGCAGCTTTCTATGGCGGACAGGAAGGCTCGCTGCTGTACTGGACTTTGATGCTCTCTGTGTTTTCAGCCATCTTCGTCTTCACCTCCAAACGCGCGCCCGCAGCGCTGGCGCCTTATGTGATGGCTACCCTGATGTGCATCGAGATTTTTTTCCTGATTATGCTCATCACCGTCTCTAATCCTTTCGCGCGCCTGCCGACACCCCTGGCGGACGGAGTCGGGCTGAATCCGCTCTTGATGGACCCTGGCATGCTCATACATCCTCCTATGCTCTTGATGGGCTATATGAGCTTCTCAGTGCCTTTCGCTTTCGCCGTCGCCGCTATGATTACCGGCCAGTTGAGCAGCGAATGGCTGCGCGCAATTCGTCGCTGGACGCTGGCGGCATGGGCCATCCAGACGGCAGGACTGCTGCTTGGCGCGTGGTGGGCCTATCATGTGCTGGGTTGGGGTGGCTACTGGGGCTGGGACCCGGTGGAGAACGCTGCGCTGCTGCCCTGGCTGACGGCGACAGCATTCCTGCATTCCAGCATGGTGCAGGAACGTCGTGGCATGCTCAAAGTTTGGAATCTGGGACTGGTGATCCTCGCGTTTGCCCTCTCTATTTTTGGCACTTTCGAGGTGCGCAGCGGTATCATCAGTTCCGTCCACTCCTTTGCTTACTCGGCCATAGGCGGCTATTTCCTGGCATTCCTGGCGATTGTGATAGTATTCAGCACAGGTCTTTTCCTCTTCCGCCTGCCTAAACTGCGCCCGGAGCAAGAATTTGATTCGGCGTTGTCACGCGAGGGAAGTTTCCTGCTGAACAACCTCTTGTTGATTGGCGTGACATTCGCGACCCTGTGGGGAACGCTTTTCCCGCTTATCTCACAGGCTGTCAGCCATGAGACGCTATCGGTCGGGCCGCCGTTCTATGATCAAGTGAATGGGCCGATACTGCTGGCCTTGATTCTGGCGATGGGCATTGGCCCGCTGCTGGCATGGAGGCGCACTTCGA
>Ga0070733_10002228_pt1 | contig 14009 bp, 7 predicted proteins | sample Coa_R1_9_FD_66450 | JGI IMG/M metagenome (GOLD analysis project Ga0070733, IMG submission 66450) | Surface soil microbial communities from Centralia Pennsylvania, which are recovering from an underground coalmine fire - Coalmine... | ecosystem: Environmental > Terrestrial > Soil > Unclassified ... | reverse complement strand
CTCATGGGCACTTCGAACATGTGGGCGCCGCTCGCGATGGACGATAAAGCGCGCAACGATCGCATCAATTCATGGTTTGAAGCGTTCGGCCGCCTCAAACCCGGGGTCACGCAGCAACAAGCCGGTGCGGACCTTGCGGCAATCGCCTCGCGCCTCGAAAAGCTTTATCCGCAAACCAACACCAATGCAACCACGCTAGTCAGCTCCATGCTATTTGAAATCGGCAAAAACGAGGGCACACAGCAGATCATGATTTCCTTCTGGCTCGTCGGCCTGGTTCTGCTGATCGCCTGCGCCAACGTCGCGAACCTGATGCTCGCCCGCGCCAGCAGCCGCGCGAAGGAATTCGCCGTGCGCGGAGCTTTGGGCGCGGGGCGCTGGCGGCTGGCGCGGCAATTGCTCACTGAATCGTTGCTGCTATTTACGTTTGGTGGCGCGGCTGGCGCGCTTTTCGGTATTTGGGGCGTGCACTGGATTGAGAACGCCATTCCCGATCGCATTCGCGGCTACATCGTCAACTACGGACGCGGAACCCTCGACGTGAAGACGTTTGCCTACACCTTCGGCGTCGCCATCCTCTGCGGGGTCATTTTTGGCCTCGCGCCCGCTTTCGGAAGTTCCGGCCTCGACGTAAATCGTTCGCTGAAGGAAACCGCCGGGCAGATCTCCGGCAGCCGCGTGGCGCGCCGCTTGCGTTCCGTGTTTGTGGCGGGAGAAATTTCGCTCGCCGTGGTCGTGCTGATCTGCTCCGTTTTGCTCGTGCAGGATTTCGCGCACATGGTTTACGGCGACATCGGATTCCAGTCGCGCAACCTGATGGTCACGCAACTGGTGCTGCCACCGGCCAAATACAAGACAGACGCGCAGATACGCGGCTTCTACGCTCAAGTCCTCTCCCGCGTGCGCGCTCTTCCAGAAGTCGAGTCGGCCGACGCCAGCGAGTACCTGCCCTTCAGCGATTCGAATCAGATGAAAGTGATTCACATCGTCGGACGTCCGCCCGCCGAACCGGGGGAAATTCTCGGCGCCGAATATTCGGCGATCACTCCCGGATACTTTCAAACCATGCAGATGGTGCTGCTGCGCGGGCGCGCGGTGGAACCCGGCGACGGTCCGGATGCGCGCAAAGTTGTCGTCATCAACGAGACGCTAATGCGCCAGCAATTCGCGAAACAAGATCCCATCGGCCAACAACTAGAAGTCGGCGATAACCACGACATCTGCACCATCGTTGGCGTGGTGCGCGACACCAAACTTTTCAACCTCACCGACCGGCCGATGCGCCAGATTTACGTCCCAGCCGCGCAATTCCCCAGTGCGCAGATGTCTATCGTCACGCGCAGCTCGCGCGCCGGCACGGAAGCAGCCTCCGCCATTCGCACGGCCGTCTGGTCCGTGGATCCCGACCAGCCCGTCTCCACGGTTCGCACCATGGACGATCTGATCACCGAGCGCAACACGCCCAACCGCATTCTCACGCAGCTGCTCACTTTCTTCGGCTTTCTTGCGCTGCTTCTCGGCGTGATCGGAATTTATGGCGTCACTGCGCAATCGGTTCAGCAGCGCGTTCATGAAATTGGCATCCGTATGGCACTGGGCGCGAGTTCCTACGACGTGACGCGCATGATCCTCGCGCAAGGATTGAAGCTCGCGCTAGCGGGCATCGCCTGCGGCCTGCTCGCCGCCGCCGCAGTCACGCGCGGCATGGCTGCGATCCTCAGCACCGTAAAATCAAATGACCCGATAACATACATAGCCGTCGCGGTATTTTTCGCGCTGGTCGCCGTAGCCGCGTGCTATATCCCCGCACGCCGCGGCGCCCGCGTAGACCCAATCATCGCTCTGCGCCACGAATGAACCGCCATACCCGAATGATCCTAGTGCCATGCCGAGAATATTCGAAGGCCCGGCCTGGGTTCGACCTTGCACCTGTTCGTTCTGGCAACGCGGATCGCCCACGCAAAAAAAATGAGCGGCTCGTGTTCTTGCCACGAACCGCTCACAGGTATGGAGGAATCCGTCTCGCAGGACCCTTACGTCTCAGCGGGAGTGCGGCTTACTTGGGTTTCTCCTCACTCGGATGCGAAGCTTCGGCCTTCGGCGCTGCCGCGGGCTTTGCTGCCGGTTCTTGTTTCGGTGCGGCTGCCGGCTTCGGCGCAGCCTGATGTTGCTGAGGGGCGGGCTTCGGCGCACTTTCTGCGCGCGCAGGAGCGGGCTGATGTTCTGGTTTTGCAGCCGGAGCTGGCTTCGGCGCGCTTTCTGTCCGCGCAGGAGCAGGTTGGCGTTCTGGTTTTGCAGCCGGAGCTGGCTTCGCAGCGACAGGCTTGACCTCCGGGCGTGATGTTTCGGACTTTGCGGCTGGCGTAGCGGCAGGCGCGGTGTGGTGCGCCGTCGGCGTTGTGCTGGCGTGTTCGGGTTTTGCCGCCGGTTTCGCAGCTGGCTTGCTTTCAGCTGCTTTGTTCTCGGCTGGCTTCTTTTCGGCTGGCTTGTTTTCGCTGGCCCGGCTCGCTGCGGCTTTGTTCTCGGTGGTCTTGTTCGCAGTCGCGCGACTCGCAGCCGCTTTGTTTTCCGTGGTCTTGTTCTCGGCAGCTTTATTCTCAGCGGCCTTGTTTTCGGTCGCCTTAGTCTCAGCCGCCTTGTTCGCTTCCGTCTTGTTCTCGGTTGCCTTCGTCTCTGCGGCCTTATTCGCCTCGGGCTTATTCTCAGCTGGAGCACCGCGAGCTGCGACTACGCCCCTGCCGGAAAATTCACCCGGCTTGGATGTTGCCGCCACTGCCGGCTTTCCGTGATTCACGGATGCGAGCATTTCATGGTTTCCGCTCGCCGCGGTTTGATGGCTTGTTTGCGCAGCGGTGGCAGGAGTGTGCGATGCGTGCGCGTAGGTTTCTTCCCTGGCCGTCGGCCGCGCCGTGATTCCACCAGTTCCCCCGTTGAAGCTGACGTGGCTGGACGTGTTTACGATCACCGTCTTGCTATAAGTGTTGCTGAAGTGTTCGCCACCGAAATTGTTCACCGTTTCGTTGTAGCTGAAATGATTGTCGCGCCAGTAGCCGCCTTCATAGCCGGCGCCACCGTAGCCGAATCCATAGTTCACGCCGCCGTAGAAGCCTACTTCACCGCCCCAATACCCGCCATTCCAGGCGTAGGCGCCGGAGTTCCATCCCCAATATCCAGGGGTCCACAGCAAGCCTTCGCTGGGTGGCTGAATCCATGTGCCCGGTACCCAGAAGTAGCCCTCGTCGCCATAAGCCCAGTAACCCGGCGTCCAAAGATAGCCTTCCTGCGGGCAGATCGGTTGCGAATAGACGACCAGTTCCGGCGGCGCGATCGTGATGGACGCGCTGAACTGCGCGCGGGACACCACTGGCACCGCCAAAATCACAAGTGCGAGTAGAAAATATCGAATCGAACGGAGAGTGCGCATTTTTCATGACCTTTCCTGATCATCCTTCGTTTGCCCGGTCTGGCTTGGTTGCTGCGGGTTGCGCGGATGGAGGCAGTGCTTGACTTGCGAATAATGCCGCAGACGCCCTTTTGAAGTCTGTTCAATATGAGGCACTTTTCGCAGATGCCTCGTTGTCGCCTTGCGCCTGCAGATGGGGAAATCGCCTTGGGAAATGTGTCAATGTGGAACAGATTCGAGCTGAGTTGCTCAACTATTGATTCTAAGGGGCGGTCTACCTCAACTATTATTGAGTCGGCACGGCAGACTATTGTAAGCTCTGCCCATGGTAATCAGCGAAAGGCTCAGACGGCTTCGCGAAGCCCAAAACCTCTCGCAAGGCGACATCCAGGAACGCACCGGGCTGTTTCGCTGTTACCTCTCGCGCCTGGAAAATGGCCGCACCGTTCCGTCCATCGAAACGCTGGAAAAAATCGCGCGCGCCCTGGAAGTCCCGCTCCATCAGCTTTTCACCGACGACGAGGTTCCCGTCAAGAAGCTGCGCGTCCCCAAAGAGCAACCCGCCACGATGTGGGGCCTGGACAAGAAAACCACGCGCCAGCTACGCCTCTTCGCCAAGCAATTCGCCCGCATGGACGGCAAACAGCGCTGGCTGATCCTGCGCGCCGCCGCCAAAATTAATAAGCAAGGCCATCTCTAACGAGGATTTTTGGCGGGGCCGCCCGCTGAAGACTTGTCCGTTCAACGATCAGCCCTTACAACCGATTTGCGCTGTTTGATCACAAGGAGTTGCAGCCCATCGGTTACCGTTTAAATCAGCTCGACGTGCGCTCGGCTGCCCGTTCTGACTAGCGCGCGGTCTCGGGTTACAAGCGGAGCGTCCAGCGCTTCCGCAAGAGCCAGGTACGCGGCGTCATAAGCCGTCAGATTGTGCCGCATTTGCCAAACGCGGTTTAGCAGAACGAAATGCGGATAGCGCGTAAGTGGAAGATCGAGAAAATCGCTTAGAGCTTCGGCGCCGCGCTCGGCGGACATACTGGCTGAGCGCACGTAGCGCCGCAAAACCTGCACGATCTCCAGGTCAATCAGATGAGGAGCGTGCAGCGTCTCGCCGGGGGCAAATAGAATCCGGCTCACACGCCGGACCGCAGGCGTCTGCAGCAGAACCTCCAGAATCGCGGAAGCGTCTACAACGATCAGCGGCGATTCCTTTCGGCGCGCACCGCAGCGGCCGGCGCAGGACGCGGCTGCACAGGCTGGCGCCGCGAAAGCCGTTTCCGCATTTCGTCGAGCGTGGGACGGTCGAGGGCGTGGCGCAGCTCGCGGAGCAGATAATCTGAGAGGGACATGCCTTCCAGCGCCGCGCGCGCCTTGAGCTCGCGATGCAAATCGGAAGGTACGTCGCGGATCTGAACCATAATCGGCATGTGATCAGCATACTTGCATGTGTAACACATGTCAACGGAGCACCCGGACGGTTTGCGGCTAGGCAACTCCGCGAGTATAAGATGTCCATGACATCTCCACTCGATCACGCCGCCATGCTCGCCGTGGCACTGAAGGAAGCGCGTTCCGGCCTCGCCGAAGGCGGTATCCCCATCGGCGCGGCCATCTTCGACTCCACCACCGGGAAGCTCGTCGGCTCCGGCCACAACCGCCGCGTGCAGCAGGGCGATCCCTCGGTCCACGGCGAAACCGACGCCTTCCGCAACGCCGGGCGCCAGCGCAGTTATCGCCACCTTATTATGGTTACCACTCTCGCGCCCTGTTGGTACTGCAGCGGGCTGGTTCGCCAGTTTGGTTTCGGCACCGTGATTGTCGGCGAAAGCCGCAACTTTCAGGGTGGGATTGATTGGCTGCGCTCACTCGGTATTAAGGTGATTGATCTGGACTCCGTCGAATGCGTGACGCTCCTCGCGGATTACATTCGCGCGCACCCTGCCGTGTGGAATGAAGACATTGGAGAGGAATAGCGTGACCGACGCAGGCCGACACGCGAAGAGGATCAGATTCCGCCATGACGCGACCGTTCGACATCGCGCGCGGCAATGCATTACGCCAGCCGCGTTCCCAGCGCCTTTGCGTAGGAGAGCAGCACGGAATCTGAATTGCAGCGGCAGATCAACTGCACGCCCGCGCCAGCTGTCGTCGGCAGCGTCACCACCGGAGCGCCAACCAGGCTCATCGGCGTGGTGTAACGCAGGATCGCTGCGCGCGATGCAGTGTGATTGGCGCCAACCGCGAGTTCGTGCAGCGCAGCACAAGGCGCGATAAAAAAATCGAACTCGCGAAGCTGCGCGTCGGCGCGCTCGCCGAATCGCGCATGCCGCGCGCGGAACTGCGCGATTTCTGAGGCTGAGATGGATGCGCCCCACGCCAGTCGTTCGGCAATCACCGCCGGAAAGTGCGAAAAACCTCCTCCCGTTTTTGCACCGTGAATCGCCGCGGCTTCGTACGCTGTGATCGCGCTGTAAATCTCCGGCGCTTCGTCCCAGTAACCCGTGTCCGCCGGAATAATGGTCGCACCGCTCGTGGCGAGCTTTTCCTTCCACTCCGCAAAGCCGGCAAGCACCTGCGCGTCGCAATCGTGCAGAAACTCGTCACTCACGCAGCCGACACGGACGCGCATTCGGGTCTCGTCCGGCATGTGCAGACCAAACAGCGCCTCAGCCAACAGCGGCGCGTCGCGCAGATCCTGGAACAGCCATCCCAACGTGTCGAACGTGGGCGCCAGATGCACGCCGCCGCGCCACAATCCGCTGCTCTGCGCCAGCTCTACCGACGCGCGATATCCGGCAAGTCCACAAAGCGCCGCCGGCACGCGCACAGACCCGCCCGTGTCCGTCCCGATCGCCGCGACTGCCGACTGCTCCTGCACGCTGGCCGCAGCGCCGCTGGAGGACCCGCCGGTCAGCCGCCGCGCGTCCTTCGGCTGAACGCAATCGCCGTAATCCGGATTCTCTCCGGTGATGCCGTAGGCCAGCGGATGCATGTGCGTCTTGCCGATGATGATCGCGCCGTGCGAACGCAGCCGAGCTGCCACCGCGGAATCCTCGCGCGCTGCGCTGTTGCGGTCGGCGTAGTAGTGCGAACCCAGCGTGGTGGGGAATCCGGCTAAGTCGAAGCAATCTTTGATCGAAACAGGGACGCCGTAGAGAGGCGGCCTGTCAACGGGTGGAAATCGCCGCGGCAATGTGTCGGCGTCCTCGCGCACTTTATCGGCATCCAGCGCGAGGTACACATTGTGGCTCGCGTTGCTGTTCGCACGCGAGAGCGCCTCTTCGACTGCGGCGCGCGGCGTGATGTCTCCGCGGGCGAGCTGCTCGCGAAGCTGTTGCACGGGACCGCAGGCAGTGGCCTTGGACATGGACCGCATTTTAACCGCATCCACCACACGCAAACGGACGGAATATCGCTCCTCGGCGCAAACAGAAAGGAGTGAGCGGGGACGACTGCCGGGATGGCCGCCATTCCCGCTCGCGTGGGCTGGACTAGAACTGAAGACTGAGAGACATCTGAATCTGCCGCGGGCTGCCAATGGTCTTGTTCACAACGCCCAGACCGAACGGGCAGTTATAGAACGAGGTGTTCGTTTGGTTCGGGCAACCTGTCGGCAGCGGAGTTGTTCCCTCCACTGGTATGTTGTTGTAATACTGGTTTTGGGAGACGTCATCGAGCGGGAGATCGAAGCTCGGAGTGTTGGTCAAGTTGAAGACGTCGAAGCTGTACTTCACCGAAATGCGTTCATTGATTTTGGTGTTCTTCACGATGGATATGTCCGCGCGCCTTTGCGAGGTTTGCCGGAAGATATTGCGCTGACCTGTGGTGAAGTTGGTTTCGAAAGTGTCGCCCGCGGGAATCGCGCCGTTCAATCCGCCGACAGGCAGCAGCGGCAGGGTAAAGCAGCTGGAGTTAAGCGCGTACTGCGGCGTCGTCGGAGTACTGTAAGCGCCCGTGACGCCCGTGAGCGCGCTCTTCGGCGTGCAGCCCGCCGCCAGCGGCACGATGGGGTTGGTGATGCCATCGTTGACGCCGTAGAAGATGCTGCCGACCGCGCCGGTGTAATCAATGACGCTGTAGGGCTGGCCGCTCTGGAAAACTCCGATGCCCTCAATGGCCCAGCCATTCCCAATCTTGCCCTTCCAAGAAGAATCCGACGCGACGCTCGGGAATTGGTAAAGAAGCGTGAAATTGATTACGTTGGTGCGATCGAAATCGGAATTGCCGTAGCCGGAGTGCAGGTCGAGCGGGTTATTTCCGTTGTAGAACAAACCCATGGCGCTTTGCTCGTCCAAAGCGTGAGAGTAAGTGTAGGAGAAGCCCGCTTGCAATCCGTGGTTGATGCGCTTTTCCACGTGGACCTGCAACGCATTGTAAGCAGAAACTCCCGCGGCGGTGTAGGAAAGCGCTTCGGCGGAATAACCGAGATAGGGAACCCGAAAATCCACATTGCCGCCTTCGTAGTTGTTGAGCATGGTGGAACCATCGGGAAGAGTGATCGGAGCACAAGTGGTGGTGCAGCCTGCTGGCCCCTGCACGGTGTATCCGTACGTGTAGTTCTGCTGAAACGGCGTGCCCTTGCGAATCGGGTTGGTTGGAGTGGCGATCTGCGCCTGGTTGAAGGGCACGGGAATTACCTCGTGACGTCCCAAGTTGCCCACATAGCCGATGTCAATCGCGAGGTCGCGGCGCGGCTGCCATTGAATGTCCAGAGTTTGGTTCATCGTGTAAGGAAGTTTATTCTTGCGGTTATAGACGCCGAAGGGGAAAAGCGGTTGCCCTTCGAGGATGCCAGCGCCAATTCCAACTCCCGGTACTCCTGTATTCGGCAGGTAATTATCAATGGATGCGGGATTACCGGTTGGAGGCGGGCCCAGCGTAGTTCCCCAAGGGTTAGTGAGGCCGTATGTGCCGGGATCGCACGTCGGAATGTAATTTTGATAGAAAGTGGACGCGGTGCACTCCGTCGCGCTCACGAACGGCGGCGCCTGATTGACGCCGAACGGTCCGCCGGTGACGACTCCGGCCGCAAAGCCTGGGGAGAGATAGGTGAAGAGTTCGCCGCGGTCGTAGTACAGCCCCCAGCCCGCGCGCACCACGAGCTTATTGTTAAACCTTCCTGGGCTCCAGGCCAGGCCCAGGCGCGGAGCAAGACCCCACTGGCGGCCGGTCAACGTGGAGGGGCTGACTCCTTTAGTGGCGAACTGCGGATTGTTGCCGGCAACTATAATGCCGTTGGATATGAGAGTGTCACTGGACGGGTCGTAATTGTAATCCGAAGGATCGAAATTGTAGAGACGCCCATACTTTTCAGACAAGCCACCATCGTCGTCAAAGCGGAGTCCAACCGTGAAGCTCAGGTTGGGACGAAATTGAAATTTATCCTGGATGTACGCGCCCCATTCATTGACGCGCAGGTAACGGTTCGCGTCGCCCTGCAAGACGTTCGTGGTTGGATACCCATCTGAGGTATAGGGAGTGACGAAGCCTTGCAGGAACTGCGAGAGATCCACGGTGCCAATCATGCCGGTGCCGGGTCTTTGGTCGCGCGTGTTGAGTTGGGTGTAGGAATAGGAAGCGCCAAAAGACACGGAGTGCTTACCGTGGCTCCAAGTGGCGCTGGCAGAAGGCATGAAGCGGTTCTGGAAAATACCGGTGTTGGCGCCCTGAGATTGCGCGCCCTGCCCGATGGTCAAGGTCGCGGCGTTCACATTGTTTGCATTATTGCCGAGCATGTTCACGATGGTCATACCAGGAAAGAAGTTGGAACCGAATGTATTGATGGTGGATTCCGCCGGCGATGCGCCGGTGGAAGATTCGACGAAGCTGGCGAATTGCGCGGGAGTGAACGGCTGTCCAATCGTGCTGTAAACCTTCTCGCGAATGAACCCGAAAACTTCGGCGACGTTGAGGTTGGGAGTAATGATCTGGGTGTTGGTGATAGAGGCGACCTGGCTGCCGGCATCGAGGTGCTGAGTGAATCCGGGCACGCTGGAATAAGCGTAGGGCGCGATGCTGGGGTCGTGCTGGTAGTAATACTTCAGAGCCAAAGTGTCCTTGGAGTTGACGATCCAGTCGAGGTTGCTCACGGCTTGATCCGAGAGGAAATACGCAGTGCCAGAGGAGAGAGCGTTTTCAGGGAAGTTAAGCGTGGGAACGACGCCGTCATTCCACGGCACGAGGAATTGACCGTTGGGTAGTTTGTACTGAAATATGCCCAAAGCAATCGGACTAATCTGGTTCGGTCCCGTGCCAACGGTTCCATTAAGAGCAGAGCCAACAGAGCCGAACGCGTTATTTGAGATCGCGGCCAGACAAGGTGCGAGCGTAGCTGTGGCACGGGTGGCCCCGCAGGCTGGAACGCCATCCGCGGCATTTCCATTGGCCGTAAAATCGAAAGGAACGGTCACACGCCCGATGCCGATTTCCTGATCGGAACTGTGAACGTGTTGGTAGCCGAGATAGATGAAAAGTTTGTTCTTGATGATGGGCGCGCCACCGGCTCCGCCCAACGTGTAGCGATGGAGTTCCGGAACTTTCAGATTGGCGGGAAGATTGGGATCCTGATTGAAAAAAAAGGGCGCGGCATTGAGCCAGTCTGTTCCGCGATGAAGGTAGGTGGTGCCGTGGATCGCGTTGGTGCCGGACGCGGTGCTCATATCAATATGCGCGCCGCTGGTGGAGCCCTGCTGGGCGTCATACATCGAGGTATTAACGCGAACTTCCTGAATGGTTTCGGGCGCAGGCGTGGGCAGGGATTGACCGACCGCGAGATAAGGCGACGCGGTGCTCTGCACCACTCCGCCGTTACCGCTGGCCGCGCCGCTGACTCCGGTGTTGTTCACGATTCGAGCCGAAGCCACTTGGCTGGTGCTCTTGCCGTTGAACAGATTCTTGGCGTCCACGCCGTTCAACAAAAAAGTGTTGCTCGTGTCGCGCTGGCCGTTGGCCCAGATGGGCTGGTTGCCGAGGCCGGCGTTGGCGCCCGTTCCCGCAGGAAGTTCCGCGCTCACGCCTGGTGAAAGAATCGCGAGTCCAGTGAAACTTCCGGTCGGCAGCGGGATGGCTTCGAGTTCCGCTTTATCGAGAACGTAGCCGTTCGTCGTATCCACCGCGTTGAGCAGCGGACTTTCTTCCACGGTGATGGTCGTTCCTACCTGGCCGACTTTTAGCGCGGGATTCAGGCTCACGGTGCGATCGGCCTGCACGAGAATGGAAGGAATTTTCTGCGTTTCGAAACCGTCGTGGCTGAAGGTCAGGGTGTAGGTGCCGATCGGCAAGTTCACAAATTCGTAGGAGCCGCTGGAATTGGTTTTCTGCGTTCTTGTGAGGGTAGTCTGATCGCCGACGAGAGTCACGAGCGTGTCCGCCAAGACGCCGCCCGATGTATCCGTGACGGTGCCGGTGATGCCGCCCAGGGTTTGCTGCGAACGCGCGCCCGGCGCGCATGCCAGAGCTATGCAAAGCCACGACGCCAGAAAGAAAATCGAGAGCCGGACTTTCTGCGACATTCGTTCCTCCGTTCGATGCGCACACACTTCCGAACGGGATTTCCGTCCGAAAGCTCGCACGGTAAATTTTTGCGTGTTATTAGAATCGTTGCCCAGCTGCCTTACTTCACCCCGAAGATGGAGGCAAGGTACGCTTTTTTCGCCGCGCTGCGAAGTATTTTTAATCTATGGCAGGTATCAATTATTTCTATGATTGATTTCCACAGGGTGCATCAGGCTGGGGCGGACGTTTCGCGGATTGTTGCCTGGCGAAGCCGAGATTGGTGCGTACGCGCGGGCGGCGATGCGCTACCATCCGTCCTCGCGGGAGAGCTTGATGACGCTGCGCGCAGCCAAACTGGCGATGGTTTTTGCCGTAGCCCTGTACTACACGCTGCTGGTGTTCAACAACATCACGGACTACAACTCGAATTACCAATTTGTGCGCCACGTGCTGATGATGGACTCGACATTCCCGGGAAATCGCGGCATGTGGCGCGCGCTGAACCAGCCGGTTGCGCACACGATCTTTTATTTGTCGATCATCGCCTGGGAATTCGTGACGATGATCCTGTGCTGGTGGGGCGGATTGCGACTGGCGCGAGCGCTGCGTGGCAATACTGCAGCGTTTCATGCCGCCAAACGGATTTCGATCGTCGGGCTGACGCTGGCGTTGCTGATGTGGATGCTGGCTTTCCTGACTGTCGGAGGGGAATGGTTTTTGATGTGGCAGTCGAAAACGTGGAATGGTCAGGAAGTGGCAGTTCGCATGTTCACCGTGATTGGGATCGTGTTGCTGCTGGTAGTGCAGCCAGACACGGAAGAGCAGCCCTAGGCTTTTTCCTCCGGTGTATTTTTGCCGCGGCTGTGAATCAGGAACCAGAGCAGTCCGGCAGCGAGATACACGAGATAGATATACGGAAGCTTGCCGTAGGGGCCTTCGGGGACTGGATATAGATTGCCGGCAAGCGCCAGCAGCATAGCAACGCCCGCGAGCCAGGAGAGAATTTGTGCGGCGAGCGTGTAAGCACCGTGGTTGCGCAGATAGCGCGGCAGCGCTATGCAGACCAGCGCATAGGCCACGATGAAACCGTAGGTCGCGAGCGAGCCCAGCCAACCGTAAACGTCGAGCCCGCTTGCGCCGCGCGCCGCGAGCACCGCTGCCGGCAACAGCGTGGCAATTCCGGTGACGACGACGGCGTAGCTGGGAGTTTCATTGCGCGCATGCGTGGTGCGCAGCGAACCGTGCGCGAGGCCATTGTGCGCCATCAGCAGCAACACGCGCGCGGCCGCGGTGATGCACGCGAGAGTTCCAGCGAACATGCTCACCAATGCACCGATATCAATCAATAATCCGAACAGCGGCACGCCGCCAACGGCTGCAACGACATGCATTGGAGCAGGGCTCGTTCCCAGATCCTGGCCAGCGGTGCGGAAGCCGAGAACTTCGGTGTACGCGCAAATCGTGAAGAATGCTCCGCCGATGATCGCGGATTGAATCACGGCGCGCGGAATTGTTTTCAAGGGATTGCGCGCCTCGGCGCCTAGCGTCGTGGCGCTTTCAAACCCGACGAAGCTGAAAAGCGCCAGTACCAGACCAAGCCGCAGACCACTTCCCGTCATACCGCGCAGTTTCAATTGCTCCCAATCCAAGTGCAAGCCGTGGCGGACAAGCACGAGCGCAACGACTATGACGATCACCGCCACAGAAACCGCTTCCATCCACAGCATCATCCGCGCGGAGATTTTTACATCGCGCCAGGCGATCCAGACGCACGCGCCGGCGCCGAGCAGGACCAGCAGCACGGCGGAGACTTCGTGGCCGGTGGCGTCGCGGAGAAGCAGGTTCGCGAAATGATAGAAGCCGCCGATAACGCTGGAGCCCGTCGCGACGTATGCAAGCAGCAAACTCCACGCGGCCGTCGCGCCGAGCCACGGCGGCAGAATCATGGATGCGTAGGTGTAGAGTGAACCCGGCGAGGCCGAATATTTTGCGAAGCGCGCGATGCACAACGCTACGAGCAGCACCGCGATTGTTGCGAGCAAGTATGCGAGCCACGTGCCGTTGCCGGCGAGCGCGCAGACGAGCGGAATAGTCGCTGCCGGAGTGGTGGTTGGAGCGATCGTCGAGACCGATTGCGCCAGAGTTTCAAGCGGAGAGAGCGCGCCGCGCCGCAGTCCGTAACCGGCGGCTTCCGAATTGTGCGGAGGTAGCGGCGCAGCGGAGAGCTGATTGCGCGATTCACCAGAATTTCCGGGCGCGTGCATGGCGTACCATACAGGCTGATTGGCGAGGGCGCAAGGAGACTCGTCGGTGACGTCGAAAATAAAGCCGCCCTCCGCAAAAAGCTTTTTATCCATGAACACGAAGTCTTGCGGGCGTGGCAACGCGCTGTGATATAGATTCGCATCTCGCCGACGTGCGCCGAGACTTCGCCGGCCTGATTTTGGGGGAAACGATGCTGAAGCTTGCCCTGCGTTTTCTTGTGTCGCTATCGCTACTCGCGTTCTGTGCGGATTTTTCGCGGGCGCAGAACACTGCTGCGAGCGCGCCCACTCGCATCAAGGTCGTAGTCGTCACCATGTTCGAACGCGGCGAGGACACTGGCGACGTGCCCGGCGAATTTCAACTGTGGGTGGAGCGCGAGCACCTGGATCAGGTTCTTCCGCTACCGAGCGGTTATCACCATGTGCGGTTGAATAAGGATGGGGTGCTGGGATTGCTGACCGGCGTGGGAACGGCGAAAGCCGCGGCATCGGTGATGGCGCTGGGAATGGATCCGCGTTTCGATTTGTCGAAAGCGTATTGGATTGTTGCCGGAATCGGTGGCGGCGATCCCGCGGACGTGTCGCTCGGCTCGGCGGTTTGGGCGGACCACGTGGTTGACGGAGACTTGGCGTTTGAAATTGATGCGCGGCAAATTCCCGTGAGCTGGCCGACCGGCTACGTGCCGTTGCGTAGAGGCACGCCGTACGAGCAGCCGCCGCGCATTGATTACGGCGAAGTTTACACGCTGAATGAGCCGCTCGTGGATTGGGCGGTGCGGCTGACGCAGGACGTGCCACTCGCGGACTCGGATCGGCTCCGCAAATCGCGGGCGCGGTTCGCGGGTTTT
>Ga0070733_10002226_pt1 | contig 14021 bp, 12 predicted proteins | sample Coa_R1_9_FD_66450 | JGI IMG/M metagenome (GOLD analysis project Ga0070733, IMG submission 66450) | Surface soil microbial communities from Centralia Pennsylvania, which are recovering from an underground coalmine fire - Coalmine... | ecosystem: Environmental > Terrestrial > Soil > Unclassified ... | reverse complement strand
GGGTGCGGGGTAACGACGATCTGCGCGATGTGAAACTGCAGTTCAGCCACGTTGAATTGCGCGCGATTTTTGTTGTAGAAATCGAGCACGTCCTGATCGGTGATCGAAATCTTCGCAACCACTTCTCGATTCAGTAGCTTCTGCACGGAAAGTTGCCGCCGGATGTCCGCTTTCAGGTCGTCCACCGTCAGTTCGGAATCCTTCAACTTTTTCTGGAACTCTTCTTCGGTATAGGGGCTCTTCGACTCAGTGAATTTATCTTCTACTTCCGCGTCGGTGGCGACGAGATTTAATTTGTTGGCGCGCTCGAGCAGAATTTCATTATTCACAAGTTCATCGAGGATGTTCAGCTTCAGGGAGAGCGCCTCTTCCTGTGAGGGCGCAGGACCTTCCGCGTTTACGCGCGTGCGAAAGTATTTCTCTACCTCGCTGCGCTGGATCTCCTTGCTGTTCACGACTGCCCAGACATCCGGCCCGGGGGTGGCTTCCTTCTTGCAACCGGCCGCGCACACACTCCCCACCACGAGCGCGAGAGCCAAGATTCGTCGTGACAAACTGGACTCCTTCCAGAGGAGGGCCGACTTCACGCGGCCTTTTGTACGCGGCCGGAGCGGATGCAGGAAGTGCAAACGCGGATGTGCTTGCGAGCGCCTTTAACCACAGCCTTGACGCGCCGTAGATTGGGATTCCAGCGGCGCCGCGTAACGTTATGGGCGTGGCTGATCGCGTTACCGTATAGCGGCTTCTTGCCGCACATTTCACATGCTAGTGCCATTGTTGCGTCGCTCCACACATCATAAATTGTCGAATTGCTTGCGAAAGTATGTTAGCAGAGTCTGCCCGAAGCGGGAAGAGCTTTGGCCGGGACGCGCAAGCTCTTGAGCGATCACGAGCAGAGCCATTGGTTCGCGTTTTCAGCCGATCTCTACTGCAACGGCCTCCATGGAAAGTCCCCGCAGCCTGGTACTTTAGGGCCATTGACCCTACACAATCGGAACGGCTACTTTGAAGAGGAAGATCAGGAAAGGCTCGAAACCAGCCAAGGGGTAGGGGTGTGTACCGTTTAGGCACACGCCCTGAAAATTTTCCCCTTGACGGCAACTAAACACTTATAGACTCCGCCGCGTAGTGTCCCTACTCGGAGGGGTCAATGAGTAAGTGGTTAGTTGTAGCGGTTTTGGTCATGTCAGTGTTGGCCAGCGCCGTAGGTTTAAAGGCCATTGCGGTTGCGAGTACGACGGCTCCTGTACCGCCGACTCCCTGGGCGAGCACGACGGCTCCTGTGCCGCCGACTCCCTGGGCGAGCACGACGGCCCCGGTTCCGCCGACTCCTTGGGCGAGTACGACGGCTCCTGTGCCGCCGACTCCCTGGAAGAGCACAACGGCCCCGGTGCCCCCCACACCCTGGAACTAGCTTCAGGGAACTCCCGGTAGCAGGGAGTTGAGTGGTCAAGCACCGGAAGTGAAACTGGAATGCTTGGACCACTTGATTACTTGCTATGGCTTGTCGGTTTCCTCGCGGAGATCGGGGTAGTGGTGTATCTACTCTCTCGCAAGCAAGCGTTTCGTCATTTCCCCATTGCTTTCTACATGTTATGCGATGCCTTCGTTACCTGCGGCTTGTATTACTGCGTACGCCATTTTGGATTTGATTCGACGACTTACATTTATTTTTATTACTACACCGACAGCTTGCTTAACGTTTTGATGTTTTGGGTCATCATCAAGTTCTACCAGGAAGCCTTCGCGGAAATGGGTGTGAGCCGGTATATCCGCGGGGCGGCAGTGATGTTGATACTACTGACGGCCGTTTTTTCTTACGCGGTGGTACATCAAAACCGGACGCACTTGACGAGCCGATTCGTAGTCGAGATCGGCCAGAATTTCTACTTCGTGGGAGTCGTACTCACGTATTTACTGTGGGGCGCTATTTTGAAATTGCGCGAAACTCGGACTCGGCTGATTCAATTGGTTCTTGCGCTCGGGATTTACTTCAGCGCCGACGCCTGCACTTATGCGTTGCGCAATTTATTCCCAGGGCTGGAACCGAGCTTTCTCCGCTGGTTTCCGCCGTTGGTCGGATTGTGGCTGCCACTGGCGTGGGCTTACACCTTCGCCCATGTTCCGGAGGATGCGCGTCTTGAGCCGGCAAGGCTGATGGTGAGGGCGCGATGATCGCAGCACTCATCTGCGTTGTTTCGGCGGCGATTTTTCTGCAGTTCTTCGTGTCGTATTGCCGCTCGATCCTGGCTTCCAGCAGGAATATCGCGCTTTCGGACCGCGTCCGCGAAGTAACCGGCATTGCCGATCAGGAAGTTGGCGCCGATGATTTCAACCGCCTGCTGCAGCTGGTGCGATTGTGCCCCGAACGGGGCGACGACCAGTCGGAGATTCGCGCCGTGGGAACGTATTACGGATTGCTGGCGGTGCTGAATCGCATTTCGCGGCCGCTAGCGCCCGGATTCTCGGTTTGGTTGGAACAGGAGCGCAAGAGCTGTTCTTATTTTGCCGCGGTGGCGTTGGATCGACGCATATCCTATAGCCGGGATCTGTTCACTCAACAGATTTCCGACCGGCTGTGAGCCGCCAGGATTTCTGCATTGAGATGTTCTCACGGCCGCACTTCCCTCGACCCTGAACAATCGCACTGCTACCATAGGCATACTCCAAATCCCGTAGCCGTGGGAGAATTGACGCGTGCGAGCTCCGCTGGAACAATCCGTATTGGCGGCCATTCAAACATCCCGAATGCTGAGCGCTGGGAGTCGTGTGGGCGTGGCCGTTTCGGGGGGTGCGGACTCGGTTGCGCTCTTGCGGCTGCTCCATCGCCTGCGGGATGATCTCGGCATCACGCTCGCGGTCGTGCACTTCGATCACGCTTTGCGGGGAGATGAATCCGAAGCCGATGCGGCTTTTGTTGCGGAGCTGGCCGGGGCACTTAAGTTGGAATTTCTGGCAGGGCGCGAGGACGTGGGAGCTGAAGCAGCGCGCCGAGGGTGGAATCTGGAAGACGCGGCACGACGATTGCGCTATGCGTTCTTCAAAAGCGTGATCGGCGACAGAGCAGCAACGCACATCGCGGTGGCGCACACGGCCGACGATCAAGCCGAGACTCTTCTGGCACATCTGATCCGCGGAACTGGCCCAACCGGTTTAGGCGGTATTCATCCCGTTGTCGGCGCAATTGTCCGCCCATTGTTGGGCACGCGGCGTGAAGCTCTGCGCGAATACTTGCGCGCGAATGGCCAGCGATGGCGCGAAGATTCGACCAATCGAGACGTACGACGGACACGCGCACGCATTCGCGAGCAGCTACTGCCCGTACTCGAGCGCGATTTCTCCGGCGCGATTGTGGAGCACCTGAGCGAGCTGGCGCGTCTTGCGCGGGAAGAAGGAAGCTTCTGGGACGCGCTGGTGGAAGACCGAGTGCAAGCTTTCGCGCAGACAGACGACGAGGGTATCCGTATCGCGGTGCGCGACTTGCTGGCGCCATTGACGCTGCGGACGGGCAGCAGTGAAAATCTGGCACCACCGAAGTGCAATGAATTCGGGCCTTTGCGCGTGCTTACGGAACGCTTAATCCGCCGTCTTTATGAAGTAGTGCGGGGGAACCGGCTCGAGCTAGGCGCGGACCATGTGCAACGAGTGGTTCACCTCGCGAGCGGATCCAGCAGCGGCCACCAGGTGGAACTTCCCGGCGGGATTATCGTGCGGCGAAATTTCGGCGACTTGATTTTTTCGCTGCACGAGACGATCCAGCACTCCAACGGCAAAGGAACCGCGAAACATGCGAACGCGTATCAGTACGTTGTGAAGCTGCCGTTGTGTGGAACGGCAACTGTTTCCATTCCGGAACTCGGAAAATGCTTCCGGCTGAAAGTGATTGACTGGCCTGTGCCAGAGAGCGACACTAAGAGGGACGGCAACGCCCTCGATGCAGACCTCCTGCGCTCTCCTTTGATCCTGCGGAATTGGAGGCCTGGCGACGCCTATAGACCGCGAGGCCGGCACCACGAATTGAAGTTGAAGAGCATGTTCTTGGCTGAGCGTGTTCCGAGCGGCGAGCGCACATCGTGGCCCGTAGTGGAAAGCGGTGGCCGAGTGATTTGGGCTAAGGGGATGCCTGCCGCTGAAGACTTCCGCGCGACAGAGAGCACGCGAACGGGAGTAGTGATCGAGGAAGAGGATCACGAGAGCGGCCGAGTAAGTTGAATATCTGTTACGTTTTTTCGCATCTAAAGCTTATTGATGGGAAAGCGGGAACGGCGTTCGGCAATATTTCGGTCAGGCTCGAACAGGTGAGGTAATCAGGTGAACTCAACAGTCCGAACAATTTTATTCTGGCTCTTAATGATCTTGCTGGCGGTTGTGTTGTGGAGGATGGCCTCGACGGGGGGACAGTCCGCACACGACGACGAGCCCAATTACACGAATTTTCTGGCGAAGGTGCAAAACAACGGCGTCAAAGACGTGCAGATTTATCTCTCGCCGAACAGCGCTGAGCTGCAGGGCGAGTACCGCGAAGGCGGAAAATTTCGCGGTGTGACCATCGCCAACACCGCCATTCCCGATGTCACCAAGGTTCTGCAGGACCACAACGTTATTTATAACTACAAGGAAGTGAAGAACGCGGACTGGCTGACATTCCTGGTGAATTTCGGGCCGCTGCTGCTGCTGGTTCTGTTCTGGGTTTTCATGATGAAGCAGATGCAGGCGGGCGGAAACAAGGCATTGAGCTTCGGGAAGTCGCGCGCACGGTTGCTGACGGCGCAGCAGAAGAAGGCCACATTTAAGGACGTCGCTGGAATCGATGAACCGAAGGAAGAGCTATACGAGATTATCGATTTCCTGAAGGATCCGCAGAAATTCCAAAAGCTCGGTGGACGCATCCCGAAGGGCGTGCTGTTGGTGGGGCCTCCGGGAACTGGCAAGACTTTGCTGGCGCGCGCAATCGCGGGCGAAGCAAATGTGCCGTTCTTTTCGATTTCCGGTTCGGACTTCGTGGAGATGTTCGTAGGCGTCGGCGCAAGCCGCGTGCGCGATTTATTCGAGCAGGGCAAGAAGAATGCGCCGTGCATCATTTTCATTGACGAAATTGACGCGGTCGGACGGCATCGCGGCGCTGGACTGGGCGGCGGTCACGACGAGCGCGAGCAGACTTTGAACGCGCTGCTAGTGGAAATGGATGGCTTTGAATCAAACGAAGGCGTCATTCTGATTGCCGCTACGAACCGACCTGATGTGCTGGATCCGGCGCTGCTGCGGCCGGGCCGTTTCGATCGCCGAGTAGTTGTGCCGCGTCCCGACGTCAAGGGCCGCGAGGAAATTCTTCGCGTACACACGCGGAAGGTGCCTCTTTCCGAGGACGTGGATCTTTCGGTGATTGCGCGCGGCACGCCGGGATTTTCTGGCGCCGATTTGGCGAACCTGGTGAACGAATCCGCGCTGTGGGCCGCGCGGCAAAACCGCAAATTCGTGGCGATGGTGGACTTCGAGATGTCCAAGGACAAAGTCCTGATGGGCGTCGAGCGAAGATCCATGATTTTGTCGGACGAAGAAAAGCGCAACACCGCATACCACGAGGCCGGGCACGCGCTGGTGGCGGCGATGACGCCGGGCGCCGATCCGCTGCATAAAGTGACGATTATTCCGCGCGGCATGGCGCTGGGTGTCACGATGCAATTGCCGATTGACGACAAACACACCTACACGAAAGAATTCCTGGAAGCGCAGCTGGCCGTATTGATGGGTGGGCGCGCGGCCGAGGAAATTTTCCTGCACCACATCACCACGGGCGCCGGGAACGATATCGAACGCGCCACCGAAATCGCGCGGCAGATGGTGTGCGAATGGGGCATGAGCGTTCTGGGACCGCTTACTTTCGGCAAGAAGGAAGAAGCGATTTTCCTGGGCCGCGAAATCGCGCAGCACCGCGATTATTCGGAAGACACCGCGATTAAGATTGATGGCGAAGTTCGCAGCATCGTCACGAACGGCTACAGCAGGGCGCGCAATATTCTGGAAACTCAACCCGACAAGCTGGAACGGATTGCGCAGGCGCTGCTGGACCGCGAAGTTTTGGATGCCGTGGAATTGAAGCTCTTGATGGAAGGCAAGCCGCTTCCGGAGAAGATACCGCCTCCTCCGCCCGCTGCGCCGCCGGTACCGACCAAGGAACCGCAGCTTTCGCTGCGGCCTGAGCCGCGGCCGATTCCTGGGCTGGCGAAGGGCGAAAAACCGGCTCCAGCTTAAAATCACAGAAGCAACGAAGGAATTTTACGAACCTCGTCTCGAATGGGACGAGGTTCTTTTTTTTGCGGCGAGCCACTGACTTGGCGAGATGGCGAGGAAGTTTGAGAGAGCGCCTAGGCGGTGCGCACGAACGAGGCTACGTTGAAGCGCGCGCTGTAGACGGAGCAGAGCGCCGGCGGCGCTGCAACAAGGTGTATGGCACTCCGGAGCCGTTCGGGCTTGCAGGGGATCGTCATGCAAACCACGGCGCCGATCTGATGGCTGGTGGCATAGTCGGATGGCAGCGCGGAAGTCGTGAGAAGAATCACAGGGATGTGCTGCAAGCGCGGGCAGGTCTTCACAATGGCGCAGAGATCCTTGCCGGAGATATCCTGGCCCTCAGCCTCGGCGAGGATCACGTTGGGCGTCTCATTGTGCAAAATGTCGAGCGCGTCTTGCGCTGTGGAGACGGTCACAACGTGGTAACCATCCTTTTGCAGTATTTCGCCGAGCGCGCCCGCTGCAGCGGAATCCGAGACTACGCAAAGCACACGCACCTGATTCGGGAAGGGCGATGACGGCATAGCCCAGGGACCATCTTCGCATTCACCTGGCAGAAATTGCAGGGCGAGAGCGTAGGTCAAGTTCGGCAGCAGTATGTTGCGGATTACTGTTGCATTGCGCGGCACGTTGATCGCAGTCGGAGTGCTCCAGTAAGGACAGGCGACCTGAAGCTTTTGACCGACCGAGTATCCGCCTCGCGTGGTGGATAGCAACAGGCCATCGCGGGATACGTCAAGACTGGTGACGAGATCCTCAAAGACCTCCAGGGTTCCCACTCCGCCGCGAATCTGGACCGGAACGGTGAACATGCCTCGCTTGCGCTTGCGACGGTCGGCGCCGATTTTGACGGGCGCTTCCTCGACCACGTGGAGAGTTGGAACGATGTTGATTTGCGCGCTCAATGTAGCTCCCTCGCCATGAGACTGACCAACGCCCAATATGCCTAAGATAAAGAGCAAGAAATTGCCCAGCAATTGCTTCCGCGCCACGTGAGCACCGTGGCGCAAAGTCTACGGACGGCGTTGAAAGTACAACGCTTTACGCGATCTCCTACGTGTACGTAATCACCCTATCGGCCATGCCGAGAGAATCTTTAGCACGGAAGCGGCCATCCGCCGCGCCGGAGAGCGCTTTCGGGGCAATACCTGGTTCGCCAAAATTGGCGTAAAATGCGCGTATGGCTCAGAAACCGCTGGATACGTTTATGGTTAGTTGCCCGTGCTGCCAGGCGAAGTTGACGGTGGATCGCGAGATAGGAGTGGTGCTGTCGCACATTCCACCGCCGAAGCCACCTCCCTCGGTGGACCTGGACGACACAGCGGCGCTGCTGCGCAAACAGGTGGACGCGGTGGAAGCGAAATTCCGCGCGTCGGTGGAAGCCGAGAAATCGAAGGAAGACGTGCTGGCGCGGAAATTCGCCGAAGGTTTGAAGAAGGCGAAAGACGGGCCTATCGAAAAGCCTCTGCGGGATTTCGATCTCGATTAAGCGCACGATGCGACCGCGGCGGATTTCCAAGAGGCGCCGTGTGCATTGGCCTCGACCTCACGTTGTGGCGCTTGACGTGTTGTTGGCCATAACGCTGACGAGTTTGCTCTTCGCGCGCTTGGAAGTTTCGCTGCAAGCCCAGCAGAAATCAAAACTACCTCGACCGCAGCGCCTCGACGACAACTTCATCTGGAAGCGCGACCCGGTAACGGGAGAACTGACGGCCATTCCCGCGGGTAACGGCGCAAAGGGTAGCACCACGAAAGGGCTGGGCGACGTCGGGACATCCGCTGACGCTCACGCGATCTCGGTTGTCACGCAAATCGTTCCGGTGACGTGCAGCGTGATCGGCGCGGATGGCGTGGCGGTCCGGGGATTGCAGCTTGCGGATTTCCGGGTGTTCGATGAGGGCGTGCAACAGCCCCTCACTTATTTCGACGCTTCCACGCAATCAGCCAGCGTCGCGGTGGTGATTGATGCCAGCCCCAGCGTGCTGCGCGAGTCCGACGAAATGAAAAATGCGGCGCGCGCGCTGGTGGATTCGCTTTCCACTTCGGATCACACCGCCATCGTGGATTTTTCGGCGCACGCTTACTTGCAACTCCCCTTTTCCAGCGATTGGGGATTGATCCGCAAGGCCGTCGCGCGTGTGGACGCGCGCTCGCTGCTGGAGGATACCGGCGGCTCGAATATTTACCAGGCTGTGTTCCTGACGGCACGAGAGCTGTTTGCGGGGCGCACCGGGCGGAAAGCCATCGTCTTATTGACGGATGGGCAGGACAGCGGCCTGGGGCTAACGCTCGATCCGAAAACGGCGGGGCCGCGTGCGGGATGGCCACGCGACCAGCTGACGTTTGAGGACGTGGCGAGGGCGCTGGCGGCGGAAGACATTGAGGTCTTTGCCGTGTCTACCGAAAGCCGTCCGAAGATCATGACGCCGACGTGGGTGCAATCGCACGAGAGCCAAACCTTGGTGACGTATTCAGCGCAAGCGTGGGGTATACCCGCGTACACCTTGTACCTCGCGGAATTGACGCGACGATCCGGCGGCCAATTGTATTTTCTGCGCGAGGCGGAAACGCTTGCGGACACGTTCCGACAAATCGCGCTGAAGATTCGCGCGGAGTACACCCTGGGGTTCTCTCCTGCAAACAACGCGAGTGCGGCACCTCACCCCGGTTGGCACCAGTTGCACGTCCAAGTGATTGATCACGGAAATCCCACCGTGGTTCATCGTTCGTCGTACTACGTAGCCGCTACGCCGTAGTTTTTACCTTCGCTGTGAATCGACAACTCCGACACATTGTGATGCGAGCGCTTGCGCTTAGGCTTTCGCGAAAACCGTGATTCAATAGCTGACGATGATCCATCGCCGAAAATTTCGCTGGCGGCTGCCTGCACGCGCACTGGTGCTTGGTGAACGCACGCTGGTGATGGGCGTGCTGAACGTAACGCCCGACAGTTTTTCCGACGGCGGATTATTTTTGGATACTGAGGCTGCCGTGGCGCGTGCGGTGGCAATCGAGCGTGCCGGAGCTGACATCATCGACGTGGGAGGCGAATCCACGCGGCCCGGTTCGTTGGGGGTTTCCGCGGAAACCGAATTGGGGCGCGTTCTACCAGTGATCGAAAAGCTGCGCGGCAGGATTCGGATTCCTATTTCGGTGGATACCAGTAAATCGGAAGTGGCGGAAGCGGCTGCGGCGGCCGGTGCTGAAATTGTGAACGATGTGACGGCGCTGCGAAACGATCCGCGGATTGCGGAAGTGGCGCGCCGCAGGAAGTTGGCGCTTGTGCTGATGCACATGCGAGGGGAACCGCGCACGATGCAGAAAACTCCGTTTGCGCGCGATGTGCTGCGCGACGTTGCGGCAGGATTGCGGCATGCGGTGACGGTGGCGCGGCGGGCAGGCATCGAGAAATCGCGGATCGTGCTGGACCCGGGGATCGGATTCGGCAAGAGCTACGAGCAGAATTGCGAATTGCTGGCTCGTTTGCCGGAACTCGCGCGCTTGGGTTATCCGCTGCTGGTGGGCACCTCGCGAAAGAGCTTCATCAGCAAAATTTTGGGAAAGAGCAAGTCGCGCGCTGGCTCTGGCACGGAAAGACTCTGGGGCACGGCGGCCACGGTTGCGGCAAGCATTCTGCAGGGGGCGCACATCGTGCGGGTACACGACGTGGCGGAAATGGCGCAAGTGGCGCGAGTTTCCGACGCGTTGGCCTCTCCGCGGCTGATGCGTCGCCGGTAAGCACCGGTGATTTTGCCCAAGCGAGATTGCGCGCGGCTGCGAGCGGCGAGTTAAGCGGTTCCTACGGAGCGAACGATCGACTTTTTCGGACATTTTCGACGCCTTACCGCGGTCCAACGCAATACGTTCATTGCCTGTTTCCTGGGGTGGTCGCTGGATGCGTTTGATTTCTTCATTCTGGTCTTTTGCGTCAGCGCTATTGCCACCGAATTTCACGCACAGGTTTCTGCAATCGCCGAGGCGATTTTTCTGACGCTGGCGATGCGTCCGATCGGCGCGTTTTTCTTCGGGATGATTGCCGATCGTTATGGCCGTCGTCCGGCGCTGATGATAGACATCATCGCGTATTCGGTGTTCGAGCTGGCTTCCGCGTTCGCTCCTTCGCTGCATGTCTTTCTGATCATGCGGGCGCTATTTGGAATCGCGATGGGCGGGGAGTGGGGGGTCGGCGCCGCGCTGGCGTTCGAGACTCTGCCGAAAGAAAATCGAGGATTTTTCTCCGGGCTCCTGCAGGAAGGATATGTGGTGGGCTACCTGCTGGCGGCGTTGGTCTACGGCACTCTCTTTCACTTTGTCGGCTGGCGTGGGATGTTCGTGATTGGCGCGCTGCCGGCCTTTGTCGTGATCTATATCCGGACGAAAGTGGAGGAATCGCCTGCGTGGCGGCAGGGCCGCGGAGGCGCAGCCGGGGTGCAGCGAAGCCTGGGGAAAGACATTGTGAAGTACCTGGGCACTTTTGTTTTTTTAACCGTACTGATGTTTGCATTCAATGTTTACAGTCACGGGACGCAAGACCTGTATCCGACATTCCTGCAGAAGAACCGGGGCTTTTCGGCGAAGACGGTGGCACTGGTCGCGATCGTGTACAACCTTGGCGCGTTGATGGGCGGGATCATTTTCGGCTCGTGGTCAGAGCGAGTCGGCCGGCGCAAGGCCATCGCGCTCGCGGCGGTGTTGACGATTCCGATGATCCCGCTGTGGGTTTATTCTCACACCGCTACGATGCTCGCGTGCGGAAGTTTTCTGATGCAGTTCATGGTGCAGGGCGCTTGGGGAGTGATTCCGGCGCACCTGAATGAACTCTCGCCGCCGGCAGTGCGCGCAACGTTTCCTGGGTTTGCGTATCAAATCGGCAATCTGCTCGCTTCGCGAAATTCCGTGATTCAGGCCAAGTGTGCGGAACAGTATTTCGGCGGTGATTATGCGCCGGTATTGGCGTGGACAGCTCTGCTCGTCGCTGCGCTGGTGGCAATCGTGACGATGAGCGGGCGGGAAGCGAAAGGCGCGGACCTTTCGGATACGAGCTAGAGGATGCTGCGCGGGCGGTTCTCGAACCGCCCCTACGACCGACGCTTGCAGGCATTCGCGAAGCTGACCTACGACTTCGCTAGCTCTCGCGTTTGAAACGGGAGGCGCCTGAGCCGCTTGCCGGTCGCGGCGAAAATCGCATTCGCGACTGCGGGGGCTGTAGAAGGCACGCCAGGCTCGCCAATTCCTCCCGGTGGTTCGTGGCTGGGTACGAGGTGGACTTCGACTTTGGGCATGTCGGCGATGCGCAGGACCGGATAGTTATCAAAATTGGTTTGCTGCACCTGGCCGTTCTTTATGGTGATTTCGTCGTAGAGCGCCGAGGTGAGGCCGAAGACCACGCCGCCTTCGATTTGCGCTGTTACCAGATCCGGATTGATGACCTGCCCACAATCCACCGCAACAACGACGCGGTCCACGCGCAACGTGCCGTCTTTTGCGACTGTTACTTCCGCGACGTGAGCGACGTAGCTCCCGAAGCCGTAGAGCCCGGCGATGCCGCGGCCGCGCCCTGCGGGCAGCGGCTTGCCCCAGTCGGATTTTTCCGCGACGAGATTCAGGACGCCGAGCAGCCGATCGACATTGACGGGAGTTTCGCCCTCGTTATCGGCGCCGCCGGCAGGTTTCTCTTTGGTCGCGATCAATTGGCGCCTCAGCGCGAGCGGATCTTTGCCAGTGGCTGCGGCAATTTCGTCAATGAAGCATTGCACCGCGAAGTGATTCCAATTCGTGTCCACCGCGCGCCAATAACCGCGCGGAACGGCGGTATGCAGAAAACTTTGCTGCAGCAGATAGTTTGGGACTGTGCCGTTGGGAAGCCCGGTGCCGGCAATTTCGGTGCCGCCGGTATCGGGAACTTCGCCGCCGATGAACGTGCTGTCTGTAGAGGGAGCGGCGATGTGGTGCAACCACGCGGTGACTTGGCCCTGCGCATCCAGGCCGGCGCGCAGGTGGTGGTGAGAAATGGGGCGATAGTAATCGTGGCGAATGTCGTCATCGCGAGTCCAGATAACTTTCACGGGAGCGGCTGCAGAGCGCGAAATCAGCGCCGCTTCGACGCCATAATCAATGCAGAGGCGACGGCCAAATCCGCCGCCGATCAGAGTGACGTGAATGGTGAGAGCCGATTGCGGCAGATTCAGCACGCTGGCCAACGCCGTCGCCATCCCGTTCGGATTCTGCGTGGGAGCCCAGACTTCACATTTACCTTCGCGAACGGAAGCGGTGCAGTTCACCGGCTCCATGGTCATGTGCGCGAGAAACGGCGTTTCGTAATCGGCTTCGACGGTTTTCGTGGCTGACGTAACAGCCGCGTCAGGGTCACCGATGTTCTTCAACTCCTTGCCGGGGGTTTTCAGCAGCTCCGTGAGCGTGGCGCGATGTTTTTCGGTGGATTCTTCAGCGCCCGGACCGTTGTCCCAATCGATCGTGAGTGCGCGACGGCCGGCGATGGCTTGCCAGGTGGAATCGGCCACGACGGCTACGCCGCCCCATAAATAATGTTGGTGGCCGGAATCGGGCTTGCGCTCTTCGCCGAAGAGCGGCGGCATTTCCACGGCAGGCACCTCGAAGACTTTCTTAACGCCCGGGACAGCCAGCGCGCGAGTGGCGTCGAATTTTTTCACTTTGCCGCCGAAGACCGGCGGGCGCGCGACGACGGCGTAAAGCATGCCGGGAACTTTCGTGTCGATGCCATAGTGCGCTTCGCCGATGACGATGTGCTGGCTGTCCACGCGGGCGCGCTTGGTACCGACGATGCGGTAATCCTTGGGATCCTTCAGCGGGACGTCTTTAGGCACCGGAACCGAAGCAGCTTTGACTGTAAGCTGGCCATAAGTTAGTTTTCGCCCGGTTTTCTTGTGTTCGATCATGCTGCCGCCAGGCGCGCTACATTCATCTTTCGCGACGCCCCAGGTTTCGGCTGCAGCTGTGAGCAACATATCGCGCGCAGACGCACCGGCTTTGCGCAGCGGGTCCCAGGTGCTGCGGATACTCATGCTCCCGCCGGTGGTCATGTCGCCGTACTGTGGATCGCAATCGCCCTGTTCGATTTTCACGCGCGACCAATCCGCGTCGAGTTCTTCGGCGAGGATCATGGCGAGCGCTGTGCGCACGCCCTGGCCCATCTCCGAGCGGGTCACGACGAGACGAATGTCGCCCTGCGGGTCGATCGCGATGTACGCATTTGGTTTGAAGTCTTGTTCGGGTGCTACGGGTGGCGAAGCGCTCGCGGGTAGATAGAAGGCGAGCAACAGGCCGGCGCTGCCAGCGGCGCTGGATTTCAGAAATTCACGGCGCGAGGTGTTTGTCTCAGCGCGCAGCGTGCTCACCGGGCGCCTCCTGTTGTGTCGGTAAGAGATGTAAGCGTGCGTTTCGTCAAACGAAACTCTACGTTTAGAGCGAGCGAAATGCAAATCGTATGAGGCGGTTGGCGTGGCCCGAGCATCAAAAATTACAGTTTCACCAGAAACAGCCGAAAAGGGTAAAATCAGCTGGATCGATGCCATGTAAAAGGAGCCGTTATGAGCGCACCTTCTCCCGCAGTACCATCCGCCGCCACGGTAAGCGCAGTAAAGGAAAAAGCAAGACTACTGAGCATTTATTCAATGATGGCCACGACGGCCGCCGGCTCAGGCCACCCGACTTCATGCATGTCGGCCGCCGAGCTGGTCGCGGGCGTATTT
>Ga0070733_10002225_pt1 | contig 14024 bp, 9 predicted proteins | sample Coa_R1_9_FD_66450 | JGI IMG/M metagenome (GOLD analysis project Ga0070733, IMG submission 66450) | Surface soil microbial communities from Centralia Pennsylvania, which are recovering from an underground coalmine fire - Coalmine... | ecosystem: Environmental > Terrestrial > Soil > Unclassified ... | reverse complement strand
CCCATCGATCCATCGGGATCGATCGCCCACGACAGATTGATCCAAAATTCGTCCTCCTCCCACACTTCGCCCGGATTCGCCTGATACGTGTACTCGAATTTCTCTCCGGCTCGTTCGCGGAGCACGCGATTCACCGGCTGACGAAATCCGATCCACTTCCCTGCATACGATTCCTGGCTCATCAAATCATGGCGTTCGGAGCTGAATCCCATGGGCAAGACATAATCGGCGAACCACGCGGTCTCGTTCCACGTGGGCGTGAGCGCTGCGTGCAGGCCAAGTTTCTCTTCGTCACGCAGCATCTCGATCCAGGAAAATCCGTCAGGATAAGTCCACACCGGATTGAACACGCGCGTGAAGTACGCCTCGATACGCCCACGACCTTCCTTCAAAAAATGCGGCAGCAGAAACGACATTTCATGCATCGACAACGGCCATTCCCGGGGATAGAGCAATTCATTCCATCGCTTCTGCGGCGGAGGGATCTTGAAAGTCTTCGGCACAAACTTATTCCACGCATTCAGATTGTGACCGCCCTCGGTCCCCACCGACCCAGTCAGCACATGCAGCAGCATCAAGGCCCGCGCCGGCTGCCATCCGCCCAGGTTTCCGGAGGCGCTGCCCCGCCATAGGTGCGAAGCGAATCGGCTTCCCGCGGTCGCGATCTCGCGTGCGATTTTGACGATGACCTCCGCCTTCACTCCGCTTTCTTTTTCCGCAAACTGCGGCGTGAACTTTGAGTAATGTTTCTTCAGCGCGTCAATGCAGGCATTAAAGCTCTGGCCCTTCGCCTGGAAACCGTCGACTTCCAGTTCTTCCCAGTTCGTCCAGTTCCTCACGAAGGTTGCGTCGAAACGATTTTCGTCGAGAATCACCTTCGCCATCGCCAACAGAACCGCGGCCTCGGTGCCGGGATACGTCGGCATCCAGTAATCGGCCATGCTGGCGGTGTTCGAGAGCCGAGGATCCATCACCGCCAGCTTCGCCCCCGCCATTTTTCCGTCGATGATGCGCTGCGCGTGGGGATTGAAATAGTGTCCCGACTCGAGGTGCGCCGAAAGCAGAAGAATGAATCGTGCGTTGGCGTGGTCGGGCGACGGACGATCCGCATAGTGCCACAACATGTAACCAAGCCGTGCTGACGACGAGCACACGTTGGTGTGCGAATTATGTCCATCGATGCCCCACGCCTGCAGCGTGCGTTCCATGATGAAGTCATGACCCGGTCGTCCAACGTGGTACATCACTTCTTCGCCACGGCCTTCCTGAATCGCCTTGCGAATGCGCGCGCCGAACGTTTCCAGCACCTCGTCCCACGAAGTCCGTGTCCACTTCCCCGCCCCGCGCGCCCCGCTGCGCTTCATGGGATACAGAATGCGATCGGGATCGTGAATCTGATTAATCGTCGCGGGCCCCTTCGCGCACAACCGCCCGCGACTCGCGGGATGCATGGGATTGCCTTCGAACTTGTCGACCTTGCCGGTCGTTTTGTCGACATACGCCAGCATTCCGCAAGCCGATTCACAGTTGAAGCAGACGGTAGGAACGAGGTCGTAGTGCCTCTCGACGCGCCGCGGCCAAGCCTCAGGATCGAGCTCGACCCAGTCATCCCACCTCTCCACCGGAGGACAGTAGGCGAGATGGCTGCCGTCGCGTTTGAAATCCTTACTCATGAACTCATTCCGAATCTTCCTACCTGAATCTTCTCTGAATCTTCCGAAATGTGGGCTCAGCCGCCCCCGGCTGTCCCCCGGGTGCCCCACGTCTTGCGTCCTTTGCGAGACGTGGGGACTTTCGCTCAACTATTCGGCACACTCTGCCCCGCCATGACGAAGCACCACTCAAAAATCAACAACCCCGCCAGCGCTAGAACTCCTGCGATCGCGGTGTTGTGAAAATCAAATGGCATCAACAGCAGACCTAACGGAACGATCCCGCCAACCGCGACCGCACCACCCCAGAACCAGTTCTTGAATAGGCCATGAGTGATGAGTCGCGCTGCATAAGCCGAGTTGTCGGTCGCGTGGGGCATCATGAATTCAGCCGCAACGATCAGCAGATGCAAAATGAGCGTAAAGCCAAGCGCTTCCCTCGCCACGGCCAAAGTCTGAGCTGAACCGCCGGCCGCCGAAGGCAGAAATGCCAGCTCCGCCGCGCCGCACATCAACGTCTGCACAATCAAATCCACGGGCAGCAGCGGAGTCTGCCACAGGTCCCGCCCTTCGCATTGCCCAAAGAGAAACGCCGTGTAAACCGCCGCCATAAATCCCAGAAGCACCGTGGGCCACAATAGCGCGGCGGTCACAGCAGAGAATCCCAACACCGACGCCAGCCAGAAAATCCCGCCCAGCCCGCTGTACGCAATCAATATAAAAGCCCCGCGCGCCAGCCACGACTTGCTCTGCGGCGTAAACACCACCCGCAGGAAGCGCGCCTTGTGTTCGAGATCCCAAACCAGCAGCACGGTAGTCAGCGCCGTAAACAGCAGAGCGATGCTTGAAAGTGCAACGTCGCGCCAACGGTCCGGCGCTAAACGCCCGAGCAGCATGGCAATCGCCGGAATCGCCAGCGCCCCCGACCCGATCCCCTTCGTCCAGCAATAGGCCGGCACTTGCCATCCCCACGGACGCGCGTGCGAAACGTCATACGCTGCCAGTGCGTTCTTCTGCAGCAACGGACTGTCCGGCGGATAGAGCGCTCCCCCGCCATGCAGCCCTTGATTGCGCTCCGCCCACATATAAATCGACTCATGCCGCGCCGCCGTCGGCACAATCGCACTCTCATCTGCGTCAATGTAGTAGAGCTTGGGCCGCGTTCCCTGCTCGGGCTTGCGCACCCGCACGGTTTCGCGCGCCAGCAATTGCGCGATCTCGCCGCCGCACTCGTCGAGGTCTCCGGCAATAATCGCGTGCTCGGGGCAAACCACCACGCACGAAGGCTCCAGTCCAACTTCCGTGCGATGCGCGCAGAAATGGCATTTCGCCGCCGTGCCCTCATCCGGATCAATGTAGATAGAATCGTACGGGCAAGCCTGCATGCAAGCCTTGCATCCGATGCAGCGCTCCGAGCTGAAATCGACAATGCCGTCTTTCCGCTGGTACATCGCCGTTACCGGGCAAATGGTCACGCACGGCGGATTCTCACAATGGTTGCATCGCGTTACCTGGAACACGCGCCGCGTATTCGGATAAATCCCGTTTTCGACGTATTTCACCCACGTCCGGTTCACGGTAAGCGGAACGTGGTTCTCGGTCTTGCAGGCCACGGTGCAGGCGTGACAGCCGATGCACTTGCGGTTGTCGATGACGAATCCGTATCTCATGCCAGCCGGTTCATGGAGAGCGAAACCCCGCAATGCACGCCGGAACTCAAGTGTGCAGCCTGTGTATTGTAGCTGACCTCCGGGTCCGGCTTATTGACCGCCTTGAGGCCGAAAATCCCAGATCCCAAGCCCCGTCGATCCACTGTTTGGGTGCCCCATTTCTCGCGCGCCCTTTGCGTGAGAAGTGGGGATTCTGACCTTCTGCCCATCCGTCCCGCCGTTCTCCACTCCCGCTCGCGCCTACGCTACAATCATTTGCGTTTGAGAATCACACAGGTGAGAGTTCCGCAACCGAAGCCACTCCTATGACCGCTGAAACCGCAACAGGCGCAGCGTCGCTCGATAGCAAAATCATTTTCTACAACCGTTTTCTTCTTATCGTAGCCGGCCTCGGCGGCCTGCTCTACGGCATCGATGTCGGCATCATCGCCGGCGCACTGCCCTACCTGCAGGCCACTTTCGGACTGAGTTCCGGCCACCTCCTGACTGCAGGCCAGGTTTCGCTTGTCGTCGCGGCCGTGCTGCTGGGCAGCGTGATCTCCACTCTGTTCGCCGGCCTGCTGGCCGACTGGATGGGCCGCAAATCCCTCATGGCGCTCAGCGGTGTCATGTTCGTCATCAGCATTCCCATGATCGCTCTGTCGCAGGGCTACGAACCACTAGTCTTCGGACGTCTTCTGCAAGGCGTCAGCGGAGGCTTCATCGGCGTCGTCGTTCCGCTTTATCTTGCCGAATGTCTCACCGCCTCGAACCGCGGCAGGGGAACCGGAGTTTTTCAATGGCTGCTGACGCTCGGCATTTTCGTCGCCGCGCTGGTCGGCATGTACTTCAGCTTCCGCGTCGACCAGGTCGCGAAACTCGGTGACGCTGCCCGGTTGCTCGACTTCAAGAACACCGCCTGGCGCGGCATCTTCTGGGTTTCGCTGCCTCCGGGCATCCTCTTCGTCATCGGCAGCTTCATGGTGGCCGAATCCCCGCGCTGGCTCTTGCGGCGCGGCAAGAGAGACGGCGCCTACGCCGCACTTCTGCGCTCGCGCACAACGGCGCAGGCCGATCTCGAACTCAAGGAAATGCAGGACGTCCTCGCCGCGGAAAAGAAAAGTCCCAGCGGCGCCAAAACCAACGATTCTCTTCTGCGCCGCAAGTACGTAATCCCGTTCATCCTGGCCTGCATCATTCTCGCCTGCAATCAGGCCACGGGGATCAACTCCATCATCGCCTATAACACCAATATCCTCCTCCAGAGCGGTCTGTCCGACATCGCCGCGCACTGGGGGTATGTTCTGTTCACCTTCGTGAACTTTGCCATGACTTTCGGCGGCGTCATGCTCGTCGACCGAAAGGGACGCAAGTTCCTGCTCTCCCTGGGCACCGCGGGAATCATCCTTTCTCTCATCTGCACTGGCGTCCTCTTCCTCGGCACTGAGCGCCAGCGTATCGACGTAAAGGCCGCAATTCAGCAAATGGTCACGCCCGACCAGAAGGTCACGTTCACCTTCAACCAAAGCGTAGCCAAAACGCTCCGCCCGGACGAACCCCGTCCGACTTCGCTGGTAGTCATCTATTCCTACGGAGATTTTCGGGCCGCGAGCCAAGCCGTACGTTCCGACGATCCCGCAGCCAAGCCCATCGAACTCACCCGCGACAGCTGCGTACCCGACAGCAAAGTGTCGGCATTTTTCTCCAACCCGTTCGGCAACCTCGACGCGGCGCGCCAAGCGCCGCTGAAAATCGAGAACGCCCTCGTCACGCCCGTACCCGTTGCGCGCAACGGATGGCTGGTCGCGATCACTCTCTTCGTGTTCATGGCATTCTTCGCCATCGGCCCCGGCGTTTGCGTGTGGCTCGCGCTCTCGGAGCTGATGCCGACCCGCATTCGTTCGAACGGAATGAGTATTGCCCTGGTAATTAACCAGGCGGTTTCCACGACCATCGCCGCAGTTTTTCTGCCCACGGTTGGCAAGTACGGATATTCGACCATGTTCTTCGGATTCGCCGCCTGCACCGTGATCTATTTCGTCACCGCGGCGTGGTTCCTCCCCGAAACCAAAGGCAAAACCCTCGAAGAAATCGAAGCCCACTTCGAAGGCGGCGGCGCGAAATCCTAAGCGCACCGTTTCTTGGGTGCCCCGTTTCTCGCGCCCTTTGCAAGAAGTGGGGAGTTCCGCCAGATCCGCATGTTTGCCCGTTGCCCGGACTATGATTTACTCTGCCCATTCACCCATGACTCCGACAAAATCAAAAAAGAACGACGCAAACCCGCAGCACTCCCACGCCATGCGGCGCGAAATCTACGAGCAGCCGCAGGCCATCTCGAATACGATCGCGAAGCATCTGAAAGACGACCTGATCTTTCCGGGAGAGTTGCACGCGATCGAAAGCGCGTTGCTCACCTTCGGGAAACTGATCATCGCCGCCAGCGGATCGAGCCGCCACGCGGGCCTCGCCGGCGAAATCATGATCGAAGATCTCTCCGGCGTCGCCGTCGATGTCGAATACGCCAGCGAATATTGTTACCGCTCGACTCACGCCGCCGTCGATCCGATCGTGATGGTGATTACCCAGTCGGGGGAAACCGCGGACACGATCGCAGCCCAACGCGAGGCTCTGACCCGCGGAGTGACAACCATCGCGATTTCGAACGTCCCCGATACCACGATTGTGCGTGAAGCCGGAGCGGCGTTGATTTCCGGAGCTGGCCCAGAACTGTCGGTCCCGGCGACGAAAAGTTTCACCACACAACTCACAATCCTTTACCTCATGGCGTTGTTTCTGGCGCGCAGGCGTGGACGGATGACATCGGAAGTGACGCGTTCGTACTTGCAGCGCCTGTCGCGACTTCCGGACGCAATCGAGAAGAATCTACGCATCTGGGATACGCTGGCCGAAGAATTTGCCGCAAAGCATTTCAAGGCGGAGAAGTTTCTCTACCTTGGCCGGGGTGTGCATTATGCAATCGGGCGCGAGGGCGCCCTCAAGCTCAAGGAAATTTCATACGCCCACGCGGAGGGATATCCCGCCGGCGAACTCAAGCACGGCCCCAACGCACTTGTCGATGACAAATTGCCAGTCGTGGTGCTGGCGACCTACGACCACAGCGATCCGGATTCCGTCTTGCGCTACCGCCGCACGCTGGAAGTCATGAAGGAAGTAAAATCCCGCCGCGGCCCGTTGGTAGCAGTCGCGACCGAGGGCGACAAGGACGTCGCGAAAATCGCCGATCACGTGTTCTACGTTCCCCCGGCTCCCGAGCTGCTGTTACCGATTGTCGAGGTAATCCCGCTGCAGCTCTTCGCGTATCACGTTGCGGTCGATAAGGGATACGACGTAGACCATCCCCGCAACCTGGTGAAAGCCGTGGTAACGGAGTAAGACCGGGGAAGCCGTGGATGAGCGCGTCCACGTGAAGGAGCGCGCTTTGGGGCAGCGCTGAACGCACGCGGGCTTCAGCCCCTGCGGCCGCGCGGCTAATACGCCAGCAGAATTCTCAAATCACGCACGTTGTTTCCCGTCGGCCCAGTCTCAATCGTGTCGCCCAGCGCCTTGAAAAACGGATAGGCATCGAATTTTTCGAGCGCCGGGCCCGCATCGAGTCCTCGCGTCCGCGCGCGCTCCATCGTGCTGCCATCCACGCTCGCTCCCGCTGCCGAGCTATTCCCGTCCACTCCGTCCGTTCCCGCGCTCAGCACTGTAATGTTCTCTCCCGCGATCTTCGTTGCGCATGCCAGGGCGAACTGCTGGTTGCGTCCACCCACGCCGCCGTTCGTCACCTTGACCGTCACTTCCCCGCCGGAAATCAGGCACACCGGATAAAACTGCCGTCTCAACTCGCGAACGCATCCCAACAAATATTCAGCCGCGCGCTCGTAATCCCAGTCGTCGCAGGAGTTGTCGACGTGAACCACGAATCCGCCTCGCTCCGCCGCCACACTAGCCTCTTCGATCGCAGTCTGGTTCGACAGCACTGGCCACCAGCGCGCGCGAATAAAAGCTGGATCATCTGATTTGGGCGTCTCCTCCAACGCGCGACGATCGAACAATTCCCGCGTCGATTGCGGGAATTGTTTCAGCAATTCGTACTTCTCCGCGATCCGGCAACAATCTTCCACCGACGTGGAATCCGGCATGGTCGGGCCGGAAGCCAGCGCGTCGGGCGTGTTGTCGGGAACATCGGAGACCAGCAGCGACACTTGCCGCGCCGGATACGCTGCCTGCGCCAGGCGCCCACCCTTGACAGCGGAAATATGTTTGCGCACCGCGTTGATCTCGGCAATGGGCGCGCCCGAATGCACCAGCGCACGGTAGGTCGCGATTAGATCGTCGAGCGAGATCTCGTCGTCGATGGGCTTCTCCACAATCGACGATCCTCCACCGCTAACCAGAAAAATCACCAGGGCAGAGGCTGTCTGCGCGTCGAGCGCCCGTAGGATCGCGCTGGCGGCCTGCATCGATTCCACGTTCGGCGAGGGATGCCCGCCCTGAAAGTAGCGGAATCCGTGAACCAGCGCCGCGGGATCAACCGAACTGGCCACAATGCCTTCGAGCGACGCTCCGACCTGCTCGGCCAGTGCCTCGACCATCGTGTGTCCGGCCTTGCCCAGCGAGACCACGAACACCCGAGAGTAGGAGTGCAGGTCGTAGAGGTCCTCGCGCACGCGCAGCACTCCGCGTTCGCAATGCACGTGCCGCGCAAATGCCCTGGAAATGGAAGCCTCGGTCAGCCCATGCCGGAAAATCTCGCGCGCGGCCTCGCGCATGAAACGAAACTGGGATTCACGGGCAGAATCGGGCATGGGGAGGATTATAAAGACAGGGTCTCGGGTCCAGGGTCTTTGGCGTTAGGTGTCAGTCAAAACCACTCCCGCTCTCGGAGCTCGCAAGAGTTCGGTTCAGCTGACAGCTTCCTTCACCCACGCCTCAATCGCTTCCCGCAGCTCGCGCAGTCTGCCTTCGAAGAAATGATCGCCACCTTCAATCACGACCAGCTTCTTCGGCTCCGGCACGGAAGCAACCAGCGCCTCGAGTTTTGCTCGCGGTCCAAACTGATCGCGCGCGCCGCTGACGAACAGCTTGGCCTTCGCGCAATCCTGCACGAAATCGTACGTATACACGCGCGGCTCTTCGCTGTCGGCCGCAACCGGAACAACCGGAACTCCAACCCCAACCGCCGCGCGAACTCGCTCGTCCGCGCAGGCTGCACGCAGTCCTACCGCCGCACCGAAGGAAAATCCCGCGAAGATCAGCGGCAAATGAAACTCGGCATCGAGCCAGTCGAGCGCGGTGCGCACGTCGTCGACTTCGCCCTTGCCGTGATCGTGTTGTCCCTCGCTCAATCCCGTGCCGCGAAAATTGAAGCGCAGCACGGGGAAACCGAAACTGTTCAGCGCCTTCATGGTGTGGAACACGACTTTGTTATGCAACGTCCCGCCAAACAGCGGGTGCGGATGACAGACCACCGCGGCGTGAGTCGCACGGGAAGAGCCCGCGTTCAGCAGCGCTTCCAGACGTCCGGCGGCGCCTTCGAGAAAAAGCGAACGAATCGATGAATGCGAAGAAATCACGTTCCCAGATTACACAAAGCTGTGCTCGGCAAGAAAGGCGGGTGAAGCGGATGAAGATGAACAGGTCCGAGGTCCGAGGTCTGAGGTTTCAGGTCGGAGGTCTAAGGTCCGAGGTCCGAGGTCTCCTCCGCCGTCCGCTGCCCGACGCCCGATTTCCCTGCTATTCTCTCCTGCATGGACGCCGTCACGCTCACGCGGCAACTCGTCGACATCGAATCGATTACCGGCAACGAGGCTGCCGTCGGAAATTATCTTTATGGAGAACTCTGCCGTCTCGGCTATTCGACGAAGAAAATACCGGTGGAAGCCGAACGCTTCAACGTGCAGGCGACTTCGCCGGAGCAGCCGCAGCCGGCTGTCTTTTTCTCCACCCACATGGATACGGTTCCTCCGTTCATCGCGTCGTCGGAAGATGCGAGCCGCATTTACGGGCGCGGATCGTGCGACGCCAAAGGCATCATCGCCGCGCAGATTGCCGCCGCCGAACGGTTGCGCCAGCAAGGAACCCACGTCGGACTGTTATTCGTAGCCGGCGAAGAGCGCGACAGCCTGGGCGCACAGGTTGCAAATGAGAACCCGAATCCCGGCTGCCGGTTTCTGGTCAACGGCGAGCCCACCGAGAATCATATCGCCCTCGCGTCGAAAGGCACGCTGCGCGCGGAAGTGACTGCGGCCGGACGCATGGCCCACTCGGCGTATCCCGAGCTCGGCGAGTCCGCCATCGACAAGCTCATTCCCGCGCTATCGCGCCTGCGCGCCATGCCCCTGCCTTCCGATCCTGACGTCGGCCCATGCACGCTGAACATCGGCCTGATCGAAGGCGGCCGCGCTCCCAACGTGATCCCCGACTACGCGCACGCGGACTTGCTCTACCGGCTCGTCGGTCCGTCCGAGGAATTGCGGCGCCAGATCTTGGAAACCGCAGGCGATCAGGTACAAGTCACATTTCCGCTCGAACTACCCTTCCTGCGCCTGCGCACCGTGAACGGATTGCCGACCATGATCGCCGCCTTCACCACCGACATTCCCAAACTCACCCAGTGGGGCGAACCCCTGCTGATCGGTCCGGGATCGATTCACGTGGCGCACACCGACGGCGAGTACATCGAGAAGCGGCAACTGGCGGAAGCGATTGATTTGTACTGCAAGATCGCGAAACAGCTACCCAGTTGATCGCGTTCACTGCGGAGCCCAGGTCAGCTCCACGCGGATGGGAATCTCGTTTTTCACCGGCATGGTCAGCAGAGACGGCGGGTCAATCTTGAAGTCAGCGAGCGTGGCAGGAATGGTTCCGGAGATTCGTTTGTCGTTTCCTTGCGTGATCACCTCAAATGCAACTTGCTTGTACTGGGCAGTTTGACCGGCGAACTGGATCTCGATATCGGCCTTGATCGTCGGCGATGTCGACGCCGCTTCCGGCAGCCGCGTGCGCACCGTCACCATGGGAAACTCCGCTCCGCGCGTGACCTGAATCATGTGCAGGTCTCGGTTACTGTCTCCGGAGTCGAACGATTTGACCGTGACGGCGATCAGAAAGTCGCAATGTCCCTCGTGGCAAACCCCTTTGCCGCGCGCCGCGTGGCTCACGCCTTCACTTTGGTGCAGCGGGTGCGAGACGTGGTACGTCAGGGCACTTTCCTTCAGCACCCACTGATGGTCGGCCGCGAAAACGTCCGCCGCAAGAGAAAGAAGCAGCCCAACCAGCAGAAACCGTGGCAGAATTCTTTTGTTCATAGGAATACGTTCACAAGAATACGTTGATGGTACGGCATTCATAAGATCCGTTCAGAATTTTACCGACACCGACAACAGTGCCGCCCCAAAAGCTCCCGCAGTCACGATTGCGACCGGCCCGTGCGCCGAGGCGATGCCGTGAACTTTCTCTCCGTTGTTCTTCTGTTCGAACGCCATCGCGCCCAAAATCGGGGTCAGGATCATGCCCGGACCGTGAATCCAGGCCATGGCTTCATGAAAACGAATCGGGCCGCGCTTCTCAGTGCCTTTGATTCTCGGCGCGCGGATCGCGTACCAGGCCGTAATGCCGTACAGGTCGCCGGTCAGGGAGCCCAGGGCCACATGCAGATCGCGAGTCGCCGTCCCTTCGCTCTTGCCGCCTGCACCGGGCCCGAGAATCACGGTCGCCACGAGAGGTATCGTCGTAATGAGGCCCATGCGCTGGTGAATCTTCAGCATCCGGGTACGCTTATCCAGCAGCGCCTGCTGCGCCGCGTTACTCTGCGTCTCACTCTTTGAGAACCCCAGATCTTCGAGTGAAGGCTCGGTCTTGGCGGCGGAAGGCGCATTCGGCAGATTCTCGGACGGCGCGACGGGAGGAGTCGCTGGCGCTGCTTGAGGCTGAGTCAGTGTGAGGTTCAGTGATTGCTGGCCTCCTGCGGCGAGCGTGACCTTGGCTACCGCGACGCCAACTCCCTCGGCCGAAACGGATACTTCGTAATCGCCTGCGGCCAGATTCGCCGCCGTGTACAAGCCGGCGGCATCACTCTGCGCGTCGGTCGACTGCCCCGTGGACAGATTTTTGACGGAGGCCTTGGCGTTGGGAAGAACTTTTCCGGAAGAGTCAGTGACCGTGCCGGAGAGTGTGGCGCTGGCCTCCTGCGCGCGCAGCAATTCAGAGTTGAATGCAAGAATCAGTACGAGCCCGGCGCCAAAGACGACCTTTGCCGCTTTCAGGTTCATTCAGTTTTCCTCTGGAGTTTGTCAAGACTGACGACTATTGCACGTAGTAGATGCGGCGAGCAAGGGCGGAGGATGTCTGATCGCAAAGAATGCGATAGGACGGGTACCCGGCACAGTGATTTAGACTGTCTTCATGGACGATGCCGCAGCGCATCCGGACTTCGATGGAATTTACCTAGACACGAACGTGTTGATTGCCGAGGGCTGGCCCGCCCCGTCAATCGTTCTGAACAACCTTCTCCGGTACGCGGCGTGGTGGCATATCGCAAGACTACTGCCTGAACCCGTGCTTGCTGAGGCCGAAGATCATTGGTTACGCGGAGTAAAGGACGGAATCTCGCGCCTGTCGGCCGCGAGCAGAGAGCTTCAAAGAGTCGCAGGCCCTATTACGTGTGAGGTCACCACCAATCACTCACCAGCAGACAAACTCCTCGAGGAATACCGGAGCAGGGTCAGTGCTGCGGTCAAGGACTACGAGATAACGCGAACGCCTTTGACCCGGCGCTCGCTGCAGCAGATCTTCGCGCTCGCCACTAAATACGCGCCACCTTTTGCACATAAAGGCGAGGGCAAAGGATTTCAGGATGTCGTAATTCTCACCTCTATATTGGACGACCTGAATGCAGATCCAGAGGCACGAGCGATATTTATCACCGCCGACGAAGCGTTCAAGGACGTGAGGTTCAGCGACCTGCTGCCAGGGTTTGACCCCGATAGGCTTCGAATCGTTTCTAAGGTGGAAACCGCCTTCGATTCGCTCTGGCGGCCGTACTTTGATGAGACTGTTATAAAACCTTATCGGCAAGAAGTCGAAAACGCTCAGCATGCTGCCAAAGCCCTGACCCCCGAAATAACGGAATTTGTTAAGTCGCGTCTGACTGAAGACATGCTCAGGCCTGGCATATTCGACAAGATTGTGAAGATTCTATCCGTTGACAGCGTGAGCGTGTTTCTCGTGGACAGCCCCATTCCGAAGGAGGGCGCCCTCAACCGTCTCGCGGATATTGCGATCAAGATCAGCGCGGAATGCACAGTACTGGTCAAGAGGGTCTTTTGGCTCGGGGCAGAGGAGGGAGGCACATCTCTTCTGCCCTCCCAAGAACTAGAACAGAAAATCAGTTGGGAGGGAACAGTTCTCGCGACAGCGGAAATTGTGGATACTCAATTCCGGAACATCCGTCTCAAGTCACTGGCCTCTCGAAAGGACTAGGCTCGGAACCGTTTCGAGTCTTTGGCCTCTGGCCTTCGCTCCCAGCCTCTCTGATTAAGATTTAGACTGAAGTCATGACCACTACGACCCTCAACTCCCTCGCCCGCGCTTCTTCCGCCTACTTACGGTCTGCCATGCATCAGCCGATTCAGTGGCATGAGTGGGGCTCGGAGGCCTTCGCCGCCGCCCGGCGCGACAACAAGCCCATGCTGCTCGACATCGGCGCGGTGTGGTGCCACTGGTGCCATGTGATGGATCGGGAGTCGTATGACGATCCAGCGATTGCGGCGATTGTGAATGAGCATTTCGTCGCAATGAAGGTCGATCGCGACGAGCGTCCCGATATCGACAGCCGCTATCAGGCGGCGGTGCAGGCGGTGAGCGGGCAGGGCGGATGGCCGCTGACGGCGTTTCTTACGCCCGACGGCAAGCCGTTTTATGGCGGCACCTACTTCCCACCCCAGGATGGATACGGCCGTCCCAGCTTTCGCCGCGTGCTGATGAGTATTGCCACCGCTTACAAAGAGAAGCGTGGCGACGTGGTCGAACAGGCCGCGATGGTTGAGAACGCAATTGCGCAGTCGGAGTCGTTTGCGGGAAAAGACGGGCGGGTTTCGACCAGGATCATCGACGCGATCCAGGTTTCGGCGCAACGCATGTACGATCCGCACAACGGAGGCTTCGGGCAGGCGCCAAAGTTCCCCCATCCTTCGGCGCTGGATTTGCTGATCGAGCGCTACGCGCGCAGCGAGTCAGCCAATGTTGGTGGAGCGGCGGACGCCCCCGTTCGCCCCGCGGCGCAAGCCGCGTCCGGCTCATTGCACGACTTAATCGCTACTACCCTCGATCACATGGCCAACGGCGGGGTTTACGACCAACTGGCGGGAGGCTTTCATCGCTACTCGGTCGATGAGCGCTGGGTGGTGCCGCACTTCGAGAAGATGTGTTACGACAATTCCGAGTTGCTGAAAAACTACGTGCACGCGTATCAGGCCACCGGAAACGAACTCTTTGCCAGCGTGGCGCGCGACATCATCCGCTGGATCGACGAATGGCTGAGCGACCGCGAGCGCGGCGGGTTCTACGCCTCGCAGGATGCCGACATTAACATGGACGACGACGGCGACTACTTCACCTGGACCCTCGACGAGGCTCGCGCCGTTCTCACCGAAGAAGAAGCGAGGGTAGCAGCGCTGCATTATGACATCAACGAAGTCGGGGAGATGCACCACAA
>Ga0070733_10002224_pt1 | contig 14033 bp, 11 predicted proteins | sample Coa_R1_9_FD_66450 | JGI IMG/M metagenome (GOLD analysis project Ga0070733, IMG submission 66450) | Surface soil microbial communities from Centralia Pennsylvania, which are recovering from an underground coalmine fire - Coalmine... | ecosystem: Environmental > Terrestrial > Soil > Unclassified ... | reverse complement strand
TTACCGCATAACCCCGGTCTTAGTGATTTTCGTGCTGAGCTTGCTATTCGTCGAAGCCTTGCAGCGCGGATGGGCGAGGCGCTATTGGACCGCGGCCGGCCTGTTCGCCTTGGGCTCCGCCGCAGCCCTGTATCCGCTCGCCTCCTACTTGCTGAGTCATCCCGGCATGATCACCAGCCGGATGAACCAGGTGTCCGTATTCCAAAGCGCAAATCCGGCGCGAGACATCGCTTACAATATCCGGTCAACCGTGGGCATGCTGTATTGGCAGGGCGACGGAAACTTGAGGCACAACTACGCGGGACACCCGGAAGTTTTCTGGCCGGTCGCGGTGCTGATGACCATGGGAGTAGCGATTGCCATTCGGAAGCTGTTCGCGGGTTCCTCCGCGGCGGCGTTGCTGCCTCCCGCGCTTCTGCTGCTGTGGATCGCCTGCGGAGCCGTCCCCGCCGTTCTGTCAAACGAAGGCCTTCCGCACGCCCTCCGATCGATTTTGATGCTGCCACCCATCGCGATTTTTGCGGCCGTTGGCGCCGCTGAACTTTTGTCTGCTGCTTCCGCCCGAATCTCCGCGCCGATGTTGGCAGTCGTTGTCGCCGCCTTGGCCTGTGGGCTCGCCGCTGAAACAGCGCACACGTATTTCTTTCAGTGGGCCGTGGATCCGGCGACTCCCGAATGGTTCGATGCGGAAAATGCCCGCATGGCGGCTCAACTGAATTCGCTTCCCGCGAAGCAGGCAAAAGTGGTGGCGATCCAGGGCCCGAGTGAAGCGGCGGCCGACCCGTTTTTCCTGCCACTGATCTCGTTGCGGTTCCTCACCAGAAGCGTGACCTTGAAGCAGCAGAACGAGACCAGCATCCGCTACTACACCACGCAGACGTTTCCTTTTCCTATCTCGGCAGATCCAGCGGCCGGCGACTTCTGCGCCCAAGTGAAGATGCGCATGCCGGAGGCGACGGTTGTCTGTCCCGGTCTCTAACTTCAATGCACCGTGATCGTCACCCTGGCCGTCGAGCGGCCGTATTCATTGGTGGATTCGAGCTTGTAGGTGGTCGTTGCCGCGGGAGCGACCACGACGCTGGACCCTCGAACCGCTCCCACCACGGGCGTAATGATGTTGTACCCCGGATTGCTGGTGTTCCAATCGACGCTCCAATTCAGAGTTGCGGTCTGACCTTTGGTGATCGACGTGGAAGTCGCGGTGAAGCTGGAGATCGTCGGCGCGGGACCGGTGGGCACGGTGCTGGGCGTGTAGACCGTGCCCATTTGCACGACGTCGAAATCGGCGGCGGTCAGCGCTTTCAGGTGGGAAAGATCGTCGTTGTTCCAGCGCGGGTCCGGCGCCCCGCTTATAAAAATTGCGCTGCCGTTATCGGCCAAAATCATCCCGTATTTCTTGAGCGCGGTGAGGATCACCTGGTTCTCGGCCGAGAACCCGGAAATATTGAACGTCGATTTCAACCGTAAGCGAGTTCCCATGGGAGGCGCGCTGGCGCTGGTGTTGGAGCTGGCCCAATGCGATGCCGGCGCTACGAAGGCTTCCTGCGTAACCGGCACGGTGAAGCGCACCGCATGGTGGATGGCTCCGGAGGCGACTTCGTCATAGCGCACCAAACCGGGAAAAATGGGAAGCCCGGCGGCGTCGGCCGAGGTCCAGGTGTACGGACGCTGCTCATTCAGGGTCATGTCCCACACTGCGGCGGCATTGGCCTTCCAGTTTCCGTTGGTTTCCAGGGCAGCACTGCCAAGCTCGTAAAGCCAGCAGCCGTCTTTGTCGAGAACCAGCACGTGACGGTCGCCAGTGCCTGGATGCGGATAGCCTTCGATGAGAGCGCTGGAGGGGATGGGCATCGGTCCGGGGTCGCTCTCACTGGCGTAGGCTTTCAGGTCGATGGTGACCTTGGGCTGGGTTCCGGCGACGACCTGGTAAGGGATGCCGATGCTCTGGCCGTCGTAGTTGCCTTGGCCGAAATCGGGATGAAGCGTCGTGGCCATGCCGATGAAGTTCATGATGTTGGAAGAATTCGGATCCACCAGCGCCGTGGAAATGTCGGCGTTCCAAAGACTGCTGCTGCCTTGGAAAGGAACAAAACCGTTCAAGCTGGTGAGTTGTCCGGGCGTCATGCCCGCGCAGGTTCCGGGCGATTGCGCCGACACAATGGTGATCGAGAGCACAGCCAGCAAAAGAGTCTTCATCGTCATCCCCCGTTTAAAGCATCAAAGCCGTTCCAGTGTAGACCGGAGCGGTGGGAAGTACCATCGGGGAAACCTCTGTAGAGAGGCGTACATCTGGAGCGGCTCCCGAGGCCTACGGAGCGCTGTATGCGGGAACTACGGCGATTCCGCGGGGCGCTTCAGTATCTTCGAAGGACTGCCAAAACCTTGCCTTGAATCGCCACTGACGAGGCGGGCAGGAAAATCGGCTGCATGGCGGAATTGGCGGGTTGCAGACGCACGCGATCGCCCGCTTCTTGATAGAAGCGCTTGAGCGTGGTCTCCATGCCGTCTATCAACGCGACAACGATGTCGCCATCGCGAGCTTCCGAGGCCTTCTCCACCAGCACGTAATCGCCGCCCATGATGTGATCCTCGATCATGGACTCGCCGCGAACCTGCAAGGCGTAGGTGTTGGGATCGCCCACGAAATCGGAAAAGCTGAGGGTGTCGTGCCCCGCGATCGCCTCGACGGGCGAGCCTGCGGCGATGCGCCCTAAAAGCGGCATTTCCAAGCCGGGCGGGGGCTGATGGTGCTGGCGTTCCTCCTCGTAATAGCGCGACGCGATTTCCAGGGACCGGCTCTGATTGAACCCGCGCTTGATGTAGTGCTTGCCTTCCAGAGCCATGATGTGTTTGTGCACGGTGGCGAGCGATGCCAGGCTCAACCCTTCCGCGATTTCCTCATAGCTGGGACTGTATCCCTTTTTGTCCAGGAATCCCGCGAGGAAGTCCAGGAATTCCTTTTGGCGTTTGGTGAGGGCCATAGAAGCATTGTAGGCGAAGAAAGGGGGAATGTCCATAGAAACATGAAAATGTTTCCGTGGATCGCGCTTGCTACTTCGCCGGCGAGAAGCGCACGGCCACGCCGCCGCCGGGGGCGAAATTCACTTTCAATGAGGTTGAGGCCGTGACGCGGCGCTGCTCGATGGTTGTGTGTTTGGGGTTGACGGCGGCGTCGGGGGCGTCCGAGTAGATCTCGGCAAGATACTCGCCCGCGCCGAGGAACCCGAGCGGGATGCTGACCTCGCGCGAATCCCAGTTGGTGATGCCGCCCAGGTACCAGTCGGCGCCTTTCTTGCGAGCAATGATCACGAACTCGCCAACCTTGCCGGTCACCTCGCGCGTTTCATCCCAGCTTGAAGGAACTTCCTTGATGAACTCGAAATCTTTCTGTCCCTTGTAGGCTTCCGGATAATCGGAAACCATCATCAGAGGGCTGTCGAAGACCACGTACAAAGCCAACTGATGCGCGCGAGTGCCCATCACCATGGGCTTGATCTCACGAGGCTGGAATTCCGAGCGGGTCACGTTATCGAAGCCGCCGGGAGCGTAGTCCATGGGACCCGCCAGCATGCGGGTGAAGGCCAGCATGACGTCGTGATCGGGAGTGATGCGCGCGCCCGTCTTCGCGTATTCAAGCCCCATTACAGCCTCGCGAGTAATCAGGTTGGGCCAGGTGCGGCTCATGCCGTCGGGTTTGTAGGCGCCGTGGATGTCGAGCATCAGGTGGTGATCCGCGGCGGTCTTGGCCATGCGGTGATAGAAGTCCACCATCCACTGATCATCGCGATTCAAGGAATCGACCTCGACTCCGGCCACGCCCCACTTCTCATAGAGCGCGAAAGCTTGGTCCATCTGGCGGAAGACCGAGGACCAGTCCATCCACAGCAAAATCCCGATGCCCTTGGATTTGGCGTAGCGCAGAATCTCGGGCATGTCGATGGCGGGGATGGCGCGGGTGATATCGGGCGGCAGGTTGTTGCTTTCTCCGCCGGCCCAGCCCGCGTCGATAAGCATGTATTCGAGCTTGGAATCCGCCGCGAAGTCGATGTAGTGTTTGATGGTCGCGGTGTTCATGCCGGGTACGAAATCGACGCCTTCGGCCTGCGTGCCGGACCACCCGTTCGACGCGGCTTTCCCGGGCTTGATCCAGGACGTATCGGCAATGGCCGAAGGCGGATTCAAGCTGGAAACAATGTTCGATTCGATCAGCCGTCCCGGGTCGGAGGCGATCAGCATCACGCGCCAGGGACAGGTCATGGGCGCGGAGGTGTGCACGGCCAGCATGGGGTCATCGGCACGAGCAGGAAGAGTCGAAGTCATGATGCGGCCTTCCTCATGCTTCAAATACATCCCAGCATAGCCGTCGATATCCGCTTCGGTCACGGCGACCCAGCCCACGCCCGGTTGCTCCACCAGGAACGGCAGCGCGATCAGAGAATCGGAATGAATGCCGCTGAGGGTGATGCGATTGTATTGATCCTCATAGCGGGTTCGAAAATCCTCAAGGATGAGCGGATACGTTTCGGCATCCTTGGCAAACTGAAATTCGGTGACTTCGTCGACGATGGACATGTCCACCAGGGGATTGGACCAGGGCACGACGTAGCGGAAGGCGACGCCGTCGTCATAGGCACGAACCTCCACGTTGATGCGGCGGCCGAGCGTTCCGTTTTGCAGATACTCGGCCGTGAGCGAATTGTAGTGGTCGCGGATGCGCGTGGCTTTCCCGGCCGGAACCGTGTAGGTTTGGTCCACCGCTGCGGTCTTCGACGTTACCAATCCGAGATTGACGCCGAGGATCGGCTGATCCTGGATATCCAGCCCCATGAAGGAGGTGTCCATCAGCAGCTTGCCCTTGAAAGACACCTGGTAGGCAAGCCGGTTGTAGGGCAGACTCAGATCGGGTTGCTGCGTGAGGAATAGCTGGAACTGGATCTGGCCGTTGGGCGACGAGAGGGTGAGCAAGTCGGAGGACTGATCGCCGAACGCAATCAGAGCACACGCGGCCGCCGCCGAGGCTAACAGAGAGGTCCGCATCGATACTCTTAGTTTCGCACCGCGTCGCGTTGTACTGCGGCCACGACATCAATCGCGAGGCTGGCGTCGGGCGAAGGCAGGCCTTCAACGATCAAAGTAGTGGCGGGAGAGCGCGCGACCGGCAACTTCTGTTCGACGGCGCGGGTGAGCGGATAGAGATTGGAGAAGATCACGTCGCGATCGGCGGCGCCCAGCGAGCTCAAGGTCTTCTGCAAGCGCTCGAAGGCAAGGCGCAAGTCGGACTCCTGAGCGCCGAAGGCCATCTGCGCACTGGTGAAGATGAGCTTGGGATAGGTCCCTCGTGCAACGCCGAGGCGGCCCACGGCCTCGCAATCGGCGGCCGGGCCGGCGCTCAGACGCAGGCGCTGGACCACATCGACGGCGGCGGATGGAAACATGCGGGCGACGGCGAGCCGGGCGGGCTCGGCGTCATCGAGCGAGCCGAGGAAACAGGTGACGCGGAGCATGTCGGGCGAGGCGACGCTCCCGCTTCTCCCGGCATCGGCCAGCAGCTTCAGCGCGCCGGCCGCATTTTCTCCATGCTGGGCCGCCAAGAACGCGAGGCCGTTGGGGTTCTGCGGCTTCTTGTCCGCCCTTTCCTCGCTGACGCTCTCGATGACGATCTGCGCGCCTTCGAGCGGCAACGCGCCCACCTGAATGGTGCTCAGCGCGGGCAGCGGCTGCTTTCTTGCGGTGAAAAATTCGCTGACGATGGCTTGAATGCGCCGCGCGTCTCCGGTGCCCGCCACGAACGCGCGCAACTTCACCACCGTCGACCCATGATTGGCGCGGAGCAGGGCTTGCAGGGCGTCGCGGGTCTGCTGCGTGAGCAGGCCCTTGGCGGACAAAGGCGAGACCTGAAAGGTGAGGCGCGCGGCATCGGCCACGACCGCGGCGGGAGGGTCTTTCAACACGGGCAGCGTTTGCGAGGGAGGTTCTTTATCGGCCTTGCCGCGGTCAGAAGTGTTGCGCGGCTTTTGTTGGGCCGGCACAGGCACCGCGAAAATCAGCAACAGCGCGAGCACGAGAATACGTCGAGCAGGCACGGGAGACAAACCCGGATTGTAACACCGGATGTATAGAGACACTACGAGCGAGGAAATTTAGCGAATTGAATCGCTACGCGGTGGGCCGATCACATGCGATCGGACCCACCGGAGTGGAAAACATGAGTTACTGCGATTGTTCGTAGACAAGTTTTGGAGGGCAATGCGGCTTTTGTACGGCACGCACCGTCCGACGGAGCAAGCTAATCTCAACCTCCTCACACTCTCAAAGGATTCGAATCCATATCCCGGTCACGCCCCCCCGGTTCGACGGAAGCGCTAAGTGCGCCCTCGCGGGTCCGCACGGGAATTCACCAATACAACGATCTGCTTGGCCAAGCATCGTACTACGACTTGAGCTTAGCGGAGAGACTTCGCGGCGCGATGGCGAGACAGCGGGAAGTGACTGAGAACACGGGCGAAGAAAATTTGTTCGAGCGACGTGATGACTCTTTCGTGAGCTACCAGCGAAGGCAGGGCGAAAATACCAGATGCGTGGGAGGCGCCTGTCGCGTCCAATAAGTGGAGGCGAATATGATAAACGTCGCCCGATCGAAAATTCAAAAGGGAGTCGCGATCTTCTGCGCGGTGCTGCTCCCGCTATCGGTAAGTTTTGGTCAAGCCTTGCCGCCAGCCGCTCCTCAGGGGCAACCGAATCAGGGACAAGCGGCAGCGCCACTGTTCTCGCCCGAGCAGTTGGATAACCTGGTGGCGCCGGTGGCTCTGTATCCGGATCCGTTGCTGGGCCAGGTATTGGCCGCGAGCACGTATCCGCTGGAGATCGTGGAGGCGCAGCAATGGCTGACGCAGCACACCAATCTTCAAGGCTCGCAACTGGTGGACGCGGCCAAGCAGATGAACTGGGACCCGAGCGTCCAGGCGCTGGTGGCATTTCCAGACGCGCTGAGTCTGCTGGGGAACGACATCCGGTGGACGACCGACCTGGGGAATACGTTTCTGGCGCAGCAGGCCGACGTGATGAGCGCCGTGCAGAGAATGCGGTCGCGAGCCAGAGCCAACGGTAAACTGGCGACAACTCCGCAAGAGGTTGTGACCAACGACACGCAGAACGGCCAGAGCGCGATCGAGATTCAGCCAGCCGATCCACAGGTGATTTACGTCCCGGTGTACCAGCCCGAATACGTCTGGGGTCCGCCGGTGTGGGGCGCGTACCCGGATCTGTGGTATCCGCCGGGGTTCGGGTTTGGATTCGGATTTGGTTTTGGACCGGGAATTTTCATCGGCGGCTTTTTCCCAGGCTGGGCGGGCTGGGGCGGCTGGGGCTGGGGCTGCGGATGGTTCGGCGGCGGACTGTTTGTCAACGCCGGATTCTTTAATCGATACGGCTTCCACGGCGGCTTCGGAGGCCGGTTTGAAGGTGGCGCAGGGCGTATGGCGTGGGCCCATGATCCCGGTCACAGAGGAGGCGTCCCGTATTCGAATCGGGCGGTCGCAAGCCGGTTCAATTCCACGCGATTCAATGGCAGCGGACAAGTGAACGCAGGCCGCGCGAATGCCGCTGGCGGCGGATGGCGCAGCTTCAATGGTGACAATCGGAGTGGTGACAACCGGGCGGAGGGAAACACGCAGAATTACCGGAGCGCGCCTTCGACGAACCGATCGTACTCGGCGCCGCGGGCTCAGAGCTACTCCGCGCCGCGATCCTACTCGGCTCCACGATCTTATTCCGCGCCACGATCCTATTCGGCGCCGCGACAGAGTTTTTCCGCTCCTCGCTCGTATTCGGCTCCGCGGTCCTTCTCGGGCGGAGGCGGAGGTTCGAGCGGTGGGCGTTCCTTCTCGGGCGGAGGCGGAGGGCATTCGGGCGGGTTCTCCGGAGGCGGGCACGCAGGCGGAGGACGCCGCTAGGTTGAGGCAGTGGCAGCGCCGCTCGAAAAACCGCGGCACGCCACGGTGACATCCGCGTCGACCGGCATGATCATGTCCATATGAACCATCTCGAAAACCTTGGCGACCGCCCCCTGCGCGCAGGCGAGGCGCATCTGGCCTCCCGCCTGGTTCATCCGCCCGCCGCTCGCCACTAGCATCCCGATGGCCGAGCTGTCGAGCGAACTGAGCTCAGAGAGATCGATCACCAGCTTGCGAACGCCGCCGGCGATGAGATCTCGAATCGACTGTTCGACCGTCTGCAATTGATTCCCCAGGTTCAGACGCCCGGAGATGGCGAAGACCGTGATATCCGGATCCACGCGATGGGTTTTGGTTTCGGTGATCATGAGGAAGCCTCCGCTGCGCCTTGATAGTCGAAGCGGCGGAGATTTTCCAGGCATTCGGTGAGGGCGCCGCCGAGAGTATCGCTCCATCCAACCGGTTTGAACTTGAGGGCTTTCTGATTCAACTCAATGTCGGCGGTGGCGAAGAACTGCAAAGCGCCGATCTCGGCGGTAACGAACTCTTTGACGGTGATGCGGGCTTCCATTTCACCGGACGAATGTTTTTTCTTGACGGAGAAGAAGTGCAGCCGGGCGAGAGCTTCCGAAGGATCCCTCTGCGCGTATTTCCAATCGTCCATGTGTTTGGCTCCTTCCGCCTTTTCGACTCAACTGCCAAGTTTAGCTGATCAAGAAAGGATTGAGTCGGGAGGTGCGAGGAATGGTACAATCCGCAGACGGAGGCGACGGTGATCAAGCGAATTCTTATCTCCCTTTCGGTAGTTTGCATCTGCATGGGGCTGGCCGCGTGGATCGGGTGGCAACGCGGGGAGGCGCAATCGCCCGCAGGCGGGCCGGTTCCGGAGGGCCAGGTGGCGGCGCACATCGTAGGCAGGATGCTGGTGGACCAATACGGGAACGCTCAGTTGATTGGTTACTTTCCTTACCTGGCCAATCTACCGGTGGCATTCTTCTCGGGCACGCCCAGTGAAGTCACGGCATATTTCACGTTCCGATCACCCACGTTCCAACTTCAGTCCGTGCAGAACGGAAGCATTCTGGAGTTGTTTTCGCAGCCGGCCAGCCCTGGCACCAACCCCACGCTTGCGTACAACATCTATTTGAACGCGACTCCGCATCAGGATTTCACGAATCCAGACACGTTTTCCCAGGGCAAGCTGATCGCTTCCTTCAACACCGTGAAGTGGATGGCAACGGCGACGGCGGGCGGGGGCCTGATGGCGGGGACGATCACGCTGATCTCCAGCGCGGATTTCACGGTCCAGGGGCAGACCTACAACCTGGGAAATCTGGGCGATGCGTCGACGATCGTGTTCACGTTCGGGTCGTCACCCAATGGGCTGACTTTCCCGCTGGTGATCCCGTTCGGCGGATACGCGCAGCAGGCAGCCTCGTTGAGTCCGCGACTTGGGTCGTTCCGCCGCTAATGCCCCGTTCAGCTGCGCCGGCGCCTCCAGGCATAACCGAGCAAACTTAAAGCTCCGAGTGCAGTCAGGCTGAAAGAAGCAGGTTCTGGAACAAATTGAATGTCGCCAAATAAACCGTCCTGCCCCATGTCGATGCCGGCGGTGAAGTATAACGCGTTGGGGTTTGCAGAGCTATTTCCGAAATCCAGCGACCACAGGCCGCTGTTTACAATCGGAGCCCCGTGCTGATCCGTCAGCGTGCCGACAAAGGCGCCCGTGACCGGATTGAACGCATTGATCTGGCCGTTTCCAAAATTCCCCACCAATAGATCTCCGCCGAAGTTGCCGAAGCCAGCGGGCGCCATGGCGACGCCCCATGGCGCGTCCAACACCCCGTTCGATATAAGACGTTGCACCAGATTCCCGTTCAAATCGAATACGTCGACAAAGCCACCGCCGCCCGGAAGCGGAACCGGCACGCCGGGAGTGATCTTTGCATATTCAACGTAAAGCAGCCCATTGATGTTCATGACGTTGAAGGGCGCATATCCTACCGGAAGAGTGGGATCGGTGAAGCTGCCAGTCTGGGAATAACTCGAATTGAAAACGTTGACGTCACCCCCTACTACAAAATTTGCCGCGTAGAGCGTGTTATTCGCCAACGCCAGACCTTCATACGAAGCACCGGGAGTGGTGGCTACAACGGTAGCCGTGGACCCTCCGTTCCATGCGTCGATGGTGCCGCCCAAGGTATCGAAGATGAAAGAGGCAGGGTGGCCGTTCAACATAAAACTGGTGGTGGGTCCGGCGAACACCTGCCCCGTCGGTCCTGTGGCGGGCGTGCCCGGCGGGACTGTCACGACGAGAGGGGCAATGGTGCCGGTGCCGCTATAGACCGTCGCAAGTCCAGTCGCCCGATCGCTGACCCAAATAGGACTGGTGGCGCTGAATGACATTCCCCAGGGATCCTGTAAATTAGGATCTGTTACGAGCCCCATTCCGGGAATATCAGAAACGAGGTTCGTTTGCGAGAACGGACCGCCAAAGAGTGAACCGGACACTCCCAGCAGGAGTGTTGTCGTGAATAGAATACGTCTACGCATTTGTTCCTCCGGGTAATGAGCTGTCTGCTAAGTGATGAGGGAGCCCAACGGCGAGTTTCGTAAAATCTTTGTAAATTCCCGGGACCTCATCCAACGCGTTACGACGTTCGCAAGAAGAGCTAGTCCTTCGGCATACCGGCGAGCTCGATTCAAGCTGCCAGGGCTTCCGAACGGAGAACTGGTATCCTCGAAGAGCATGCACAGCAAGTTCCGCATGCCGGTTTTTCTCCTGGTTTTGGGCACCGGCAGTATCCTCGCGCAGCCCAGCGCTTGCGTAACCAGCGCGACACCACCGCTGGTACGAGCCGAAGGACTCACCGAACGCATCGGCGATATTCAACTGACCTGCACGGGAACTCCGGGAAACACTCTCAACGCCAACATCACCATTGGGCTGAATGCCAATCTGACCAACCGCTTGTCGAGCGGAGGCGCACTCACCGGAATCGTCTTCACTATCGACAGCGGCTCCGGACCGCAGCCGGTATTGACGCCGCCGATGCCGTTCAACCTGGATACGCTGGCGTATTACGGCGTGACGCTGGCATTTTCCGCGCAGGGACAAGTGAACCTCGCCATCGCGGGGATTCGCGCCAACGCCACGCAGGTTCCGGTAGGCACCCAGATTCTGGCGTCGATCAGCGTGAATAACGCGGGGCTGGCGCTGACCGCCGCGAGGATTCCGGTGGGGATTCCGCAACGCGGATTGTACGTGAGTTATGGCGCCGCCCTGGTGTGCGCACAGTGGGGCTCGCCGCTTCCGGATACGATCACGTTCAGCGGTCTGGTGGCGCAGGGCACGTCGCTCGCGAACACGCGCGTCACGGAAGGAATCGGGGATGCGTTTCAGCCGGCCTCGGGCTGGGCGAACTTGAATGCCGATTCGGGAGAGCGGATCCTGGTGGAATACTCGGGCTTTCCGGATGACGCGCGGTTGTTCATACCCGACGTCATCGCCGGCTCGGATGCGGTGCAGCCGACCTCGGGCGGAGGCTTCGGGTTGCCGGTCTCGGGCGGAGTGTACGCGCCGGGCGGGGGCGGCTCGCTATTGCTGGCGCGCGTGGCGGGGGCGAATGCAAGCGGCGCGGGAGGCTCGCCGGTGTATGCGCCGGGCGCATTCGGGTCGGGTTCGGTGAGCTTCGATAACGTCTCGGAGATTGCGGTAGCGAACGGCACCGCGTACGCGGTGTATGAAGTGGTGGACGCCAACCCCGCGGCCGTCGAGTTCGCGCAGTTTCCTACATTCTTGGGCCTGCTACCGGACGGAAGCCGGCCGGCCGCGTTCACCTCCGAGGAAGTTTTCTTCGCGCCGTCCTCGAGCGTTGGCGTCGCCACTACGGGCGATCCTCTGCCGCGATTCGCCGCGGTGACGGCGCTGCCGGATTGCGGCATCATCGGCGATTGCGATCCCATCCCGCCTAAACTGACCAGCGACACTACCTCGCTTCAATTCAACGAACAGACCGGCGCCGAATACCAGGTGGTCAACGTCGGGATCAGCAATAGCGGCGGCGGGGCGATGCCGTGGCTGGCCTCGGTGAGTTACGGCCCAGGGGCCTCGGGATGGCTGAGTATCAACTTGAGCCGGGGGTTCGGCAACGGCACGCTGCAAACCGTGGCCGTGCCGCATAATCTGGCTCCGAACACGTATACGGCGACGCTGACCATCGACGCCGGTCCGGTTGCCGGAGTGCTCACGATTCCCGCGACGCTGGTGATCGTCGCGCCGCCGGCGCCCGCGCCTGTGCCGTCGATCAGCTCGGTCTTGAACGCCGCCAGCTTTCTGCCCGAACCGGTGGTCCCGGGGTCGCTGACGACGGTGATGGGGTCGCTGCTGGGGGGCCAAAACGTTTCGGCAAGCTTCAACAATCTTCAGGCGACGATCCTGTTCGGCAACGACACACAGATCAATATGGTGGTTCCCGCCGGACTCGCCGGACAGACTTCCGGGCAAGCTTCGGCGCAGCTGGTGGTGACGGTGGACGGCGCGAGCAGTGCGCCCGTGCGAGTCAACGTGGCGTCGTTTGAGCCGGGCATTTTCGCGGGCGGAATCGTGAATCAGGACAACTCAGTGAACAGCGCCTCGAATGGCGCGGCGGCCGGCAGCATCATCGTACTGTGGGCCACGGGGTTGTCCGGAAGCGGAACCATCACCGGCAATATCGGCGGCGAGGACATTCCGGTTCCGTACTACGCCGGCCCCGCGCCGGGCTTCATCGGCGTGCAACAGGTCAACCTGATGGTTCCCAGCGATCTCGCGCGGGGCTCGACGCAGGTTTATGTATGCGGAGCGGACCAGCTCGGCAAAGTGTGCAGTATACCGGCGCCGCTGACGATTAAGTGAGCAAGCTGGCGTCGGCATGAGTGCCGACGCGGCACGCAGGAGTGCGTGCGCCACAGATGCGAGTTAGTTTTCGACGGGTCTTTCCGCGTGGTCGAGGAAGAGAGTCGCAACGGGCGCTCTCTTTGATTCCAGCTTCAGGCCCAACTGGTTTTGCAGGGCCTGGAAAATGGTGGGGCCATACGTATCGATCGGAACCCCATTGAAAAGTTGGCCTTCCTTGACGCCGGAAGGAAGGTCTTGGGTGAACTTGATCTGGAAATCGAAGCAACCGTTCAGGCCGGTCTGGTTGAGGATGGGCCGGTCGAAGATGGGCGAAAGCACAAACGCAAAATAGTCCATCGTGGCGCACCTCGCGGTCCAGACTTCGTGAAGAAACTGTTCGGCGGACTTGTTGAAACTGAGATCGCCGCCGCTGGGGGACGGGTGAACCTTCAAGTTCCTGGGCCCGCCCTTGTCCACCGTCAGCACGTAGGCTGACGTTTCCTTGGTCTCATAGTGGAAGCGGAGCTTGAACCGCTCCGTCAGCAAATTCTGCAACATGATGTGAAGCTCTTCGATGCTGGATGGTTTTTCGGCTTCGGCGTTCAAATCGTAAAACTCGGTATCGACCCAGGCCGGGCCTCCAGCAATCTGGCTGGGCTTCACCTGGTAGGCGACCGAGAGGTAATTCCGGAGCACCCAGTTGGAGCCGATATACCGCTGGCCTCCCGGCGCGGGATGCAGCCCGCCCTCTTCGGCACGCGGCTGACTCGGCTTGATGGAAGCGACTTCGAATGTCAGCGAGCCGGTGGGCGCGAAGGCTTGCCCCGCGGCCACAACCGCATGGAAGAATGCCGACGTGACGATCGCAATCGTGAGGCCGCGATGCATACTTACTAATTTTCGACGGGTCTTTCCGCGTGGTCGATGACCATGGTGTCGACCGGCGCCCTCTTGGCTTCGAGCTTCAAGCCCAACTGCTTCGGGAGCGCCTGGTAAACGGTGGGGCCATACGTATCGACGGGGACGCCGTCGATAAGCTGTCCCTCCTGGACGCCGCGGGGCAGCTCGCGAGTAAACGAGAGCTCGAAATCAAAGCAGCCTTTTAGGCCCGTCTGGTTGATCATCGGCCGGTCGAACCATGCCGAGAACCGCCACACAAAGAAATCGATGGAAGCGCAGTGTGCGGTCCACTTATCGTGGAC
>Ga0070733_10002223_pt1 | contig 14033 bp, 12 predicted proteins | sample Coa_R1_9_FD_66450 | JGI IMG/M metagenome (GOLD analysis project Ga0070733, IMG submission 66450) | Surface soil microbial communities from Centralia Pennsylvania, which are recovering from an underground coalmine fire - Coalmine... | ecosystem: Environmental > Terrestrial > Soil > Unclassified ... | reverse complement strand
AAGAAGCCGGGCGGGCCACCAAACCGTCAATCGTGAGACGCCAGTCGGCGAAGCCGCCCGCCAGAAGGCGCTGATAGCTTTCCTCCTGGGGAGGATCGCCATTTACCGGGGCGACCTTCGAGATTTGGCTGCGGTCGAACTCCCGGGCGAGCGAATGGTGCGACATCAAGAGCCGCTGACTCGCATAAGTCAACGTTTCGCCGATGCCGTAGATGCCGCCATGATCGGGCGGGATCAGGCCGTATCGATCGGCCAGCCGCACAGCCACTGCCAGGCCGGAGGCTCCAGCGGCGGTCGCCAATCCGGTGGTGATGAGTTTGCGGCGGGAAACCGATTCACTCATGCGGACTCCTTGGAGGCAGCCGTGTAGCCGGTGATCATTGCGCCAACGCGGGTTCGGAAGCCGGCGCGCCAAACCATCGCGACGTGGACGACCAGAAAAAGGACCAGAGCGATCGAGATCACGAAGTGAATCGTGCGTGCGGATTGCTGACCGCCGAACACCTCCACCAGCGCCGGGAGAACCGAGGTAATCGCGGGCGACATCGCGAGCCCGGTCCAGATCATCAGCGGAAACAGAACGAAGACAACCACCAGATAGGTGAGCCGCTGAAGGATATTGTACGCGGCGCTCGCCGACAGAAAGTTTTGTCTGAAATGCGCGGTCAGGAATCCTGAAAACACGTAAAGCAATCCCGTGAGCACACAAACCCAAGCCGCGAGAAAGTGCAGATACCGGCCCCAGCCGGTTTGACCCACCAGCACGAATGGAAGCGGCAAATCGATGAGCGACGGAGTTCCCACGCCGCCCGTCTCACCCCAGTAAAGCCGCGGGTGCGCCAGCAGAATGGCGACGCCGCTGACCAGCAGGGCGAAGAAACTCAGCGTCGTGATCCAGTGAGTGATGCGGACGACCGCCGAATGCCGCGACTCCATAAGAATAGACCCAGTAGCCAGTGCGGTGATCGTATCATATGGGAACTCGTAGTGCGCTGGATTTAGCGCACTACCTGGGAACTCAACTAAGACAACCACGCTAACATGGTGACTGAACGGAGATATCCCTAATGAGGAAATGGATGCTGATGATCGCGCTCGCGGCGTTGCCGGGAAGCGCGTTTCAGGCCCAAAATATAGTCGGCACCTGGCAGGGCACCATGGTGGCCGGCCCGCAGTCGCTGCGGAGCGTGATCAAGATCACTCTGGAAGACGACAAACTCAAGGCGATGCTCTACAGCATCGATCAAAAAGCGCAGGTCCCGTTCACTACCTGCACCAAAGACGGTTCGAACGTAAAAATGACCATCGCGGGGTTGGGCGAGTATGAGGGCAAGCTGAGTGCCGACGGGAACTCGATCAACGGGACGTGGACGCAAGGCGCGCCGATCGCACTGAACCTCGTGCGAGCCACGCCCGCAACCGCATGGACCATTCCGGACGCCCCGCCACCGCCGGCGCGGATGGCCGCGAATGCCAATCCGGCATTTGAAGTGGCCACGATCAAGCCCAGCGAACCTGGCCGACAGGGCAAGGGATTTACCGTCAGAGGCCCGGATGTTCTCACCATTAATACCAGTCTGAGTGATCTCATCGCCATGGCCTACAACGTTCACCCCAGGCAGCTCGTCGGCTTGCCGGCGTGGGCCGAATCGGATAAGTACGATATCACGGGACGGCCCGAATCGCCCGGCCAGCCCAGTGTTGAGCAGATCAAGACCATGCTTCAGAAGCTGGTGGTGGATCGCTTCCAGCTCAAATTCCATCTCGATAAGAAAGAGCTTTCCGTGTATGCGATCACGGCTCTGAAAACGGGAGTAAAGATTACCAAGAGCCAGGCCGATCCGAACAGCCTTCCGGGGCTGGGTTTTGGACCAATGAGTTTTAATGTCCGGAACGCGACCATCGCGGAAGTCGCCAGCGTGTTGCAGGGGAATCTCCTGGATAAGCCGGTGGTGGATCAGACGGGACTGGCCGGAAGATACGATTTCATCGTGAAGTTTACGCCGGATGCGAGTCAGATGGTTGGCCGCGGAGGCGGGCCTCCGCCGGCTGCCGCCGACGCCGTCGATGCTCCTCCGGATCTGTTCACCGCCTTCCAGCAGCAACTGGGGTTGAAGCTGGAATCCACCAAAGCACCCGCCGACGTCATGGTCATCGACAAAGTGGAGAAGCCTTCCGCGAACTAACCGCAACCGGCATCAGATGAGCCAAACTTGGCCCTCCACCGGGATGTGCTTCTTGAAGGTCCCATCCGCGAAGCCTCGCCGCACTTCGTCAAGCGACGTGAAGCGCTGAAACAGGGGTTGGGCGTAGCGAACGACATCGCCTGCGACCGCTTCGCAGAGAGCCCTTTGATCGCCGCGCGCCTGGAATATGTAGCCCTGTTGGTCTCCCATACGAGCCGGAAGCTTGGGCAGACGCAGCACGATTGTCCGCTCGGCTTGGAGTGTGACTTTCAAGAAGAACTTCACTTCGATGCGACTGGTCAAGCCCGTCTTTAGCTCCAGGGTTTGCGGCACCTCGCCATCGCGAGACCATTGATCACCCACGCGCTCAAACTCCAGCGGGCCAAGCACCGCCGCCATGCGTTCGTGGATCGCGCTGCGGAGCGCCGGCGGATCGATTTCCGAGGGCTCGTGCGCCGGTTTGGGTTCCCATCTTCGATGCGCGTCGACCTCGCCGAAGTCCGCGGCCATCAGCAGATCGCGAAAGTCGATGTGGCCCAGCTTCACTGCACTTTCGAGATGAGCGAGGTTCCCATCGCTGACTTTGAGCGCGGCGAACTGGAGGCGTTCGGATTCGCACAGCTGGAGGAGCGCCCTGGCTGATTCACGATCGCCGGGCGTGAATAGAATCTCCAGGCGGCGGAGGGTATCCGGGGTTAGGTGGAAGGTGGGCATGCTAGCGCCGCAGCAGCCTAAGCAGCAGCGAGAGGACCACGCTAATGAGCAGGCACGTCACGATGGGAAAGTAAAACGCGCCGTGCTTGCCGCGGATGACGATGTCGCCGGGCAGGCGGCCCAGGCGCGTTAGTAAAGAGCCCGGAGGAGTGCGCTCGCCCAGCGTCACCAGCAGCCCGGCCACGATCAGCAGCACGCCTAACGCTATGAGAACTCTCCCCACAATTCGATCATAGCTCTCTGATGAAAAGCCGGCGGGTGTTCCATAATAGGTGCGGAGGAATGTCCTTCTCATGGTCACCGAGTCCATTCCGCGCGTGATGCTGGAAACCGCGGACGCCGAGTTTAACCCGCTGCTCTCGGCCGAAGCCCGTTTCGACGAGGCCGCCGCGCGCCTGGGTCTGGATGAAGGCATGCAGAAAGTGCTGCGCTCGCCCGCGCGCGAGATCATCGTGCACATTCCGGTGTCGCTTGACGACGGCCGCCTGGAAGTCTTCACCGGCTATCGCGTGCAGCACTCCATCGCACGCGGTCCAGCCAAAGGCGGGATCCGGTATGCGCCGGATGTCTCGCTCGATGAAGTCCGCGCACTGGCAAGCTGGATGACCTGGAAATGCGCGGTGGTCAACATTCCTTTCGGCGGCGGAAAGGGCGGCGTCATCTGCGATCCCAATCTGCTTTCGCCCGGTGAGCTGGAGCGCATCACCCGACGCTACACGGCCGAATTATTCGAATTCATTGGTCCCGAGATTGACGTCCCGGCGCCCGACATGAACACCAATGAGCAGACCATGGCCTGGATCATGGATACCTACTCGATGCACGCCCGCCACACCCAGACCGCAGTGGTCACGGGCAAGCCCGTGAATCTGGGCGGATCGCGCGGGCGCAGCGAAGCCACTGGCCGCGGATGCATGCTGGTCGCCGATCAGGCTCTCGGCCGCTTCGGCTTGGAGCGGGCGAAAACGCGCGTGGTGATTCAAGGCTTCGGCAACGTCGGCGGCATGTCGGCGAGGCTGATGGCGCGGGCCGGATACAAGATCATCGCCATCGTCGAGTACGACGGTGCGGTATACAATGCCGGCGGGCTCGATATTACGGCGCTGGCCGCTCATCGCAAAGAAACCGGCTCCGTCGTGGATTTCGCGGGCGGAGAAAATATCGACCGCGAGGAAGCGATGTTTCTCGAAACCGACGTGCTGTTGCCAGCGGCGAAGGAGAACGTGATCACCTCGCACAACGCCGGCCGCTTGCGCTGCAAGATCCTGTGCGAAGGCGCCAACGGGCCGACCACGCACTTCGCCGACCCGATCCTGGAGTCGAAAGGCATCTTCGTCATTCCCGATATTCTGGCCAACGCCGGCGGCGTCACCGTGTCTTATTTCGAATGGGTGCAGGACCGCCAGGGCTACTTTTGGAATGAGCAACTGGTCAACGAACGCCTCGGCGAGATCATGGTGGAGAGCTTCCGCGACGTGACCGCTTACGCCGAGAAGCACGGCGTGCACAATCGGACGGCGGCGTATATGCTGGCGCTCGACCGGGTGGCGTTCGCGATCAAATTGCGCGGGATTTACGCGTAGACGGAAATTCGGGCTCGATAGTGCCAGGCTCTGGCCATGGACATAAAATTGGTCTGCGAAATGGCGGCGGTTGCGCCCGCTAGCCGTCGATCCCGGCGAAGATCTCGGCAAGATCACGTCGGCGTACTTCGCGAAATCCAGGGGACTAGCGTTTGCGATACCAGCCGACGTAGTCGACCACGCCATAATCGCTGGATCGCACCTCGGTGGTGCCCGCCAGCCGCATCGCGCCACCGGGAACCTCAGGCAGGCGGTCATTCGTCAGCAGGAGCCCTCCGGGCTTCAGCATGGCTCCGACGTTCTCGAGCGCCAGCGCCTGTTCAAAAGCGCCATAGTAGACAAAAATGTTGGTACCGACGACGAGATCGAAACGATCCTTCGCATCTAGATTGACGCGCTCGAGCACGACATTGAGATCCATCGCCTCACAGGCGAGCACCACCTCGGGGCGGATTCGTACGGCTCGCGCTTCCAGGCCTGGCCCGCCATTTATACCTCGAAAGATCTCGGGCGGGCGGATCGGCGCCACTGCGGTTCCCACGTTCTGCCCTAGTGAACGCCAGTAGTCGATGAGCTCGGGCGGCCACGGGCGTGCCACGCCGCGCGGCAACTGGAGCACATAGCCGGCGTTCTTCCGGGCGCTTTCGCGGGCGCGCTGGACGTGGTCGATCACTCGGGAGCTGATGTCGAGGATCGACATGGAAACACCGCCGGCTCGCGCCAGGCCAAGTCCGAGGAGCGAATCGTACAGCGCGAAGGGTTGGAGCGTCTGCTGGGGATAGTAATCGTAGCCGGAGTCTTCGTTCTTATCGATAAAGTCGAGGCCCGGCCCAATCACGGCCACCCGAGCCGCCTGGCCCTCGCGCAACACGCCGCGTTTTTTCAGATCGCGCAAGGTCTGGTCGATCGAGAAGTTCGGGAGAATGCTGGTATCGAGTGAGACCCCGCGATCGGAGAACACCGACGCCCGGTCAAAAAGCGCCGCCGGATCGTCCGGCCGGGCAAGACGTTTGGCTTGCGCCTCCCGCTCCGCGATGGTCCTCCTCTCCTGAAGCACGCGCTCGAGATTGTTGTAGATGAAAACGCCTGTCTTCACGGCCCCCTCGGGGGCTCCCGGATCGATGCCCTCGCTCCGCAGGAGGCCATTCAGAAAAACGAGGCGCTCGTTGTCGCCTGGATGGGCCAGGCCCGCCACCAGGTCATCCACACGGGCGCGCAAGGCTCCGGATCTGGATGCCTCGACCAGGTCCTCGACACTGATCCTCGGCTGTTTCGTGAAGGAGGTCCCCATTAACAGGAGGTTGACCATGGAATCCAGCTCGCCTTGCCGGAGCCGCGCGCGAATGGCCTTATCCCGCTGCCGGCTCCAGGCGGTCCACTTGGCCTCGTCGGCGCTTTTTAGCTCCGCGGGCAACTGATCGTGCTGCGCGTCCAGGACTGGTTTCACGCTCGCGTAGGAAGTGAAGGCGTGATCTGCCGCCAGCGCGCTGAGAGCGGCTCCGAAGATTACGCAAGCCGCGGGCAAGCGGCGTCGGCCGCATGTCGATTGGGCCGCTTGTTCGTAAGGAGAAAGCCGCATTCCAGAATCGCCCGTCGATCCAGCATAAAACACCGGCGGTTTGATAGCAGCTTCGTGAAGCAAAATCGGCCTCGCTTGCCCGAGGGCGGCGAGGCCGATTCTTGAAATTGCCTCCGATTAGAACGAGAAGCGCATAATCAGCGTACCCGTGCGGGGCTGGAGATAGGACAACTGAGAACCGCCTTGGGCCGTATTTGGCGTGACGTAAATGGGCATGACTCCGAACCCGCCGGTGTAGATACCCAGGTTGTTCTTCGTAACCGGATTCTGCGGATTGGAGGTCGGTATATTCGTGCCCGTCGGCATCAGGGTCCGGTTAAAGATATTGACGAATTCGCCTCGGACCTGGAGGTTCATTCTTTCCTTGAAACGGAAGTTGCGGCCGATGTTGGCGTTCTCCGACGGGGTGCGCGGTCCGCGGAAGTCTTTATAGTAGGCCACCGCTGAGTTGCCAAATGCTCCAGGAGCTGCGCCCGAACAGGTTGCGTTCGCGGGGCAGGCCTGCCAAGCCGCCGGATTCAACACCTGAGTGAATTCGGGGTTGTAGCTGTGGATGTTGTTGATGTCGACATTGTACAAAGGCTGGCCGGGCACTCGGATGTCTTCGCTCGGCAGGAAATTCGCCGTGGGGCTCAACGGAGGCGCGAGAAACGGGCCGCTCTGGTAGGTCGAGAACCAGCCGACCTGCCAATCCTTGGTGATCAGGTTTGCAACTTTGGGCAGGAAGTCGGCCTTGGGCACGGTATAGGTGGCGTTGAAGGTCAGCACCCGCGGCGGGATCTGTTGAAGTTGCCACACTTGGCCGCCGGGGTTGAAGAAGTCCTGCGGAGTGGGCCGCGTGAAGCCCTGGCCCCACGTGAATGCGCCGCCTGCAGCGAGGTTGTGCGAGACACGCTTGGTCGCCTTCATTTGTAAAGAGTCGTACTTGGAATTGCCCGTCGCGGATCCTGAAGGGTTGATGTTCCCGAACTGCGGGAATGGGTAGAGAGCGCTCTGAAGCGTGCTACTGGTGGGGAAGCCGGCATAGGGAAGAATGTTACTGATCCCCCTCGCGGCCAACGCCTGGGTCACTGCCGGGGCGCTGATCGGGTCGGCCAACAGGATGCGATCGGCATTGTTGTTATACCCTGCGGGTCCGGTTCCGGGATATGGGTAGAACCCATATTGAGCGTACAATTGCGGCGAGATTTGGCTCAGACGTCCCAGAGGACCGCCGAGCCAGGCGGCACGGTTGGCGACATACGACGCTTCTATGACCAAACTCCTGGTAATCTCCCGCTGGAGGCCGACGCTCCATTGGTTGATACGTGCCGGCCGGTTTTGATTCGCGTCGGGCACGGTGGGCCCAGGGCCGGTGGTGCCGGGAGTCGGATAGATCTGCGGATTTGTAACCGGCCAAGTGGGTGTCTGAACGAAGCCCGGCGTCTCCGCGTTGACGTATTGGAACGACGAGGGCACGTACGTCGGGTTGGTGAGCGCCAGGGGATAGACGCCTTGGCTGATGACGTTGCTGCCGGCGTAAACACCGGCGCCAACATAGTTATACGTCAAACCCCATCCGGCGCGAAGCACCGTCTTGGGGTCGATCTGGTAGGCGATGCCGAGCCGCGGCCCGAGCGCGTAAGGATAATTGCCCTCATAGAATTGGCAGCCGCAGGTGCTGGCGTACTGATACGTTCCAGGGTGGCCGCCGGCATTGGTGTTCGGCTGGGTGGGATTGATCTGCCCCAAGCGCCCATACTGTTCGTGGTTTGCGGTGGCCAAATCCCACCGGATACCGTAATCCACGGTGAGCTTGCGGGTCGCCTTCCAGGAGTCTTGAAGAAATAGCGCCCAGTGATAATCCTTCTCCTTGGGATCCGGTTGAGCGGTCTGGGAGGAGGAGCTATAGTCGCCCAGCAGGAAACTGGCGTAGCCGAAGCCCTGGCTAAACCCGTTGAAATTATTTGCTGGAGTGAAGGGCTGCGAGGTCGGACCTGTCCCGGCATTCGCCGTATACCCGGAAAACGTCGAGGTGAAGATATTTTCGATGACCACCTCGCCGCCAGCTTTGTAGGTGTGCTTGCCGCGAACCCAGGTGAGGTTCGCGTTCATACTGGGTTTTTCCTCGAAGTCGAGTGACTGGCCTTGGCCGGCGGTCCCGATGTTCTGCATCCCTCCGTAGCTGGTGCTGGACATGCCGATAAACGATGGGAACTGGCGGTGATGAATAAAACCGGTGAGTCCGAACTGCGACGGGTCAAAATTCAGAAAAGCCGCATGGTCGAGGAACTGGGTCCATAACATGCCCGCGCCTACGTGCAGCAGGAGGGTCGGTGTGAGGGTGCGGTCGTAATTCAGCCGTTCCGTATAGGTCGGAATGAAGGTGCCACGGTACCCGCCGATCTCGAGCGGCAGACCGTCTGCGTTGCCAAGAGTTTGGGAGATCTGGCTCTCGGTATTGTTCTCTGAGTAGTAAAAGGACAACTTGTCCTTGGGAGAGATGGTGTGATCGATCTTAATCGAGGGAATCGCCGAATATCGTCCGCCAGGGACCGAGGCGTTGTAGTTCTGCACCAGGTTTCCGTTGGTCGGCTGCGGAAAGAGAGGGATGAGTTTCAGGCTGACGGCATCGAAGCGGGAGAGCGGAACCTGGTTGTTCATGAACGGCGTGGCGTATCCCTGGCCAGCCAGGGGGCCGGAGGTGGCCTGCGCTCGCGTGAGGGGATCGTAGATCACGTTCGCGAACATCTGGCGGCCCAAGGGGTCCAGTTGGTTCCCACCTAGCGGCGTGGTTGGAATCCCGTACTGGGTGCAGAGACTGCAAGTTCCGTTGGGCGAGATGGCCGAGAAATCGCCCTTCTGATAGGCGAGCGTGGGCACCGTATCGGAAAAGGTGTAGAGCGTGGTCTCCAGGAACTCCTCATAATTGAAGAACCAAAAGGTCTTGTTGTGGCCGTTGTAGATCTTCGGGATATACACCGGACCGCCCAGGGTGCCTCCGAAATCGTTGCGGCGGTTACGGGGGCGAAACTTTCCTCCACTCCCGCCGGAGGAGCTGCAGACGGAATTATTGTTTCCCGTGAAGCAGCCGCCACTTCGCGTGAAAGCATCGCCGGCATTGAGATCTTCATTCACCAGGTAGTCGTAGCCGCTGCCGTGATATTGGTTGGTGCCGGACTTCATGGTCATGTTGATGATCACGGAGCTCGCCTGGCCGAATTCGGGGGCGTAGTTGCTGACCTGGTAGGCCATTTCTTGAATCGCATCCACACTGGGTTGTGTCATCTGGGTGAAATCGGCCGCCCCCAAGACGCGATTGGTCGCGTCCTGGCCTTCGATGCGCATCGATTCGGTACCGAGGCCGTTGAGAGTGAACGATCCGCTGGTGGCGTAAGAGCTAATGCCGGGTAGCGTCAGAAGCGTGTTGTAGGGATTGCGGTATCCGGAGCTGCCGGCATTCACGCTGCCGATGCCCATCAGAGGCATTTCGTCCAATTGCTCGATCGAAACATTGTGGGCCAACTCCGCGCTTTCGGTCTTCAGCAGCGAAGCTTCGGCGGTGACGGTCACCGACTCCGTGGTGTTCCCAACTTGCAGATTGATGTCCTCACGCAAAGTCTGCGCCGCCGGGAGGGCGAGATTCGTATGCGTGTAGCTCTTGAACCCGGCAACCGTGACGGTAAGGCTGTAATTGCCGACCGGCAAGTCCGGGATCGTATAGTTCCCGGTGTTGGTGGATACGCCAGAATAAGCCACTCCAGTTTCCACGTTCTTGGCCTGCACCGCTGCTCCGGCGACAACAGCTCCGGCCTGATCGGTAACCGTACCAGTGATGGAGCCGTTGGCTCCCTGGCCGAACCCCACCGATGCAGCGACCACGAGAAATAAAACCAGTTTCAGAAACCTAGTGCGCACGAGAAACCCCCTTAGAGAATTTTCTAACCCCAACCCGAAAGACCCGACGAACTGCAACGGTGGATGATGTTATGCCCTGCTTCCCCCCGTGTCAAGGGGGGGTATCAATTTTTTGTGAGCTTGTAAACCGCAAGGGGTGAGATGACGTCCAGCGAAGACGGGTTTTGAAGCGCTTTTCTGAAAGAGCGTCGGGCGCGAAAGTTACAAAAGTTCCAGCTTGCGGAGGAACGCGATATCGCCCTCCAGGAAGTCGTATGCCGAAAGGCGGCCGCGGCGCTCCCAAACGATCTGCTCGAAGTCGAGGTTCTTAGGTTCACCGCAAAACTCGATTACGTGGAAGAAGAACAAGCGCGTCAGGGTTCCGCCGGGGTATTGGACGTGGTAGCTGTCGAGCTCCTCGCCAATGACTGCCTCGATCGCCAGTTCCTCGCGCAGCTCGCGCTGGAGCGCCGATTGAGGGGTCTCGCCCGGCTCGATCTTGCCTCCTGGAAACTCCCACTTGAGGGCATGCCTGGAGCCGCGCTTGCGCTGGCCGATCAGGATGCGGCCGCCGCGTTCAATGACCGCGGCTGCAACTTGAATTTCGGTGGGCGGCATTTAGGCATAATTGAAGCACAACATGTACTCGGCACGTCTGCTCGAGCATTTCCGCGAACCTCGCAACGTGGGCCAGCTTCCCGCGCCGGCACTCACGGTCGACGCCGAAAACCCAGCCTGCGGCGATATGCTGCGGCTCTCGGCGCGCTTTGAGAACGGCCGCGTGGCGGAAGCCCGCTATCAGACGCGAGGCTGTACGGCTTCGATCGCCGCCGGCTCAGCTCTGACCGAATGGATGACCGGAAAATCGCGCGAGGAGCTGAAGGCGCTGACACCCGCAATCATCGAGGGCCTTCTGGACGGACTGGAGCCTGCATCCAAGCACGCCGCGGTTTTGTGCGTGGACGCCGCGAAAAAACTCCTGGCCGTGAAGTATCCTTAGTGCTGATGACGCCTTTCGATTTCCGCCCGCGCACGCGCGTCTTATTTGGTTCCGGCGAGTTCGCCCGTCTGGGAGAAGTGGCGCGTGAGCTGGGCGGCACACGCTGCCTGGTGGTGGCCGATGCCGGAATGCTGGAGACGGGCCACGTCAAGGAAGCCATTCGTACGCTGAAGGCGCGGCGTATGGAGGTGTTTGCGTTTCACGATTTTTCCGCGAATCCAACGGCCGCAATGGTCGAGGCCGGCCGGGCGCTCGCGTCGCCGGAGCGGATCGACGTGATCGTCAGCGTGGGTGGCGGCAGTTCCATGGATTGCGCCAAGGGGATCAACTTTCTGCTTTCTAACGGCGGGCATATGCGCGATTACTGGGGCTACGGGAAGGCCGCGAAGCCGATGCTGCCGATGATCGCCGTTCCCACCACGGCCGGCACCGGCAGCGAGGCGCAGAGCTTCTGTATCGTTTCCGATCCGGAAACCGGCGCGCGCATGGCCTGCGGCGACGCCAAAGCCACCTTTCGCGCCGCCATTCTCGATCCCAAATTGACGCTTTCGCAGCCCAGGGCCCTGGCGGCGGCCAGCGGTTACGACGCCTTGGCGCACGCCCTTGAAACCCTGGTCACGACGCGGCGGACGGCCCTGTCGGAGTGCTTTTCCCGCTCCGCCTGGAGGCTGATCAACAGCGGCTTTGAACGCATGTTGGAGGAACCGGAGAATCTCGATGCACGCGGCGCCATGCTGCTGGGCGCGCACTTCGGAGGGCTGGCGGTGGAGAATTCGATGCTGGGCGCGGCCCACGCCTGCGCGCCGCCGCTTACGGCGCGGTTCGGAGTGCCACACGGGGTCGCGATTGCATTGGTACTGCGTCACGTCGTGCGCTGGAACCGGCCGGCCGCGGGGGAGCGCTACGATGAGCTGGGCGTGAGGAACATCGAAAACCGGTTGCGAGGAATCGCGGAAGCGGCCGGGCTGCCGCTGACTCTGCGCGAGGCCGGTATCGGCGAAACGGCTCTGCCCAGACTCGCCGAAGACGCCGCCAGCCAGTGGACCGGAAAATTCAATCCTCGCCCGTTCGATGCGGCTGGGGCGCTCGAAATTTATCATTTGGCGTTATGAATGCCTGCGGGTTCCCGATATTCCTTCGGGATTGTCGTAACATAGTGAAGAATGGCAACTTTTGCAGCCACTCCGTGTTGAGACCGGTATACTAGAGCTAGGACATGAGATTCTCGGTTGACGCTCATTCAGTTGGCTGTCACCTGACGGGGAACGAAGTTTATATCCGCAATCTCCTGAACGAGTTTGCGAAGTTGGACCGGTCCAACCAGTTCATCGCTTACGTCTCCAAGCCAGATGCAGGGTCGCGTCTGCCCGCCGGCGTTACGACCCGCTGGGTATCGCAAAATCCGTATCGAAGGCTGGGCATGGACTTACCTCTCCGCTTGCGGGAGGATCGGCCGGATTTATTGCATGTTCAATATACCGGGCCCCTGTTTTCGCGCGTGCCTCTGGTGGTGAGCGTTCACGACGTCAGCTTTCTCGAACACCCCCAGTACTTCACGCGCTTCCGGGCTACTCAGTTGAAGATGACCGTGCGCAAAACGGTGGAACGCGCGGCCGCGGTGCTGACGCCGAGCGAGTTTTCCCGAGCCGCCATTCTGAAGCATTACCGTCTGGACGAACGCAAAGTGGTGGTGGTGCACAACGCGGTTGCGTCGGAGTTTCGCCCCATCGACCGGCACACGGCGCAAGCCGCGGTGGAGAGGAAGTTCGGCATTCCCGGCCCGTTTGTACTGACGGTGGGCGATCTACAACCGCGAAAGAACCATTTGGGATTGCTGATGGCCTTCGAAGAAGTGGTGCGCGCCCATCCGCATCTGACCCATCGCCTGGTGTTCGTCGGCAAGGAGACGTGGTATTCGAAGGATCTTCACCGCGCCGTCCAGCATTCCGGCATCGCCGGGCGCGTACACTTTACCGGATTCGTCGAGGATGCCGACCTGGTCCAGTTCTACGGGGCCTGCGACCTGTTCGTCTTCCCGTCGTTTTACGAGGGTTTTGGATTACCCATTCTGGAAGCAATGGCGTGCGGGCGGGCGGTGGCGTCGTCGAACACGACGGCCATGCCGGAAGTAGCCGACGCAGCCGGTATTCTGTTCGATCCCGATTCCATCGAGCAGATGGCGCGGGCAATCCGCGATGTCTTGCTGGACCCCGAGCTGCGGGCTCGTCTGGAGCGGCTGGGCTTGCATCGAGCGTCTTTGTTTAGCTGGGAGCGCGCCGCGGAACGCACTTTAGATGTCTACACGCGCGTAGCGGGCGGAAAGAAGCGCGCGGTGAAGGCCAAGGTTCGGACGCAGGTATCATGAAGTACGCGGTTGTGTTCGCATTTCTGTTCCCGGCGTTTTCAGCCGATGCCGAGACTCTGCATTATGTCGTCAACTGGCAAAGCGGGCTGAGCCTGGGCGAGGCCACGTTGACGACAAACCGCTCCCTTTGGGTGGTGGGCGGAGTCGAGACGGCGCAATGGAAGTTCGATCTGGATGTCGACGCTAGCGTGCCCGGATTCGCCATTCGCGATCAGTACACCTCTTCAGCCGGCAAGGAAGTCTGCTCCGCGAAACTGGACAAGACGGTCCACCACGGCGCCAAAAAGAGCGAAGAGACGGTCACGTTCGACCAGGATGATCACACCGTAACACGGACCATGCAACCGGATGGCCCAGGAGTGGGCAAGAGCGACGCTTCGGTGGGACCGTGCGCCCGCGATGCGCTCGCATTCCTCCAGTTTGTCCGCCAGGAACTGGCCCAGGGACGGCTGGTTCCACAACAACCCGTCGTGTTGGGGAGCCAGTACAATGTGCGTCTGGAATTCGGTGGCACCGAAACCGTCAAGAAACTGGGGAAGCCGGTTGACGCGGACCGCATCCACGTGACCATCAAAGGTCCAGCGAGCGATGTCGGTGCGGACGTCTTTTTCGCCAAGGACGAGGTCCGGACGCCGGTGCTGGCGCGCATTCCGCTGCCGCTGGGCACCTTCACGGTGGAGCTGGCTCACTAAGAGATGCGGCTGGCGTTTTTCTCGCCGCTGCCTCCGGT